>Ga0193747_1000223_pt1 | contig 23254 bp, 18 predicted proteins | sample L1m2metaG_FD_143048 | JGI IMG/M metagenome (GOLD analysis project Ga0193747, IMG submission 143048) | Soil microbial communities from a riparian zone of the East river system, Colorado, United States - L1m2 | ecosystem: Environmental > Terrestrial > Soil > Riparian zone | place: USA: East River...
TGGCAAGGTTTCGGGGGTAATCAGGATCGACGCTCTTTCTGAGAGCTAAATAATATGCGAGAATCTGGAACGGAACTACTTCCAAAAGAGGATAAAGCGCATCTCTTACTGAAGGTATCCTCACAAGGATGTCATACACATCGTTCGGTTCATCTGAAACTCCGATTATTGTAGCTCCTCTCGCCTTGATCTCGTGCGCGCTGGCAATGTTATCATCAAAGGTCCCGTCCCGAGGGTTGATTATTACTACGATACTGTTTTTATCTATTAATGCTAGCGGACCATGTTTTAATTCACCTGCTGCGATACCCTCAGCATGAATATATGCGAGTTCTTTGATTTTGAGCGCACCCTCAAGGGCTATAGGATAATGTATAGACCTTCCCATGATATAGATGTCCTTTGCATCTCTTATGCGGTCGGCGACTTTTTCGATTTCAGTTTCAGAAGCAAGCACGTCGTTTATAGCGTCCACAAGTTCTAGTTTGCCTGCCTCGTAGTCGACGCGACCATTACATAACCTATCAACCACGCTATAAAGCAGAGACAATTGTCCTGTAAAGCTTTTAGTTGCAGCCACACCCACTTCGGGACCACAATCGATGCTGAGAAAAGAATCGCTAATTCTGGCTAACGAAGACGTCGGAATATTAACAATTGAAAGAATCTTTGCACCCATTTGTTTTGCGGTCTTGACTGACTGCAAAACGTCCGCTGTCTCTCCACTTTGAGAGATGGCAACCAAAACTGAGCTACTGTCGAGAGGATCAAGTGCGTACTGAAATTCGCTTGACATAATAGATTCGGCTCGAATTTTTGCAAACCTTGCAAGAATATGCTTTGCAACTAAGGCTGAATGGTAACTAGTTCCACTTCCTGTGAAATAGATCGTCTTAGAATCTAGTAGGATCCGGCAAAAGTCATTTATTTTTTCTCTATTTTGGGTTGCAGCTATCATAATTTTATGTGGTTGCTCGTGAATTTCTTTCAATGTGTGATGAGTAAATTTTCCTTTATCTATGGCGGCTAATTCCCAAGCTACCTGCGTGACGGGACGATTCACGGGATTTCCATCAGAATCATATAACTTCAATCTATGTCTGTCAACAACAACAATGTCTTTATTATCAAGAAAAATGGCTTTATCCGTGTACGGTAGGAATCCGAGAATATCGCTTGAGATGAAATACCCGTCTTCTACAGGGCCAATTATAAGTGGCTCGTCATATCTTGAGCCACCCAATGTCCCATCTTCGAAGGCCGCTACGAACGCATAGGTCCCCTTCAGTCTTTTGCATGTTTTAATTATAGCTTGAGTTCCGTCCTTTTGCTCGGCATAATACTGTTCGAGAAGATGTGCAATAACCTCGCTGTCTGTGTCGCTTTTGAACTCATGGCCAAGATGAACAAGCTCTTCTTTTAATTCCTTATAATTTTCGACAATTCCGTTGTGGACGACGGCAATCTCAGCTCTGCATCCGTAATGAGGATGAGCATTTTTATCTGTTACACCCCCATGAGTCGCCCACCTGGTGTGTCCGATACCTATCTGTCCGGGCATCATTATCAAGTTAAGAGATTTATCGACATCAGCTACTCTGCCAACGCCTTTCCGCGTGGAGATCCTGCCGTTGTCTATTGTAGCTATTCCTACACTATCGTAGCCTCTGTATTCCATTCGTTTAAGGCTTTCAACCAAGACAGGGGCTACATTTAACCTACCAATACATCCTATAATTGAACACACAAATGTTAATGGCTATAAGGGCTTTTAACAATTATGAATGAACTGACGTACCAATGAGAGATTTGGCATACTGGTGAACAGGTCGGTTAAGGTCGGTCAGTTAAGATTTCTTTATACCGCTAAATATCATTATATAGCGGTTGTGATGCATCCTGGCTATTGTTGACAGAGAAGACCCTGGTACATCTGGCTGATGGCAAGGTTCTTGGCAAAAAGATCGTTGTTTTCGATAATGTGGAACATATCAGAGTACTCTCAAATCCTTTAGCTTGGCAAATAATGAGATTGCTATCTGATACTCCATTGTATCCAATAGAAATAGCAAAGAAACTCAAAATCTACGAGCAAAGTGCATACTATTATGTACGAAAGTTGGTTGAAATCGGGGCTTTGGAGGAGGCCGGTACGACCCATGTCAGGGGCGGCACTGCTAGGCTTTATCATTCTTCTAGCCCGGCATTTGGAATTGAGATGAGCGGGGACGAAAGGCAATTTGATTTCCAGACGCATGCTAATTATGAGCATCGACATGCGCGCAAATTTTTTAATGACTATATTGTGAATAATTCCTTTAAGGGGTTAATCATAGTAGGTGCTCCTGATCCTCACGGTCCCTACAGGTCATCCGCAAGGGATGGACATTATGCGGTACATTTAGCTTTTTTTTTAGGAACAATTAGTAATATTCCCTCTGAGTTTATAGTGAAGCTGGATGCCGATGCCAAGGCAGAAAAAGTAATAGAGGGAAACAATTTGATATCCATTGGTGGGCCTGGTACAAACATAATAACAGCAGAATTCAACAAATTTTTGCCGATAAAATTTAACGAAAAGAACTTCTGGTCCGGTTTATTAGCAGGGTCTTCTGCTAAGCCATATAACCTTGATAATCAAGGCTTGATTGCGAAGATCAAAAATCCTTACAACGACGAAAAAAATATTATTGTTGTTGCAGGCGTTAGGTCAATCGGAACTAAATCTGCGGTTATAGCACTGACCAACTACAGCGAGGAAATCCTGAAGAGTTATCAGAATGAGGAGGAGTGGGCTTTAGTGGTGCAAGGCTTTGACATGAATGCTGATGGGAAGATCGATCACGTGGATATCATTTCGGAAGTAACGACCTAAGAACACTCTTAGGAAGTAGGTGCTGGTGCACTCGATAAGGGACCTAGAACATTCACATGCAACATAATTAACTGCTCTTCTTCTCTTTTCACTAGATACCCGGGCAGGTTTATGATTCTATTACCTATCGACACATGCCCGTGAACTACCACTTGCCTCGCTTGATGCGGTGATTTTGTACCGGACTTCTTCATGACTATTGTTTGAAGTCTCCTCTCTAGCAGATCTTCAATCTTGAGATTTAGGATGTCGTCGAGGGAGGCAGATTCACTCACTAGGCCTAGTCTGTTCAAGGACTTTAGCAATCGGCTTTCTTTTTCAGTTCTTGCTTCAGTAGCCAAAGAAAGTAATGCTCGAGCTTGATTTCTAAATCTAGCTACTTCAGTTTGTGCTTTCCAGAGCTCTCGCTTGTTCCGCAAGCCGTATGACCCGAGTGTATAAAGCTCGGCATTCAGTTGATCTGTTGTCCATATTCTTCTTGGTCGATGATAGCTCTTTTTTGGTTTACGAGGATCGCCCATACTCCAGCCGCCTATATCCCTACTTCTTTTCGCTCTCCTTGGAGGGCGCTTCTTTGACTTTAGCAGGCGTAGCAGCAGGAGCGGCAGGCTGAGTAGCCACGGCAGCTGGAGCCGGAGCCCCGGGTGGTCCTCCTGACATAGGTCTGGCCAATTTCTTGACACCCACAGCACCGCCTTTTCTGCCTGTGGTCCTTGTGCATTGACCTCTAACCCTTAAACCAAACATATGTCTATAACCGCGCCAACTCATGACAGATTTTTCACGTTCTATATCATTTGAAATCATAAAATCCAAGTCTGAAGTAATAAGGTGCCGGTTAGAGCCGGTCTCCATGTCTTTCCGTCTGTTAAGGTACCAATCTGGCATACCCAATCTTGCCGGATCCCTAATTGCTGACTCGATGTCCGCTAATTCTTTATCTGTTAGAAATCCCAGGCGAATATTAGGATTTATTTTCAATGACTGTAGTAAGACCTGCGCCAGATTATGACCGATTCCTTTAACTATGCTTAAAGCTACAATTATCTTCCTGCTCCCGTCTATGTCCTTTCCTGCAATTCTGAGGATATGCTTGTATTCAGCGGCTGACAATCAAAATGACCAAAGAATGTCTTAAATAAAAACCATACTAGATTGGTAGTTGGCGTTAATTTTAACCCTCAGAAGGTTTCGTGATATTGCAGGGCTTGCCAGCATGCCAATGGATGGTTTACAACGATACATATATGACTAGGAGAAACTAAGTGTCGATAATATTGGCATGTTGCGCCTTTGTCCTTTTCTTGCCTGCTCAACATATGCCTTAAAACGCGAGGGTGGCTGATTTGCTATGCGCCTTGTAATGAAATTCGGAGGAACCGGAGTCAATTCTGCCAACAAAGTAAAAGAGATTGCCAACCTGATAAAAGCGCAGCACCATGACGCGACAAATGATGTTGTCGCAGTTATTTCCGCTGTTCGTGGAATGACAGATGACATTTTCTCAATTACTGAAAACATAAAAGACGGGCAGAAGGTTTCAGTCGAAAATTTCATGAAAAAGGCGCGCCCCTTTCATCTAGATATTCTGCGAAATGCAATTACCAATGAGCGAATCAAGAAAAAGGCGGAGTTAGTTGTCACACAACTTCTTGATGAGCTAGAGAACGTTCTGGCAGGTATAGTGCTTCTGGCTGAAGTAACACCAAAGTCATTGGATTATTTGTTGTCTTTTGGAGAGCGGCTCTCGACTCCCATAGTTTCCTATACGCTACAAGACATTGGCATAAAATCCGAACATCTTACTGGTAGAGAGGTCGGAATCCTGACCGACTCCAATTTTGGAGAAGCAAGGCCTTTGATGGATACTACCAAGCTGCGTGTTGCTCACAAGATTACACCCATGTTAAAAGATGGCGTAGTGCCCGTAGTGACGGGCTTCATCGGAGCAGATCAGAATGGCATTACTACGACGATAGGTAGAGGTGGCTCAGATTACACAGCCACCATACTAGCCTCCAGTATTAAGGCTGACGAAGTATGGTTGTGGAGCGACGTCAACGGTTTGATGACCGCTGATCCTAAAATTGTCAAAGATGCTCAAGTTCTCAAAGAAGTATCGTTCGCCGAGGCAATGGAGATGGCCCTATTTGGTGCTAAGTACATCCATCCACGTTCTTTCTACCCTGTGATTGATTCCAATATTCCAATCCGTGTACGTAATGCCTTTAATGTTAACCATCCAGGAACAATTATTACACAAAGGCCAGCAAAAGCCTCACAAAAAATTGTAAAGTCAATCAGCGCCATACGTCATATAGCATTAATAGATGTTAGCGGCGGGGATATGGCTGGATCTCCTGGAACTGCTTCACGAATCTTCGATATCCTTGCAAAAAATAGAGTAAACATAATCATGATTTCCCAGAGCCCATCTGAATCTAGTATCTCGATGGTCGTGAGAAAAAGTGATCTAGAGAAGGCAACGACGGCACTTGAGCTTAATTTACTGGGAAAGATAATCAAGAAGGTGAACGTCAACGAGGACGTCGCCGTCATTGCTGTTGTTGGATCGGGGATGAGGGGAATAAAAGGAGTAGCTGCAAAAATATTCGGATCAGTTGCACGCAAAAATGTGAATGTTATAATGATTGCTCAAGGTTCATCTGAGCTAAACCTGGCGTTCGTCGTCAATGATGATGACTGCGAAGTCGCGGTCGTAGCACTCCATACTGAATTTAAACTTGGATCATCAAGTGCCAGACAGAAAAACGTCTCGAGAAAAGGATAAATTATATTTTAGTACATCCGGAAGAAATGACTGCACGCAAAGGTAAATTATACGTTGTTGGGGTCGGCCCAGGCAATCATGATCACATGACCCACAGGGCAAAGACGGTGATTGAAGAAAGTGAAATTATTGTTGGCTATGATACGTATGTTTCTCTTGTTGAAGATTTGATCGAGGGTAAAGAAGTCTATCGGTATGCTATGACGCAGGAAGTAGAAAGGGCTAACCAAGCGATAGATTTTGCGGAGGATGGGAAGGTCGTAGCATTGGTTTCTTCCGGAGATCCTGGCATATATGGTATGATAGGTTTGATTTATGAAATTCTGTCCGAAAAAGGATGGAATAGAGATACTGGCATCTATGTTGAATGTGTACCCGGGGTCTCGTCTTTAAATTCTTGCGCCGCTTTAGTTGGCTCTCCCTTAATGACTGACTTTGCTGTGGTCAGCATGAGCGATCTTCTGGTTCCTTGGGACATAATTGTCAAACGGGTTGAGGCAGCCGCGGCCGGAGACTATGTTACTGTGATTTACAATCCCGCGAGCAAGAAACGCATACATCAGCTAAAAGACACTAGAGATATCTTTTTGAAATATAGAAAACCTGAAACGCCAGTTGCAATAGTTAAAGGTGCGTACAGAGAAAGCCAGACTATCGCAATTACTTCGCTTGAAAACATGCTCCAACACTCAGAAATCCTCGGCATGATTACCACCGTTATCGTCGGGAACTCGTCTACGTTTGACTATAACGGCATGATGATAAATCCAAGAGGATATAGATCTAAGTACGACTTGGTCAAAAAAGACGGTGGACAAGAAAGTCCTACTTATGCAGGAATACAGCAGTAATACCGGTAGGAGTTGTAATAGGAGTAGAACTAGTAGTATCGAGAAATGACCAAAGACCTCTCCGCTAATGAGAAGTTGTTTCGTCAAAATTTGGTTCTCTTCCCTTGAAATGTTTGCGGACAGGCTCGATTATTTGGTTGAGATATTTGGCCGTAGCGGCTTTTAAGTCCATTGCATGGATCTTTTTGTCAACGTAGTCTCTCTCTAGCTCCTTAAAAGTTGTATACGAAACACTTCCACCATATTCTTGTGGCCTTTCGATGACAATTTCATTATTTTCATGAAATACAACATATCTAATTAACTCAAGTATCGGATTATTTTTAGCCGTACCTAGTGGGCAAAATCCTTTCATAATTTTTTCTCTGATGGTTTCCTCGTCATCATGGATTAAGATCCCACTCGCGGGGTTGCTCTTACTCATTTTACTAAACATTTCTGCATCATCTGACCCGGCCTCTGATGATTCTGGGGTGTGAGGTTCGGAAAGCCCCGGAAGTAGATGATGGTGCACCGATACTGGAACTTTCCAGCCTAATTTAGGAAATATTTCCCTTACAAGCATATGGATTTTTCTTTGATCCATACCGGCGTGAACAATGTCGAGCTCCAATGCCTTGATGTCAACGGATTGCATAGGAGGATACAGCAGTTGTGCAAGGTCCAAGTTCTCTCGACCTGTTCTGCCCATAATGGTCAGGGATCTGATTGTTCTAGGCAAGCTAATGCGTTTACTAAAACGTACCATATCTTTCCAGTAATCATCCGTCCTGTGATAGAGCTCGCTACCTAACTCTATTGATATGCCTGGACAAAAATATCGGAACGCCTCAGAGTAGTATTCTGATATCTCCTTGATTTTTGCCCAGTTGCCGCGGAGCTTATCATTGATGTAGGTATGCCAATCAGCCAAAAAGACAGTGCATTGAACTTGAGCCTTGATAAAATCATTGATTTTAAAACCGGTTAGAATCAAACTACCAAGATGTAACATCCCAGAAATTTCCAAGCCGATATAGTGCTTTGGACGAGCCACGCTTTCTAAAAGGGTCCTTAATTCAGGTTCGGTAACCACTTCCTCTGTCGGATCCCTCGAGATCAGAAGTAGCCGATCTTCTATATCCATTACAGGATTCGGGCGTTAAATTAAGCCTATTAGTTTTTGCATTGTCAATTGGTATTATTGTATGGATTGAACGGAACTGCCTATATGTAATATTATGATAACATTAATGGTTGGACTATTCGTTCTTTCTTTCTTTTTTTCTTCTATGTACGAGCAGATCGGCGCGCCCAAACTTCTATAACTTGCGTGCGACAATAAGGTTTCGATAATAGTGTTCCTGCATGATATTGAAGGAGTCTCCATCACTCTTTTGATGGATAATATTACTGACAGGCTATTGACCAGCTCTGCTCAAGCTGAAAGGCCTCCGATGGTCAAAGAAGAAAAGTTTCTGCCGCCGCCTATTGCAGAACACGGTTTTTCTGCGGTGATTGAAATTCACTATCACGATCACAAAACGAAAAAGAAAATATCGAACAGGTTTCTATTCGATACCGGTGTAAGTGAAAACGGGATACTCTTTAATGCTGACTTATTCGAAGTCGATTTAACCAATATCGAGGCGATTATCCTAAGCCACGGTCACCTGGACCATTTTGCAGGTTTGTTAAGTGTCATGAAGCGGATCTCAAGACCGCTCATAGTAATGGCCCATCCTGACGCGTTTTTAAAACATTGGTTAATATTTCCTGACGGAACGAAAGCAAGGATGCCGGTACTAGATGAAATAGAGCTAAAGTCGCACGGCGCGCTAATAGAAAAAAGAAGGCATGCCAGTTACTTGCCTGTCGATAATCATGCTTCTGATGACAAGTATAATGATGATTATCGACATCGATTGCTTGTCACCGGACAAATTCCTAGGATCACAAGTTTTGAGAAAGGCTTTCCACTACAGTACCTGGAAATCATCGAAAGAAATGAACTTGTTCCAGATCCTCTTGTAAACGATGACCAAGCCATAGTTGTAAATATTAAGGAAAAAGGGCTAGTAATCATTACTGCCTGCGCTCACGCTGGAATAATTAACACTATCAAATATGCGAAAGATATCACAGGTGTAAACAAAGTATATGCAATTATAGGTGGCCTGCATCTCACAGGGAGCCTCTATGAGGATTCCATTGAGCAGACCGTAAAGGAAATACAAAGTGAGAGGCCCAATTATATCGTACCGTGCCATTGTACTGGTTGGAAAGCAGTTAACAGAATTATCCAGACGATGCCTGAAGAGTTCCTTCAGAGTAGCGTTGGTACAATTTTTAATTTTTAATTTTTAATTTTTAAATCGTGATTCGTAATTCAGCTCTTCTTGGTCTATGCAGTCTTTCTGTTTGGCCCAGATTGTTCTGATGCTCTCAGTTGTGATGATATCTTTCTGACTGTCCCAGTGGATCGGCTCATGAAAGCTTAATGACGTCGTTGTAATAAGAGGAAAAGAGACAATTCGAGATAGACCCAAAATTTTAAAATATGGTAATAATTGGAATTTAGGTAATGATTACCGATACAAATTTTGAGCACTTTCATGTTGCTAGAGTCAACTAATTTGTTGCAAAAAGTTAAATCCGCAGTTATAAAAAGTTAAATTGAGTTCTAGAAGTATTTGATCGGTTGAAAACTAAGGCTAGTGTGGAGATTACCACCACGATGCGCGCGAAGACTACCAATAATACTACTAGCGTTGCAACTATTCCTCCTCCTAGTTACGGAAGAGCGAAAGTTCGGTACGACAAAAAGGCCGAATCAGAATTCTTTGTCGACAACTCTGCACTCGCTGGATTTACTGGAGAGCGAATTCTGTATATGGCTGTCAGAGAACTAATTGAAAACGCGCTGGATTCATGCGAAATACACCGTATTTTACCAAATATTTCTTTGTCCTTGAAATTATTGGATCAGGCGAATGACTTGTGGCTCATTTCGTGCCAAGACAATGGTATCGGGATTCCTTCGGATAAAGTGCCGGTTGCTGTCTGTTCCTTCTTAACCTCAGCTAAATATGTCGAGAAGCAACAACGAGGACTCTTTGGGGTTGGCCTAAAGATGATTGCTGCGTTTTCTACCAAGGATACAGACCATCCTCTCAGAACCTGGTCGAAGTCAAGCGAAGAGGGCTCAGAATATTACTTTGAGCTCCGAACAGATATTGGCACAAATAAACCAATAACCCTCACAAAGAAACTGCTGAGAGGCGAAGAGGCCCATATTAATGGCGAATCTGGTTTTAAGATTGAAGCGGTATTGCGTGCACGATTATCTCCGATCACTAAAAATAAGATTTACGATTACGTCAGCCACACGAGTATTGTAAATCCATACGCTTTTTTGGTATTTCAGACGGATGAAGGCAAGGTGACCTTTGATAGAAGAACCACGGTTATGCCTGAACCAGCAAAGGAGGTGTTGCCTCATCCTGCAGATATGGATCTAAAAACGCTCAAAAAGGCTATTATGAATTTCATGCACCAAAAAACAACGCTGCATGGAGTGTTGTGTAACTCGTTCCAAAAACTGTCTGGAGGCAAGGCAAAGGAAATAATTACAAAATCAAATGTAGCTCTAAAGGCTGCTGACAAATACGATGAACATGAATTAATCAAAGTTGTTAATGTATGCAAGCAGACTAGATTTCATGCTCCGAATACAGATCACTTGAGTCCAATAGGAGAGGAAATTCTGACTGCGGGGATGACGTCTGAATATACGATCGTTACAAACAGGAATGAAACTGACACACAATTACAGACCCGGTTATCAATTAAGGTGTTGAAACCGACGCTGACTGCATACTCGTCTCGAACTTGCGTAGTAAATAACCGTCCCACGGTGGTGGAATGTGGGATTGCGTACGGCGGTGACATAAGCTCTTTTAAACTATTCAGATTCGCCAACAAGATCCCATTGCTATACGACGAGGGCTCGGATGTGGCCAGAGAAGTAGTGTCAGACGTGGAAATTAACAAAATGGGAATATCCAAGAAGGAAGTGAAAGAGCAATTTGCAAGAGCAGACAATAGATCTGATAGAGCCGTAGAGTTTCTGCCGATACATATCTTCTTCCATATCTGCTCCACTAAAATTCCTTACAAAACGGCTGGCAAAGAAAGCATCGCCTCTGAGGGTGATTTGAAGAGATACATGAAGGCCTGCTTAGCCGATCTGTACAGAAAAGTAAGCGCCCAAATTCGCAAGGAATTGCGTATGAAAGAGGCAGAAAGCCGATTGCGACTTTACAAACATTATATACCTTTGATCATATCCGCGATCTCCGAATCTATCATGGTCGATACGCAGAAGCTTTCTGAGGCTTTCTCTCAACTTGCGGAGAAGCATGTAAGAGGTGAGATTACTGGTGTAGCTGTTTCTGAAAAACATGATAAAATCACAGGCCAGAGGATTGAAGAAGAGGCAGACAAGTCTAGCCTCTTGTTGAATGAAAAAAGACCTCAACGTATCTCCAATTCTGCTCGTACAAAAGAGATTATGAAAGTCCAGGGTAACAGAACTTCAACAAAAAAGAATAGCAAGAAAAGGAGTTATCAGAAAAAAGACCAGACAACTATGGACGTTTTCTACCGACCAAAAGGAATGAAAAAAAGTAATTGACTGTCAAAGATAAGCGTCATCGAGAAGTTATAAAGAAAATAAAACTACTCATGAGCGATGTCGCTGAGGATCTGATGGTGGAAAGAATAATGCCTGTTTTAGATGTGCCCAAGGTAGGATATGACAACACAGTTTGGTCTGAAGACAAGAGAATGCTTACGATCGGCGGCAAGACGGTTCAAGTAAGTCCTGATAGTACAAAGAAAATTCCGACATTCTCTCAATATCTGGTTATGGCCAATGCCATCAGAAAGTTGCTTGACGAAGAAATGGAAAGTACGATTAGGGGAATGTATTATGCTACACTCACATCGGTAGGAGATGAGAATGCTAGACAAAAATTTTGGAACAGTCAGGAAAATTCTGATGACGCAATCAAGGCTATAGAATTATTAACAGCTGTTCCCCGGGAAGAGTTTTCTGTTACGTCGAAGCCAAAAGGGATGATATCTGGTCCAATTACCCTGCGAGTGGGCGGTGATATTATCGATTGTAATCTGGGAAGTCGGGCGACATCCCAGCTAATCCCGACGAATATACGTGACGTAGAAATAGTCAATGTAAAGGCCGACTTTGTAATGGTCGTTGAAAAGGACACCGTTTTGAACAATATCCGAAAGTCAGGATTTATTCAAAAGTATAACACTATTCTAATGACGGGCTCTGGAGAACCCGACCGTGCCACGAGAATGATGGTAAAAACCCTGAATGAAGAATGGAAAAAGCCTGTCGTTATTTTTGCTGACGCTGACCCGTGGGGACTAGGTATTGCGTTGCGTTACAAAATCGGCAGCGAGTCTCTAAGCTATGATAGCGATAGACTGGTATCTCCAGACGCTAAAGTATTGGGCATGATGTTCTCTGACATTTACGAATATAACATCCCGGAAGTTGCAAGGCTGGATGCTTCGGACGAAGATATCAACAGAGCAAATGATATGAAGAAGAAGCCGTGGCTAAAGGATAAGCAATGGCAAAAAGAGCTGAACATCTTCCTACAACGCAGGGAAAAATGCGAACTGGACGCATTCTTCAAACACGGATTCAGATTTCTAGCAGAGACATACTTACCTCAAAAACTCCGTACGGCAGGGCTAATCTGAAGCGAAACTCTTTAATGTGAGCACAAATATTTTAGGTCATATCCTACGTCTGCACCTTCATATCCACCTAATTTGTCTTGTCTGTTGTCAGCATTTTTGGCTGAGTTTGCTGAGGAGCCGTTGGTGGCAGATATCTAGATAGCTCCTCGAGATCCATCACTATGCCGTAGTAGCCCCTTACGTTTTCAAGTGTTGACTCGAAATGTTTGCTGTTACTCGATGCCGTCGCATCAGAAATGAGCACTACGTCATAGCCGATGTTAAACGCGTCTCTTAGGGATGTCTCTACACAAATGGATGTATCAATCCCACAGAAAATAAGCGTGTCAACTCCAAGGCTTCTTAGCCATACCCCAATTTCAGTATCGTGAAAAGCTGAGTCCCTTCTTTTTATGACTATGTGATCGTCGCTGAGTGGCTTTATATCGTCAACAATCTCTGCATCCCAGGTCCCCCGGACGCATATCGGTTTTTTCATGATCCTTTCTTCTCTTGCCTTTGGCAGAATCTTGTGTGTTCTGGTCAATAGGTCAATCCCAGAAGACTCCCTGACAGCTTGGGTGTAAAAAACCGGTATCGCAGCATTTCGGCATTTAGTGATTAGCTCCCGTATCTTCGGAATGATGCGTTCATATTGCGAAGTGTCCATTCCCAGCAGATCGTAAGATCCACCTTTGCTTGCAAAACCATTTTGAACATCTATAACTATTAAAGCAGGGTTGATGTTATATTCCCTTAGCTTTATCATGATCCCTATGTATATCTTGATTGGGGACTCTTTATAATACCATAAGAAAGCAAAATGTGGAGATAGACTTAAAGAATGTTTACTTCAAATTTCCGATTTACGAATGCCTCTATGTTGAAGGTAAAACAAACTACTGGTACGTATATATGATTATCTAGCCATTATAACATACTGTGCAACGCAACGATGTTCTTGGCAAGGAGGCTACGCTCTACACAAGGCTGGCTTCTGGCAGAATAAGATGCACCGCATGCGCTAGGTTTTGTGAAATACCGGAGGGTAAAGTTGGCCTCTGTGGCATCAGGGGGGTAGTAGATAGCAAGTTACGATTATTCGTGTATGGAAGAGTTATTGCCGGGCACATTGATCCCATAGAGAAAAAACCGGTGACTCATTACAGGCCAGGTTCCTCAATTTTTTCTATTGCCACGACTGGGTGTAATTGGCTTTGCAAGTACTGTCAAAATTACGATATTTCGCAGCGGCGCAAGATAGAGGGTACGGAAATGACGCCACAACAAGTGGTCGATAGCGCAGTAAATTACGGCGCTGAAGGAATTGCGTATACTTACAATGAGCCTTCAATTTTCATTGAATTTGCTAGAGATTGCGGTATTGAAGCTCATAAAAAAGGCATCTTTAATATCTTTGTTTCCAATGGCTACGATACCACCGAGTCAGTTGACATGATGAAGGACTTTTTGGATTGCATCACCATAGACTTCAAGGGGAGCGGTAAACAAGAATTCGTTCGTCAGTTTATAGGAATTCCGAACGCGGACCCAATATTCCAAACCCTGAAGAATATAAGAGACAAGACAACCATCCATACTGAAATTACGGATCTCATAGTTCCCGAAGTCGGCGATGATCTAGACGCTGCAAGGAAGCTGTGCAGATTTATTTATGACGAGTTAGGTCCGGATACGCCGATTCATTTTCTGCGATTCCATCCTGATTACAAGATGATGGAATTCGGTAATACTCCAATCGAGACGCTAGAAAAACATCACAGTATTGCCAAAGAAATTGGTTTGAAGTATGCCTATGTGGGGAATGTCCCTGGGCATCCTTTGGAACACACGTACTGTCCTGAGTGCAATAATATTGTAATCGAGCGGTACGGATTTAGCATTGGCTCGTGGAACCTTGATGCAAATAACTGTTGCAATCAGTGCGGATATCCTATTCCAATAATAGGGAAACCAAATAAAACCCATAAGAATAGATTCCAAATTATTTGGTAGCTCTGGATTGGTCCAACTTGTTCCAACTTATTTCAGTCATTTATAGCGGAGAGGCGAAGTAATGACGGAAAAAAGTCATGACATGGTTAAAGCATATTCAAAGATCTGGCAGGGATATCAATTTATTATAACTATTTTGGGAAAGGCGACTTATTTAGAGCTAAACCGCCTATAGCTCCAATGCCAAATCATAGTTGAAAACAAGAATAATTGGAAGACATCAATTGAAACTGCAGTGATAAGTTGACAAATTCGAAGAGTTGTTTTATGTTATTTTTTTTCAGCTTACAAAGCAAAATGTCTGCCAAATATCTGCATTGACCTGAGCCAATATCACAGAAATGGATGTCAAGTTCGAAAGTTCGGAACGCAGAGCGGGCCATAATGTGAAACTTGCAATCGATAATGACAGATTGGCGTACATATGAACCTGAATATACAACATAAATATCTGAGATGATGATAGTAATATAGAGGGAAGAATAGATGGCTCTAGAAGCAAAATGTCCAGAGTGCGCACATAGAGCAGATTTGGACGATGACATGAAAGAGGTAAATTGCAACCATTGCGGATTTCATGCTCTGTACGACGAATATATCGAAATAATGAAAGGGAGAGCGGCCGTTATGGGGGATGACTTTCAAACAAATTCCGATAGACGACCTTTTTAATTCCCAGCACACATATTATCAACATACTATCAGAGTCAGTTGTGTGACGAGATGGTCTACCAGAAACTTCCCTTATCGGAGCATGTTAGCTCGGCGCCACAGTTGTCACATCGAAGATGGCACGCTTGGATACTGGTCATCTTGAATCGACAACGAGGACATTCTACCTTTGCTGAATCGCCCTGGTCAACTTTGGACAACGCTCTTACGCCTCTCTTATGATCAAGCCCAAAGATTAATTAAATGCGTTCCGTTCTTTCTGAATAGTAAATTGGCTCACTTCAAGCTTGTCATTTCGGATGCAAGCGGAAAGAGTGTATCACAAGAACTCCGGGACAAGGCAGCGCAGCCGCTGTTGGGATCAAGGATTGGTGATACTCTGGATTCCACAGTCATAGGTTTGACCCAGGGAAAGATCAGGATAACAGGAGGAAGCGACAAGTCAGGTACGCCGATGCGTCAAGACGTTCATGGAGGAGTAAAGAAATATGTATTACTCTCAAGGGGTGTAGGGATGCAGAATGCCGGTGAAGGTACTAGGATAAGAAAACTGGTTAGAGGGAACACGGTCACTGAAGAAATCTTTCAATTGAATTGCAGGCTATTGGAAGGAAGTTTACAAGAAAAGACTTCAAAGACGACTCCAGGTGGAGACGAATCATCTGCATCATCACCTTCTGCCCAAGAAGAAACATTAGTAAAGAAAAAGAGCTAGGATAGCGGTTCTAGGTTTAGGTAAAGTGTGTTCTGTATCCGCACGCCGTACCACTGTTGATGCCGATTAATGACAAGGCTACAGGATTAAATTTTCCCGGGTAATTAACCTTATATCTCTCAACAAATTTAGGATCCACGTTGCACTGGAAGGACACACTGCCCGATTGGTATATCAAAGAATATGGATATCAACCTAATATCAATATAGGTACTGCTGGTCATGTAGACCATGGTAAAACAACTTTAGTAGAAGCTATCACCGGTGTTTGGACCAGTGCGCATAGCGAAGAGTTGAGAAGGGGCATTACAATTAAGGTCGGATACGCTGACGCGGCTTTTTACAAGTGTCCAGAATGTCCTTCCCCTGTTTGTTACTCCACAAACCCCACTTGTCCAAACTGCGGTAAACAAGGTGAGCTGTCCCGTGTTGTAAGTTTCGTCGATTCTCCTGGTCACGAAAGTTTGATGGCAAATATGCTTTCAGGCTCGGCTTTAATGGATGGAGCTATTCTTGTAGTTGCAGCGAATGAAAAGGTTCCTCAGCCGCAGACAAGAGAGCACCTGCTCGCTTTGCAAGTTCTGGGCATCCAGCAGATCGTGATAGTTCAAAACAAGGCAGACTTGACTGAGTATGAGGAAGCAGCTGAGAATTATAAACAAATCAAAGGTTTCGTAAATGGAAGTGTTGCAGCGGAGGCTCCAGTAATTCCTGTATCAGCGCAGCACAAACTCAATATCGACGCGTTGATAGAAGCTATCGAAAATCATATCAAAACGCCACCAAGGAAGAGAGATGCCAAAGCTGTAATGCATGTTTTGCGATCGTTTGACGTTAACAAACCCGGTATTCCAATAAAACAAGTCAAGGGTGGAGTGATAGGTGGCGCATTAGTTCAGGGCGAATTCAAACTGGAAGACGAGATTCAGATTCGTCCCGGTTTTTTGGATGAGAAAAAAGGTAGATACGAGCCAATCAATTCGACCATCTCAACACTCGGAACAGGGGCAGGTCTTGTTGAAAAGGTAAGGCCCGGAGGACTCGTTGCTATCGGAACGAAATTGGATCCAACTTTCGTGAAGAGTGATTCCCTTATTGGGTCAGTAGTTGGAAAACCGGATGCTTTGCCTGATGATGTTGATGACATCTCTGTCGAAGTGCATCTTTTCGATACAGCTGTTGGCACACAAGACATGGTCAAAGTTGAACCTATCAAGGCCAAGGAACCACTCCGCCTAAATATCGGAACTGCTGCGACTCTAGGAACAGTTGTAAGCGTCAAGGATGTTAAGATAGAGGTAAAGCTCAGAAAGCCAGTTTGCTTGATGCCTCGTAGCCGAGTTGCGATTAGTAGAAGAATCACGGATAGGTGGAGATTGATAGGCGCAGGCGTAGCATTATGAACGAGTTGCGTTCTTCGTCGTCTTCCTCTTACTCTTGCGCTTTCAATTCGAAAGGCTTTGTTCTGCTCAGCATAGACAGACGTGGCTGGAAAATGCACCTGAAACTTTTGTTTGTATCGAAGCTATGTCCTGCGTATCGTTTATTTTTCTTCTGAATTATTACTACTACTATTATTATCATCATTGCAATTGACATATCTCTGCTTCTCGTGATCACTCGCAAGAGTTTGTTTAAAATATGGATAGCCAAAAATATCAAGATGTCAATACATGGATGTAATTTGTGACACGAGTTTTTTAATCGTCCTTGTTTCGGCTCCGATACAGCGCATAGACAAGGTTGAAACTGAGCTCGGTAAACTAAACTTTTTGGTTCCTAATATTGTAATTGACGAGTTGAAACACTTGGAGCGAACATCGGGGCCAAAGAAATCCATGATTGCAAAAACGGCGATCGAAATTTCTAGTTCGAAAACAAAAATAGTTCAAGTTGCAAAATCTCGACACGTAGACGATGCTATAGTCAATTATGCTATAAACCACAACTGCGCCGCTGCAACCATCGACAGGAATTTGAAGAAGAGACTTCTCGCAAACAACATCTTAGTAATCACATTAAGCAACAATATAATGAGAGTCGTGGGTCCTGTTGTTGAAGAAAATATATAAAAAATCTTTAAGTAGAGACATTCATTAGAAAAGCAGCGTATATGATAGATTTCAACGGTGTAGAGATTTATTGGACCGGCCATGATGGTTATCGAATCATCGGAACTGATGGTAAGAACAGAAAGAAGACAGTCTACATTGACCCATTCCAGCTATCAAGCAGTCATCACAACAAAAATGACGCAGACCTAGTTCTCATTTCTCACAATCATTTTGATCATCTCAGCCTAGAGGATTTGAGGCATGTCATAAATGAACAAACTACCATAGTTGCCGCGCGAGAATGTATTGAGCAACTAAAACTACTAGTATTAAACGAGTCTAAAGGAGTAAAACCCGACGAAAAGTTATCTATCCATGACATCCCGCTTGAAATCGTCTCCGCGTATAACACGAATAAAAAATTTCATCCGAAAGCCGATGGAAAGGTCGGATTTGTTTTTACAATGAGTGGTCAGCGAATGTATCATGCCGGCGATACAGACATTATTCCTGAAATGGAATCAGTCAAGCCGGATATTGCGTTCGTACCTGTATCTGGGACATATGTTATGACAGCACAGGAGGCTGCGCAAGCGGTAAATGAAATTATTAAGCCAAAAAGATTGGTAATTCCTATGCATTATGGATCAATAGTAGGCAATGAAAAAGATGCAGAAAATTTTAGAGGCCTTGTTTCGACATGTGAGACAAAAATATTAGTACGGGATTGAAAAAGTAAGAATAAATTTTCAGTCATCCAAAAAAAGGTTTATCTTTTTTATTTTCATTATTAAAAAACTTATATACGTACCTTTTTCAATATAAATGAAAATGGCCGCAAAGAAGAAAGCAGCAAAGTCTGCAAAGAAAGGGACAAAGTCCAAGAAATAAAGATCATTAACTGATCTTTATGACGTGGCAAGTTCAGTGACATCACTGTAACTATCCCCTTCTTTTCTAACAACAATATGGATCAGTTTATCATCTTATTTTTGTTTCATTAAAAATAATATTACTCTAATGATATTGAGATCAGGTCGACGAGATCATTCGTTCGTTCGTCGGTGCGTTCCGAGTCATGATAGAACGTTGTGATCCTTTGCCACGATGTTCCTGGAGTATGCTGACCGCTCTGTCTCTGTCTCCGGCTCTTTCTTCCACTCCGCCTGATACGACAGTAAAAAAGGGTGATCCAAATAACATCCATTAATGCTTGAAGGGGGTAAGACCATTTTAAGGATGGGCCGGTTTGAACTTCGGATGAGACATTTACTAGTTATTGGAGTTTTGGCTCTTGCATTTACCACTGCTTTTATTATGAGATCTTACCCTTCAAAATATGGATTCTATCTTAATGAGTTCGATCCTTACTTCGATTATCGTGCTACAAAATATATTGTAGATCATGGTCTTAATGCCTACTTTAATTGGCATGACACCATGTCGTGGTACCCTGAAGGTAGGAATGTTCCGGCAACATCACAATCCGGGCTTCACATTGTCGCTGCCTTTCTATACAAGATATTTGGCGCCGGCACTTCACTTTTGGACTTTACAATTTTGCTACCAGTAGTCCTAGGTTCCTTGACTACAATAGTCGTGTTTGCACTTGTCAGGACTATATGGGGTACTACTGCAGGTATGTTTTCAGCGCTTTTATTTGCATTTAGCCCTGCAATAATTCAAAGAGGTAACTTGGGATGGTTCAAGTCAGAGCCTCTGGGACTTTTTTTTGGGCTATTGGGCGTATACCTGCTGCTTTCTGCCCTCAAACATAAAGAAGTCAAGTATTCTATTCTGAAAGCAATAGCAGGGGGATTCGTCTTGGGTCTGGGGAATGCATCGTGGGGCGGAGTCCAGTATTTCAGCATTCCCATTTCAATATTCTTTATTGCTCTGCCGTTCTTCAGAAAAGATACCACTATTCCGATGTATGTTGCAATAGCATTTACTGCGATAACGATCTTGATTGCAGGAGCATTCCCACGACCCGGAATTTCGTTTGTCGTTGGCTTGGCAGGTCTTGCATTAATGGGTGGCACAATATTTCTGGTTATAGCGCACTTTGTGAAAAAATTGAGCCAGCCTAGGAAGGCAATTCGAAATACACTTTTTCTTTTGATAGCTTTTGTTGCAGTTGGAGTTGGAGTCTTTGCAGTGGGAGCATATCATCATTCATCATTTAGGTACCTTAATGCTGTTAATCCGTTTCTGTCTACTCAGAACCAGCTAGTCGCATCCGTCGCTGAACACTTTACACCCACGCTAGTGGACTATTTTACAAATTACTCGATCCTGCTGATGTTCGCTGGACTTGGTGCTTGGATTGCATTTAAACGTAGAAATGATATGTCAGTATTTGCATTAATTTTAGGCCTCACAGGAATCTACGTCAGCGCGACGTTTGCAAGACTTTTAGTATTTGCGTCGATCGGCATTATAGTACTAGCAGGATTAGGACTCTATGAGATAACGCGTACCTATCTAGATCGAGAATCATCATCACCTTCTGCAGCCTCATCGTCATTTGTAGCAACCTCAAAATCAAAAAAGGTAAAGAAAAAAAATGTTGAAGGATCCAAAATCTTGCCGATAAAAAGTCGATGGATGGTAATAGCATATGTTGTATTGATAGTTTTTATGCTGTGTATTCCCATGGTCTACCCTCCGAACTCGAACTGGTTGAGTTCTGCGGATATCCCACCATCCATTGCAAATGGTGGAACGGGCTATAGGCTGCAGACTAACGACTGGATAAACACATTAAATTGGATTACAAAAGATACACCAAAAAACTCCGTTATTGCGGCGTGGTGGGATTATGGATATTGGATAACAACTCTCGGGAATAAAACTAGTTTAGCTGATAATGCGACCATAAATCAAACGAGAATTGCTACGATTGCAAAAATGTTTATTGACCAAAAAGAAAATGGAATCAAAATTGCTCATGACTTAAAGGCAGACTATATCCTCGTTTACGTCGTAGGGCAGAGGTTCTCTGGAGTTAACGGCACTTCATTTTATACATTGGGAAGCGGCGGTGACGAAAGCAAGAAGCAATGGTTTATGAGAATTGGAGGATTTGATGAAACCAACTACCTTCAGGCCGATGGGTTCACTGCCACCCCCAGATTCTGGAATACGACGCTTCTTGGCTCTATTATTCCCTTTACACCACAAGCTTATGCTTCATTTCAAGGAGGCCAATTGACTAATTTGCAACCTGACTATAGACCTGGAACAGTTGCTCTTTATGTAAAGCATATCAAATTTCCGGTCGGCAGCAACCCAGATAACCAGCCATTAAGTTTAGTATATTCGTCACCTAGCTTTCAGAGCAATGACCCAGGTTTGGTGTTTGGAGTGTTAGTATACAAGGTCAATCACAACTATGTACCGAAAATAACTTCGAACCCATACCATGAAGTATTTGTGAACGTCACTCAACAACCGTCACAGCAACAGCTGAAGCCTTTACAGATGTCTTCCTCATCTTCTCATCCTATTCGATCTTCACTCCCATCTCCAGGTCAAGGAACACCAATAACTAATAATGCGACTGCCGCTGGCGCTATCACCAAGAACACGGCCAACACTACGACCAACGCTACCACGCATAGGAACACGACGACTTTAAAATAAAATGAAATTAATCGATCGATCGTGGCCGAGCCCCCAGAATAACGTCAATCAGAATGCTATAGCAAACTCCGCCTAATTATTTTGTTAAATTTGGATTGCTTCGATACGATCTATTACCGTACTAGTATTACGAATCGTACTAGAATTGTTTATTTTCCGCTTGCATCATCTTCTTTTAGAGCAGCATAAATGAAGGGCAACAACGTAGTAGCCTCCCCATGGATTGTTGTTTGTTTTGCTTTCTCTGCTACCTTGCCCCAAGATATAGCCTCCGATACGAGAGCACCGCTTAAACTGCCATCCCATTCTGGGGCTGATGTAATATATACTGCGTACTCTAGTCCGCCTCTAAACTGATTCCACCATAGCGTATGATGTTTTGAAATACCTCCGCCTATCATAAATGCTCCTGTTTTTGTCGCATCATAAATGAGGTCCGACAATTTGGATTCATCTTTTAAGATATCAATTTTAAAGTCTTTGTGCTGCTGCTGGAACAACCATATCTGACTCCCTACTGCGCCGTCGACTATTCCTGGCACAAGAACAGGAATCTTACGTTTATGAGCCCAATAAAGGAAAGACGATTCATCTAGAGTACTGCCAATATGGCTGATGATTTCATAAGCTGAAAAATCTTGTTTCACTTTTTGACTACTATACAAATCTTCCAGGCAGGACTGGACCTTTTTTTCTATCAATGAGCCATAGCTGACCTCTGGAACTAGCACGTTTCCCAACCGATGAATTTTTTTCTTTAACAAAATAGAATCGTCCATCCTAAAATCTCCGGCATAGTACCGTCTGTATGTTCTCGCTACATCATGATCTAGCGCACCGCACGTAGTGATTACACAGTCAAACATATTGTCCTTTAGCATGTCTCGTATAATTCCTCGAACGCCTGTAGATAACAATGCTCCTACAAAGGAAAGAAATTTCGTGCATCGTTTTTCAGCTCGCATTGTTCTCAAAATATCCACCCCATATGAAAGATTTCTAGATTGAAAGCCACCAGAAGTTGACATGGCTTTGATGATTGAGCTAACACTTGCAGATTCTAGTGAATAATCTGTTACTACGTCATTTAGGATGCGATCCATTTTCTTTTGTTTTTTGTTACTACCTCTCATGTCTCGTACCAATGTTATACGTCTCTATATTCTATTGCACAAAACGCATCTGTAAAATTCTTAAAAGTAAGTGGATTTTCATTATCATGATGTGGACAACGCTCACAGCTTTCGAGGAAAAAAAATAGAACCACCAGAGATCTTTGCTGAAATGACAGTTTCGCAGCTCATGGATTTTTTTGCAGCTACAGGTTACAATGCTCGCCGTCTTGCTGAGGCCGGTAGAATGATGTCAGAAATGTTACGCACAAAATCTACTGTGTGCTTAACACTGGCCGGGGCCATGACTCCGATAGGCATGGGCAAAACAATTGCCACCATGATAAAGAATGGATTTATTGATTGGATTGTTACAACAGGCGCCAATGTTTATCATGACCTACATTTTGCTTACGGATTACCCGTGCGTCAGGGACATTTCGACGTCGACGATGATATTCTGTATTCGAAAGAGATCGTGAGAATATATGATGTATACATAAAGGAGAAAGGAACGCTCCAAGCGCAAGATATAATAGTGCAGAACGATTTGAGAACGGGCAACAATAGCCGCGCTAGCATTCCATTTGCTGTATCCACTGCGGACATATCATACATTTTGGGGAGGGCTGCAAAAAAGACGTCTTCTTATCCTGATAAATCCTTTGTGGTGGCCGCAAATGAAAATAATGTACCTATCTACATGCCTGCAATTGGCGACTCTTCAATTGGTCTGAATATGCTACCACTACTGTTTGAGGGAAAA
>Ga0193747_1000224_pt1 | contig 23250 bp, 6 predicted proteins | sample L1m2metaG_FD_143048 | JGI IMG/M metagenome (GOLD analysis project Ga0193747, IMG submission 143048) | Soil microbial communities from a riparian zone of the East river system, Colorado, United States - L1m2 | ecosystem: Environmental > Terrestrial > Soil > Riparian zone | place: USA: East River...
TCAAGTGGTCGTTCATGCGGGTCTCCGGTTCGAGTGATAGGTTTGGTCACCATCATTCTCAAACGTGAGCCGCATGAACGGCAACTAGCAATCAAGGTAACACTATATTGTGGCAGAGTATCTTACAAAGTAGCTCATTGATCTGCGCTCTCACTGTCTTGCTTCTCAGTGAATCACCGAACTTAGCTTTTATCATCGAAAAGGTAATCTCAACATTAGACCGCTTATGATAATGCTGCATGAAGCGTTCCGTATTGTAAGAATAGTAGTGGTACATCTGTTTCCAGAGTGCTGGCTGTTTACGGAACTTGCTAGTCCCTGTACTGTTGGCTTTGAAAGCAATGTAAGGCATGGCATTGGCATCAACTACTGCCTGCATATTATCGTTTGAGAGAAAGGGCTATCGCCAGTACGCCTTATCTGCGCTGACTTCATTCATTATGAAGTTTTGTGAGGCTGATGGCATCATGCCGCGTCAGAGAGTGGGGAGGCGTTGTTGATGTATGCAAGGATGAGTTTTTGACTTTTCGTACAGACGCTAGACTTTTCGTACAAGTGAGACTATTCGGACAAAGCTGGTTGGAAGTATGTGGCGCGTCTGAAATCGAATCGCTATTTTGAAGGAAAGGCCGTGCGTGAGAGGTGGCCGCACCGCTTCGGACGTGCTATCGGAAGGCTGCGTAAAGCCAGCCACTAGATGGTGGTCGTCAAAGACGGGCGGCGCTACTTCGTGGCTAATGACACCGAGCTTTCCTTGTCGCAGTTCAAGCGTCACTATCGGCTCAGGCAGCAGATCGAAGATGTCTTCCGCTTACTCAAGCAGGAGTTCGGGTGGGGTGGGGCGAGCGGGCAGAAGGCCAGAGCGCAAGCGGCACACTTGCATATGGGACTCTACGCTTTGTGCCCGACCGAGCAAGCGGCGATGAAGAGAGGGCAGACGGTCAATGCGTTCAAGCGTCAGTTATTTCGTCTGCCCGTTCCAGAATATCTTCCGCAGTTAGAGAACTTATCTCTCGCTGCGTAATTATCAGTTATTTTTAAAAACTATACTTCACTACCATCATCAATTCCTCAAGATTATTCAATTGCGCAGGAGCAACTGACAATGCAAATGATGTATCCAGATCAATATCCGAGTTGTTCCCTCGGCAGAGCTTCCATTCATCTACTCTGGAAAGATTAGTAGAGTTGCCGTCGACTTCGACTGAAAAATTTGCCGGGTTATTCTTAACCTTGGCTACAAACACTACATTTTCAATAGCCGCATCAATGGTTTGAGCTATATACGGTAACCTTGATTTATCAATCTTTAAATTTACCGTTCCATTGTTTTTGAGCAAAAGCCACTCATTAGTCAAGTCAATTTTCATATTCAAGGCAGTATGTAATCCTGTTTGGCTGAGCTGTTGCTTAATTACATTCAGTCTATCTTTTAAAGAAATTTCTGCTAGGCCTCGCAGCGTTGAACCGCCCTCTCTTGCTGTATATTTTATATGCAGAATCACATCGGAGATGGTGTTGTAGTCAAATTGCCTTACTTCTTTTGGAAGCTCAAGCCGCCAGGTGCTTATTGCCCCGCACCCTTCAAAAGGCAGATACCGTTCATCTTTAAAATTCAATTCAAACATGCCGTTATCGTTTTGGGCATTGCTGGCAGCAATAGATTGAATGGATCCAACATTGTAAATAAAACGTTCGTCATTGCCAAGATCTTCAAGGTATCCGGTGGTGGCAATGTTATCTGGATTTGTATTTTTTCGATACCTATTGTTTACCAACGAAAGCTTGGCACTCACTGAGGTATAAGGCCCTACAACACAGGGCAAGCTGATACTTACTGATTTTACCCTTCTGAAATAATGCCCCGGATGATCCATATCATACAAGACCTCGGGCACTTCAAAATCACATCCCCCTGTCGCTTTAAGTCTTACCAATGCCAGTGGGTCAAGTTGTGCTAATGAAACTTGCTTGGTGATTTCATATTCCCGCTTGTTCTTATCCAAATAGCTTGCTTGCATGCGTTTGATGTCATAGATAAGATTGTCGGCACTTTGCAAGCCTTTCTTCAGGCTATCCCAGTATCCGTAAGAGATAAACGCATCATCATTACCCAACTCAAAGCGATAGCAGCGTTCCGCTTTCTTAGCGAAATCGTGGGCTAACTGGTAGGATTTGAAATACACCGCACTGATCTGCCCAATCATCCAATCATACAATTCCTTATTGGTGAACTTGGTACGCATAAAATCAGCGGCCCTTTTGGAATTTTCGATTTGTAACTCGTGGTTCTTTAAATCAGCTTCTGCAATTTCTTTTCGAATTTCAGCGGCAACGATCTGTTCGTCTATTTGGGCCATTTCTTTTTTAGCCAAACGTTCCTGTAGTTTCCAATCATCAAAACGTCGGTCGTAACCTCCGAGTATGGATGCCCTGTTTGCTTCGTACGATGCCGCAGTGGAGAGCACATTGAGTACGCTAGACGCTGCGGTAGCTGAATGCGCCAGAAATGTGCCGCCCCATTTTGCAGCAGCATGTGGACTACCGCCAAATCCAGAAGCGCCGATAGCAAAATCGGGAATCAAAGCCAAAACACTGGCTGTAGCCTGTATAATTTGTGCTGCCATTTGGTAATCATGCGACTCGCTTAATTTATCCAAATTCAACTGCTCTTTGGAGACTATTTTTTGAATACTGGAAAAGTACTTATTCCTTTCTTCGGCAGTAGCTTTCGCTCTTTTCAGTATCTCAATCTGCTCTTTCGATTCTTTAATCTGGAGTAGTTTTGAGTCTTTTATTGCGTTGAGCACTTTTATTTCCAGGTCACTGCGCAGCAATGACATAGCCTCTGCATCTTTTTTCTCCAATGCTTGTAGCAGCGAAAGGCCTAAACCCTTTACATCCTGTGCCAGTTCATTTGCTTTTTGGGCAAACACCGTGAAGCGGTAAAAAGGCGTAGGTGCGTTGATGCCCGCGATGACAGCAGAAATATCCAATCCCGCTGCCGCTGCCCGCACCAACATACCAGGGTCAATAGGCGGCGCAAACAAGGCAAGGCTGCGTTCAACACCATCTATATTTTGGCAGTGGCGAATTTTAAACAGGCGGTCGGCTATGCGGTCCCAATACTCCAACATCTTTTCGTTTTGCGGAATGCAGAAGTAGAGCATAGATAATGTAATTGGAGGCGGAGGCAGTTCAGCACCACCTTCTGGCAACACTGATAGATCTGGCAAAATATTTTCCAGATCAATTAAAGCATTGCCAAAGGCATCTAACTTAGCCTCTATCTGATTATAAGTCTCATAAGGGGCCTTAATAGTAGTTGGAGTAATTCTCGGTTTTGGACCCAATAATTTGTCGGCAAGGATATACATCTGCGTGGCCTGAACAATAGACTCCATTGTATCTTGCCTAAACAAGTAATCTCCCCATTCGGTTAGGTTGTCAATGTATTTCATCAGTAGCGCCTTTTGATAGGCAACAGGTCTAAACCTTGCTACAACATGGGGTTTGAAAGGCTTGGTTCTCCATTCGTCAATGGCAAACTCCAATTCCTTTCTTTCGGGTGTATTGGGATCAGCGATTTTGTATAGCAGTGTGTCAATGCGTTGATTAATATAATCGCCTGTGTGTGTTAGATAAAATGGTTTTGTTACCCAGTATTTTTCGGGTGCGTTGCCCTCCAAAGCACCAGTAGGATTGAACATATAATGAAACCATGTAAGTGCTTCTTCGAAGCGTTGGTTCATGGTCAATCTTGTAGCCAATAAAAATGGCACATGGAAAAACAATTCCCAGTTGTATCCGCTGTAAGAACCATCACTGCTGAAATCCAGATCCTCAACAGGATAGGACAAAGTTTTTATACCAGCTTCTTCAAGTGTATATGTTTTGGGAACGATACTTTTGTTTGGGTCATAATACTGTTCAAAATTGAATGAGGTTTTCTGCAATTGGGTTTCCCTTTTCATCAATGCCGGAATGCCATCTTTGTAGAGTGTTTTTCTCAAAGCGCAAATCAAGGGATGGTACATATTTTTAAACTGCTCACCATAAGATAAACTTGCATACACTTTGAGTTCCTCAACGATTTTTTGATAATCCGGGTCGGCAACCAACTCTCGCAGCAAAGCATTGATGTCGGGATTTGCAGCATACTTTGCCATGTATTTTTTGAAAAGGGCTATAATGTCTTCGATAAGTTGCATCACATCGGAGCCGGTTCTTTGTACGTAAGTCTCCTTCTCGTTATTTTCGCCCTTCTTCGTTTTATAAAATCCGGGAACAATTACATAAGCATGGTTGCTGTCTTCCTCGAAATAGGGAAGTAAAGTACCTAATGGAACTTTAATAAAACGTCGTTCACTATAAGCGGTTGTATTGACACCATAGGCATACATCAGTAGGTATTCAAAGAGTAAAGCAATCAAGTCAATCAAAGTAAATTGATGTGGATACGACAACCTGAATGTGCCTGGAGTTTTACCCAAAATTTCATAAAAACTGAAAAATGAGATCGCATTTCTAACAGAAAGGTCATCAGCCGGTATTAGGTTTTGTTCATTATAACGCTGTGATTTTAACCATGTATCTTTAAAATCAGGGAAAAAGTCAGGAAGATCATAATTACCTTGAAACGCAAGTTCGGGGTATCCTTTGCATCCTGCGATATTAAATATTCCATTAAGGATAATGTATGAATCCTGCATGGAAGTACTAAAAATCCAAACCTGTTGCAAAAACTCAAAGTACAGCAAATTATATTTGTCTCTTTTGAACATGCTGTCATCGGAAGTAAAATATGAAGAGGGAGTAAGTATCCCATCTTTTGAAATTTTCTTCGGCTGCCATTTCTTATTGGCAAATTCGCTGATGGCAAGTTGAATTTTTAGTTTTCGTTTGGGTTTGTCATTATCAACCACAGTTACCTTAGTAATGTCGGGAATTGTAGATTGAGGATTTGGATCAGGCTCCTCGCTGAAGACCGGCCAAGCCAGACACAAACGATTGTTGCGTTCAAATGCCAGCAGGTGGTCACCTGTAATATCCAATTCCACTTTTTCCCAAGGCGTCCAGTAGCGTTCTTTTTCAAATCTCCTGTAATAATAAATGGCAGGGTCGCCGCCTTTGGTCCGGGCAAATACGTGCATGGTTTTAATGTCGGTCTGATACCATGTTGCCATCACTTCGAGGAATGCGATATTGTCTAATTTTTCAAGATACCGGATCAATGCATCTTCTGCTGTAAATTCGGTCAATTCATTTTGCTGTATCTCATTTTCAAGTTCGGTAAACAAGAATGATTTATCATCTCTAAGTTCGGCTTCGATCCAGTTTTCGGGATATACAAACACCTTGCGGTTGGCTTCCCATACGCGATAGTTTTTCATCCACTTCCACTGTTCCCAGCCTACGTCGTTGTTAACGTCGGCTGCTGCTTTTGGCTCCAATCCCATTAAACAACGCTGCACAAAAAGCTGAATGGTACCGTGTGCCTGTACAATTCTGGATGAGGGCATACAAGATTCCATTTCAACATCCACGAGGAAGTAATCATACAAATCATTTTCGGTTTTCACTTCAGGATTTTCAGCCAACAAATAAGCGACCAGGGCATCTCTTTTTTGCGGGCGAATGGCATCCATAATCTCTTTGAGTGTGCTTAACCACGTATCTTCATCATATCTTGCTTTCAGAGCAGCGCGTAAAAGCTGGGTTTCAACACTCGTCAATACTAGGTTGATATATGACTGTACCTGGGCAACGGTTGAACCTAATTTTCTCAAATGTTCGGCACAATCAATTACAGCCTTCCACGCCTTGGTGTCTTTATAATTGTTAAGATTGAATACCGGGAATAAATGTGCATCAATCGCATCTACATCTTCTTTGGCGTAACCTGTCAGCAATGAAAATGCCTCGACAAATTGATTCCTGGTGGCGCCGCTTGTCGGCAAAAGCATTGATGCAATGGTAAAGAAACTGATTGGATGCTCTATATCTGCCGGGTTGGGTACGGGTGTAAGTTGTCTCAACAGGTCAATCATTTCTGCAAAGGCAATATACTTGGCATAACTAATCGCCACCTGCGCTGCTTGATATGGAATACTGTCCCATTCAAACCAACCCAGGTCTTTATTGTTTTTGAAAAACCACTCCACGTCCTGGTTTTCCAATTTGAAAGAATTGACCAAAGGAAACAACTTATGCGCCAGCCTGAGAGCACGATACTGGTCGGGAAACGCGGCACTGGTAATGGCCGGCAATACAGGGATTGTGTGTGTAACGTCAACATCAATAAGTGCATCATCACTTAAAATATCGGATAAGAAGCTGGTGCCCGGAGCAGGTTGTTTTAATATGGCATATTTCAAAGCAATCTTTACCAGTTCCAAATCTGCCTTGAAAGTTGTGGCAAGTGTTTGCTCAAGAATAGCTTGCTTGCCTGCCCGGAGTTGATAACCGGCTATGGCATCCAAAAATGCTTTGACCAAATCGTTCTGCTCGTTGCTGATATCGGGTCCGGGTGCGGCTGCCAAATTGTCAATTTGTGCCTTAATTGAAGCGGTATCAAATAAGCCATTTAATTTATTATCGGTGAAAGTTTTTGCATCATTGGCCGAAGTCCAGTCTCTATCAATGAATTTAATAAAGGTCTTTACATCTTCTTCACCAACGCCACTCAGTTTGGAGAGGGCATTTTGCAGGTTCTCTTTCTGCTCCTGGGCCGACATATTAGCGTTAAAGAGAGATTTGTTTGCAGAAAAATTGGTCTGATAGTCCTTCTGCAATTTCTCCAGTATTTGTTTGACCTTATCGTCTTTGATTTCTCTATCGGCAAGGTTGCTTGCTTCATGTTCAAGCATGAATTTGACATCTGCAAGTTTTAGCGGAGATTTATTTAGGCTATCAACTGCATCAACAAAATCCAACGTATCTGCCGGCGAATTGGATACATCGACCCCGGTTAAGTTGGTGAGCATCACGTAATCATCGGCTTTGAGCTTCGTCTTCCTCATTAACCTTGAATCAGCAAACAGGCTGCTTAGATTGGAAAAGGTAAGGTCGCCATCAGGCAGCAGCGGCAACAACTTATTTAAATCCTGCTCTTTGATTTGTAGGCAAACCGAGATGCTGGTTATAAAATTGCTTAACAATTGAGTGCCGTCCACTTTTTCAGGCAGCAATCCCTCATCAATAAATCCATTCTTTGCCTTGTTCAAAAATATCTGCTGATAGAGGGGTTTGGGGGCATCGTCGTTCAGAATTGTGTGCGGAATTTCCCCGTAAAAGCCTATCAACTCTTCCACCTTAATTCCTGTTTTTTCTGACAGCTTTAATAAATTGGCGGCTTTAACTAAGCAGGCATCGTTTAATGTCCCATTGCCCAATTTGGTTTGCGAAATAATTTCATCTATTACTTCCAGTTTCCATCCCGTTTTCTTTTGCAAACGCAGAAAGCGGTGTATGCGATCCAATGCTGCCTCGTCTAAATTGGCTATCTCTTTTTTGGCGGTATCACAGCTAAGGTCAAGATGCTTAATGAAAAGATTATTTGTAGGATCAATAAATCTCAAAGAAAGTAGTAAGTCCAAGTCCTTATAGGCAAGACCGGTTTTATCCAGGAAATGATCAACCCTTTTCATATAATCCAGGACATTCCCAACAATGGGAGGTGTATCCCACTGGGCGGGAGCATTCCAATAGGATTGCTGATCAATCAAATTGGCTTTAGGTACTACTATCAGATTTCTTTCCGCATCGGTTAGCCCCAACCTCTCTGCTGCAATGGCTTCATCAGTAGGGTTTCCCGCCGATTGAAAATCTTCCATGAGTGTTGCTCTCGAAATATCAAAGCGGGCGAAATAGGCTTTGGCTTCGGTATGGTCTAAATCAAAAGGCAGCTTAAACGCGTAATTGGCAGTCTTTAAAGTATTATAAGCAACTGCATTCACATATTCAGGCGCAGCCGCTAACTCTTCTTCAGGCGACAGTGTTTGTCTCAACCGGAATACCTTGTAATTGTTTCCTCCCGTGTTGATAATTTTGCAAACGACTTTTTTGTCACGCAGATAATGGGGCAGTGTTGCTGCTGAACCGGTAGTTGTTTCGGTCTCAAAAATCAACGCCTGGTTAGTTACAGGCAACCCTGCTGCTTCAAGTGCAGTGAACAATCCATTGGAGATTCTTCCTTTCAAAGGGTCTGCTCCGTCTGAAAGCACTCCTGTAAAATTCACGCCTGCATCGGGGGTGATTGCCTCTTCCAGCAATTCACATACTAAATCTATATATGGCACTGGGGTATTGGCATTTTCACAACCTAAATCAATGTCACCCAAATCGGGTCTGCGTTCAAACAAAACATCTTTGGCAAGGTGTCCGGTTGTGTGTGCCATTGTGGTAAGGTCCGTCACACTTCTTTTATCCAAAAACTGTAGAATTTCTACCAGGTATGCCGCCGGACTATAAACCGAGCGGCAATGTTCGCAAGAACAGGTATCGGCGAGTTGGAAAAGCGATTTCAGGTTGGGAAAATCTTCGCTTACGGCTTCCAATTTTAACGACAGTGTCTTCATTTCCATTGCGGGCATATCCATTGCTCGCAAGGTGTCTTGAAGTTCACCAGCTATAAGCATAGCTGCCGTTGTGGTTCGTTCTGCTCTTTTGAATATCTCTTTGGCTTCTTTGGGGGCTATTCCTGCCTTAGGTGCTATTTCATGTACAAATCGGGTTTCGCCTGTAGCAGCAATGCTGTATGAGGAATGAATATTCAGTTTGCGCAGTGCAATGGTTTTGCCATAGTGCGGCACTAATTTAAAAATACGCTGCACAGACTTTAATTCTTCCCTAATGGGTTCGCTTTCTTTCTTGGTTAGTTTTTTATCTTTCAGGTAAGCGGATATATTATCGTGCAGCAAGTCAAAATCTTCATGTTTGGATAAAAAATCGCTAATCTCCTTATGATTTTTTAGAACGGTTTTTTTTTCCCTTTCCAATTGAGCGGCGAAGGCGGCAGTAGGGTACGCCCTTTCCATTTGCCTAACTAAAGAGGAAGCAAGTAAGTCTGTTGAGGTTTTATCCAATGGCCTTCCGGCAATGTCTTTCCTGGTAGCCAGTTTGCCTAATTCTTTTTTCCAATCGGCTCTGTTTAGTTTGGCTAACTTTTTAACTTCTTCGGGCTTGTTGATTTTGTGGGATTCTTTTATCTGTGCTACAACAGCTTCGTCAAAGCCTAATAGCTCTTCTAATGCAATGGATGCCTTGGCTTCCATTGCCTTTTCATCTGTTTTAAAAAATGATTCATCATTGATCTTATTTAAGAAAGCACCTGGATTGTCTTTGTTTTCCTCAAAGAGTTTACCCATTTCACCGATCTTATCTTCGAGCACAAAGCGGCTGATTATGCGCATCAGCTTTTTTGGACGCTCATTTCTGTAATACTCTTCTGCCTGCTTTTCATAGGTTCGGAGCAGATCTATATTTTTACTGATCTCACGTTGCACTTTAGCAGAAACAATCATCTCTTTTACTGAAGTTTTTATATCGTTTTGTATAGTCTTTTCTTCAGCCAAAGCAGCATCGTACAATAATGGCAGGGTTTCAGTATTAATATCTATGGACAATCTCACATGAAAAGGCTTTGTAAAATCGCTTCTTAATAGGGTGTTTTTGCGCAAAAGGGCATAAAAGAAAGCAGCATCAATTTTTGACTCCGCCTGCAAGCGGTGCGCGACTACTAAATGCTCTATTTTTTCGGCAGGTATCTCAGCTTCTTTTGACAGAAAGGTAATATCACGATGTTCTTTACCTTCCTGCAAGTCGGTAATAGCTACCGGGCCAGCCAAGAAAGTCACCTGTTTCAGTATATAATCATACTCCACCACTTCAGGCTTAATAGCCGTTTCAATAGTGACGTTGATCTCTTCCCGGGGCGAGGCATTAAACCGCACCGCATCCATATCGGAGGTAAAGAGCAGGGTTTTCTTTTCGCGTGTAAGAACCTTTATGACAATATCCGCCGTTTTCACTCCCCTTCCGCTGAGCTGGCTGTGAGACCATCCGATTTCGTATTTTCCGTCTCGGTCAGTAATGCACTCACCCAATAGCTCCTCGCTGCGCATGTCCCTGTCGTATGCCCGCACGATGAGATTTGCCAAAGGCCGATTGAGATTGTCAACCACTCGTCCGAGAACGAGGTTTTCTTTTCTGTTTTCGATTTGCTTTGCCATATTATCCCTCCTCATACGGTATTAGGATTTTGAGGTTTGGTAGTTGTTGCCATGATTTTGAATTTTGACTGTTAGTTTCCTTCAAACTCTTTCAAATTCTAAGTTGCCCATGCGTCTGCCCACTTTTCGGTGTAAAAACCACTTTGGTTCGAGGGGTGTATAGCAGCATTGATAAGGCTAGGCAAGGCCACAATGAATAGATAAAGCGGCCCAAGTACCCGGCTCTGCCAGGTATGCCCAAATTCGTGCTTCCAATCTTGGAAGCCAGGGCTACCAAAAACCACAGGGCCTAAGGAGAAACCAAAGTCGTAACCGGACCCCCCCATATATCCAGGTAGTTCAACTTCAGCGCCCATTCCCCAATGAGGTCTAACGTCTGCGCCAAGTAGTATAGCCACGATTCCTAGTCCCAGCCCCAATGAAGATTGGAGTCCGCCATAACTAAAATCCCACCAGAAGAGCAGATTCTGGATGAACACAGCAAAAATTAATACAGCCAGATTGACAATTACATGTGCCAGCCAAGCGAATATGAACAGGAACCCCCACCCAACTTTTTCTCCCGTTGACGTAGCACTGCTGGCTCCCCTCCACCAGGCTTGTATGATACCTACATTGCCTGTTGGGTCCTGGTAAATAATGGGGTTTAGTGAACAATAAGCATAAAGGTTTAAGTTTTTCAGATCAGATAACCCCTCCTGGTCCGGCAAGGTCTGCTGCCCGGAGGTTAAAGGATTTTTTTGTTGTGGCCTGCGCAATTGTCCGTCTGTTTTTCCTGAGTCGCAGTTTTCGCTTTGGTACTGATTTGGTAGCTTATTGCCATCAGGGCTATCTTTATCGTCGGGTATATTATCGTATGTATTTTTATTTTCTACATCCTCTTTGTCAGCCTTTGACTTCTGATTCGCAACCTTGTTTTCCTTAAACAATGGATCGGATGAAAGCCATCTTCCCAGCCACGGCACATAATACCTTGCACTGTGATACTCCAACCCGCTTTCTTCATCCCGTTCCATGCCCGTATAGCGATAGCGTTTGGCAGCAGATTTTATGGCTGAGTTTTTTGCTTGGTAAGCGGTAGTGCCGTAAGGATGGTATTCTTCGTAGCTGATCACTTGCGCGGTATTGTCCAATTCAAGTGCAGCCGAGCCCAGGTGATTATGCAGTTGGTATCGTACCAAAAGTTTTTCGGTGCCATCGTCTACATCATTGCGGCTTTCTATCATCGCAAAGCGGTGACCTTCCTCCATTAGACTTATACTGGTACGTTCTAACCCTACATCTGCGCCGCTGTGTTTTTTGTAGAGTTCGTAACCTGCTATATAAATCCGTTCTTCTTTTTTGGTTGGCGAATTGCCGGCATCGGCCTGATTTTCTGTTATTTTTCTTATCCGCTGCCCTTGTCCATCGTACTGGTAATAAGTAGTTTCCGGTGTGCCGCCGTCAATGCGTTTCTGGCATGTGGTTTTTATAAGTTCTTCTTTGAAGTTCCATCCCATATCTTCCAAGTGCGACATGGCAGTCATATAGCCATGTTGTGGATGGTGCGAATAGATATATGTATTTGCTCCAACCTGTGTGCTGACTAACCTGTTATTCGCAGCCTCGTAGTTGTAGTTCCTTGTCCAGTTGTTGCAGCATGACTGATGCTTCATTTGCAGGATATTTCCAGCATCATCGTATTGGTAGCTTTGCGTATAATTCCGCATCGCCATAGGATCGCCGGGATTCAACTGGCGCATAAAGGGCGCATCATTCCAGTTGCCTTTGCTGTCAAAAATCAATGCAGCATTGTTTTCCCTGCCTGTGGCTTCTCTCAGGCGATAGAGGGCATCATAGGTATAGGTTGATACTCCGGTGATCTTTTGGTTGTCAAAAAACACAACCGGTATGTTTTTATCTTCTATATGGGTGATATTTCCAACAGGGTCGAAGGTATAATGCCAATCCTGCAAGGGATCGTTGTTCTGCCCTTTGGTTTCTAATCTCTTGAGACGGAAGCTCTCTTTGTCATAATAAAATCTGGTGATAACATCATTGCCGTAGACGATTTTTTCACGCTCGCCTTTTTCGTTGTAGTCAATGTCTTTGATATAGACAGTAGTAATGGCAGGGTCGGCATGGGCTACGGTTTCGCTATTGAGCAATCCTGTTTCGTTGTATGATGGCGTTATGGCGCTTCCGTCAGGGGTGGTTTGTTTTGTAATCCTTCCGAGGGCGTCTGTTTCGGTGGTAAAGGTAAAATCTTCATTTTCTAAATCGTTTGCTAAGTTGGCATCTATCCAGTTGGTAATGCCTTTATAATTCTTGAATAATTTTCGGGTGGTTGATTTAGGCTGACCTTTGAAATCGTATTCAGGTGTCTCTATGAGTCCGGCAGTGTCGTAATGTTTTACAATTTGTCCTCTCAAGTTTTTCAGTTCTGGATTAGCCTCTGCTTCTCCATAAAACACACGGTCGAAAACATTATCAAGCGGAGCGGCGCCATCTCCACCTAATACCTTGCTTTGTGTGAGACGGTGCAGGGGATCATCGTAAAAATATCGGAACTCATGATTGCGTTCGTCCCAGGTGCGTAAGGGGTTTCCGAGGATATTGATTAACAGCCATCTCTGCCCGGCGTCCATGCTGTTTTGGTATACCTTGTTGCCCAGCATATCGTATTTGTATTGCATCGCCGCATTGCCTCTGGCATCGGTTGCGCTTCGCAGATTTCCTTCAATGTCTAGTTTCACTTTAATATAATAAAATTCATCTGCCTCTGTGCTTATGTTTTTATTGTGTTCAATGGACAAAACCGGTCTGCCCATAGTGTCAAAGCATCGAACATTGGGCGTATTGACATGTTTGGCTGCTTTATCTGCGGCTGTTTTTTCTTTAATAGGGTCTTTGCCTTCGGCAATCAGTTCGGCATCTATCAGGCGGTTGGTGCGTTTGTGATACCAGAGAGATTCCAAGATAGTATCATTGGGGTCATAGAAGCTCTGTTTCCAAGAGTTAAATTCGGTTTTTGAAAAAGTGCCATCGGGCATTTCGGTTTTAATGAGCCTCCCCAGAGCATCGTAATACATCAGGGGCGTGACCCCCGTTTCCACCAATTCCTTCAGATCTTCATATTTGTGCGTTACTGAAAAGTAAGGCTCGTATTGTTTTACTGTATTGCCTTTATTGTTGAGCACTGTTCTGCCATTGCCTATCCAGCGAAGTTGTTTGGGATTAAGTGCGGCAGTATTAATGTCTGCAACGGTGTAAGTGTTGTCATGGTTTACAACAACTTGTTTTGCCGTTCCTGGCTCTGCCTGCACCTTTTTCATCACTATCTGACCAAGCCCGTTGGAATATTCGAAGCTGAACTGGACAGGAGAATTGTTGTTCTTTTGAAAATGTTCTTCCCGGACAATAGAGGCGACTACTACAGGTTTGCCGGAATTTAGATACACGTCAAAGTCATAGACAAATCTTGCTGTAGCATGTTGCAGTAAGTTTTTCCCAAGGTTGGTTAATTGAACGGAGTCCGGGGCATTGAAAAAATTGGTAATCTCTGTTTTTTCAGTAGCGGTAGTAAATTCAGTTAAACCTGTTAGATCATCCGCCTCGTTGCCTTTGCCAAATACAGCCATAGCTTTCACTAAACCAAGCTCATCCACTAGCGCCTCGGATAAATTGGCGTTGGCGTCTTTCATCCTTTTTGGCGAGAGTGTGCGGAAATTAAAAAGGTCAGCCCTTGTTTTATTGCCTAATGCATCTTCTATTTCTTCTATGAAAAGGAAGTAGCTGCTGTAATACTTTACTTTTGTTTTAGCGCCATAGGGATCGGTATATGAAATGGGTATATAAAAACGGTTTTGTGCGTCAACAACAGTTTCAGCATTCTCAATAAACTGCCTTGTGCCCGAACGAATCCACCAGTTGTCATCGCCCTCGCAGTGAGTGAATTTACCTTCCAGCATCAGGTCTTCATTGATCCTTGTTCCAAAAATATCGGTAAGGAGGGTCGGCGTGTAGGCCAACTGATAGATTTCAAAAGGCAGCGCCAGTGAATCCAACTGATGTAAAGGCAATGCGCCAGTGAGGTCATTTTTATAAAAGATGTTTCGTATATGCTCTATTAATCTTCTTTGAGCCTTTCCGCTGGCAAGGGGTTTGTCTATTTCATGGTATTCTGCTTTTGATGATTTAAGATCAGACAGTATATCTTCAAAATCACCGACTCTATAAAAAATGCTGGTTTTAGTGATGCCCTTTAATTCAAAGGTTTTCACTTCAGAAGGCAATCGTAAACGGCATTCATTATCATTCACCGCATCGTTGGTAAAACGATTCTGTGTGTAAATAATGGTTGTTTTGTCTTGCGACAGTTGTGTCTCAGCCGGTAAAAAGGCATCCGCTTGCATCCGGGGGTATACAACAGCGGCTGATTCCAGAACATTGCCGTATTCATCCAATTTAATATTCAGATTGTGGGCAATTCTAGGGTCTTCTGTATCACGCTCGTAGTTATAGGTAATGGCTTCGCTTTCTTTCACCACAAAGACGGCATGCTTGTTCATCCCCTTGGGCTGTAGTAGTTCTATGATATAGTTACGGGCGGCAACAGAATAAGGAGTGAGTTGCTTTTTGATTTGTTCATGGGTTGCGCCTACTGATGGTGCGTCGTGAGCAAACACTTCCGAACGCAGGCCCGTGCCCTTGCAGGCCCGCAATGCCTCCCGCCATTCTTCTGCGCTTAAATGATCAATGATGGAAACATTCAAACCAGGGGCAGCAATGAGACGGGCATCGGACAAAGACGCTTCATTATTGACCACCGTGAAACCATGCCGCGCCATTTCTTCATACCAATATTCGTGGGCAAACTGATCGACTATTTTTTCTTTGCTTAAAAATGCCCCGGTATGAAACCACTGTTTGGTAGTAACGGGTGATTGGTGCAAAGTTTTTTCTACGATATTGCTGGCGTTACCCTTTACCCAGTGATCAAAATCTTCAGTATCTGTTTGCTCCACCATCCCAAATCCCCTGAATTCTCTTTCGGCATGATCGTAATAGCCGTGATGATATTTGTAAGAGCTGACGAAACGATAACCCGAAATTCTATCTCTTGTTTCGGTTTTTGAGATGCAGTGGACCGGGAAATGCAGTTTGGTAACCCATGGCCTGCCAGCAAGCTTGTCTTCAATGTAAAATCTGGTGGAAGGGGTGTATTCCAGCGAAACCTCCTTGCCGAGGTTGTTTTTGTAAGAAGTTAAAATATGTGGTTTCTTGCCGTTGATCAAATCTATGTACTTTAATGGGGCATTAGTATCCTTAGCGAGATTACTTGACCACACAATACATGCCACACCATTGCCGAGCAGATCGGTCACTGTTATTTTTGATTGATTGTTTATCTCAGGGAAGGCATCTATTTCAAAGGCTGTAGCACTGAAGCGATTGCCGCTCAGGTTTTTCCAGCAGGTGAATTTGTTTTTGCCCAGATAAATGATGTCGGTAGTGCCGGAGCCGTCTATATCGGCTAGTCGTAAATAGGCAGGGTTGAACGCATCAGGATGGTCGAAGACAGGCGCGTTATCCATACTGATTTTAGACCCGAATTTTCCATAACCCAGATTAGGCCAGTAACATACCTCTCCGTTTCTTATCTTGACTATATCCGTTAAACCATCACCCGACATATCTGCAAGGAAAATCGTTTGCGTAATGTCGGCAAATACAAGGCGCGGGCCTTTCTCCTCATCAAATGATTTAGCCGTTTTATAAGCCTGCGTGAACCCTTTCCTGCCGATGGACTCATACCAGGTGAATAGATTATCTTCTGTAATTAAGACCTCTGGTTTACCGTCCCCGTTCAGGTCGATCATCCGGGCATTGAAATCTCCCATGTTTATATTGGGTAGATTTTCAAAACTCCGGAATGCCTGCCACTCTTCCTCATCATTTAATTCAAAGTATCCTTTCGGCTCGTTGTTAAAATTTACCAACTGTTTGCTTCCATCAGCATCTAGGTCAATTAATTGCAAGCATGAGCCAATGCCTACAAAGGAGGGCTTGCGTGAAACCAGTTTTGCCTCTTCAAACCTGCCATCGCCCAGATTATGTTTGTAAAACCAACCTTCGCCTTGTTCGGTGAGTATTCCGGATAGGCCTTCGTTGAATAAATCAGTGAATTGATATTGCGATTCACCCAATCCTGCGGGTGTATGAACTAAATCATCTTGTGAAATGAATTTAATATCTTTGCCCCACACGTGTTTCTGATATTCAAACTCAGTAGATGGCAGATTTTTATTAGTGTATGTCCCATCCGGTTTCTTGATGTATCCATGCGCGGTAATGGATTTCAAAAAGGTAAAATCCGCTTCGCTCGGAGTGTCATATAAAAAATTGATGGATTTTACTAAAGCCGAGCCGCCAGGAAGTTCGGCAAAATAATGAAACAGCAGGACCCGTTTGCAGAGTCTTGTTGTTCTTATCTCAAAACCTGCCTTGTATTCTGAAAATGCGTCTTTTCTGAAATCCCAATCCTTAATTTTGGCGTATGGGGCGTTATCGTCATACTCCCCGTAATCAAATACAGTTTGGAAAAGGTGATCTATTTCAGATGGATATGCGTCACCAAAATTCTTATACGGCGTTTTGTTGCCGTATAAGACCTTTTCTAAATACAGATTGGTGTAAGTAATATCTCCGTTTTCAGTGCGGTTTCTATTGTGCAGCAGCGAAGTGTCAAAGCCTTTATCGTCCTCTTTTTTATAGATGTAATGGGAACAACTACCTTTGTCATCAAAGACAAATTCAGGCAGCCATTCAAATATTCTGTTATCGTTTTTTGGGTCGGAAATTCTTGATGCAGTGCTCCAGCCAAAAAGTGTTGTTATATTCTCCTTCGTAATTACCCGCCATTTGATTTCACCCGTAGTTTTATGAGTCCACCTTTCAATTCGAGCAAATAAACCTTCAATGCGAGGTCTGTAAAATCTAATGGTGAATAAGCCATCTGAAGAGTCATTTTCTTTGACTATGTAGTTTCCATCTTCATCTAAACTAAAACTTCCGTCCACCTCTTTTTTAAATTCATGGACAAGGTCTTCCGCTTCTGAAAAAAGGTAGGTGTCCGAATCTATGTATTTTGGAAGTTCCTTATCGGTTTTGCGTTTTATGGACGGCAGGCTCAACGTCCACCCTAGGCCGAAAACATCATTTCCTGCGCCGGAATTGTAATTTAAACTCAATGCAGGCGAGGCACCACGGGCTGGGGAGAAAGGAAGGGGGATGGAGAAAGAAGCTGTGCCATTTACGGCATTCACAGAAAACTTTTCATCAATCCCTTTAATCGCCCCCCCGCCTTTGGGCAGCGAAATAGAGGGAATTTCAATCGCGTTGGATTTAGTCCTTCCTCCATCTGTTTTGAAAAGTTGAGAAGAAGGTTTTGAGGGTTCTATTTCTTTGTTCATTGTTCTACCGTTTCATTCGGACTGTCTGAGTGAAGGTGCCTGTCTGCTTAACATGCCACATAACGCTCCGCGTCACAGAGCGCGCGAACGGCATCGAAAGAATGATAAGAGACTTGCTTCGCGCGTTCCGGTCGAACCAAGTGTTAGACGGCGCTTAACTTAAGTGCTTTCGAACTGATCTTTCCAGTTTAGGCCTACTCAATCTCTATGCGATAACTAACCATCCGAAGCTCTACCTGTTCGAGCTTTTCTTTCCACCGCCTCAGCTAGCCATTCCCCTGGAACTTCTCGCCGTCATTAAATTGTAGGGGAAGCAGAACCTAGAATCGTCGCTACCTGCTGCTCATAAGTCGTCTTCCCCTTAACTGCAAATGGAATATTCTGATCTGCGAGAGCTTCTAAGGCGGCCTCTGGCACTAAGTACTCACCTGATTTGAGAACCCGGCTCGAAAAGCGCCCGATCAGAAAGGCGAGGGCGCGCTTTTCGGTTTGGCGGTCTGGCAACGTGATAGTTACCATATCTTGTGCCTCTGCTTCAAGCTGAATTATATCACTCCTCTTAGCTTTGAACAGAACTTACAGATCGCGACTGTGATTCAAGCCGTCTAACGCCGGAATTGACCGGGCGCGGAAACAATGCCGAAGCTAGACCACGCTCACGCATCATCTCTTCCAAATCTCGATAGCTGAGTTGATAGCGAAGATACCAACGAACGCAGAGAAGGATGATTGCTGGCTCACAATGCCGCCACTTAAAGGGAGATGGATTATACTTCTCTAATGAGATCCTGAAACTAATTGAGATGAAAGAGAAACGCGATTATAGATGAGAACTCATTTCTTGCAACACAGCCACTCGGATTTCACGATTTACGTCACCATGCCATCACTGAACTAGCCGAATCAGGTGAGAGCGATCAGACTATTCTGTCGATAGCAGGACACGTTGACCGTAGGATGCTTGAGAGATACAGCCATATCAGGATGGAGGCCAAGCGCAGGGCTTTAGAGGCATTGTCTGGTCAAAAGGGAAAGAGTAATGGCATAGACAACAGCATAAAAGCTGGGGCGGAAGTTACCGCACCGCTGTTTTTGGCCGAAAAAATGGTAGGCGCGCGCGGATTTGAACCGCGGACCCCTACCGTGTCAAGGTGCGACGGAAGAATCCCTATATCTTCTGCGTTGCCATTTGTTAATAAAATCATGCTCGCGCGGCTAGAGAAGTAGACCGTAGAGGGTGAAAAGGCTATAGGGATTCAGGCAAAAGTCAGGCAAATTTTAGTTAAAGGAATTTGACGGTGAGTGCTGGATGTTGCTTGATACGATCTAGCAGTTGGTCGTCGAAGAAGAGACTCGTTCCCATTTAAGCCTCCAGAGCAGTAATTTTAAGAACAGTATTCTTTTACTGAATTACATCCAGTATATCAGAGCTATATGGGCTAGCTATGGCAGAAGGAACTAGACAGTTTGAATCTAAATATTCAAAAATCGGAATAGCCGCGTAATCGGTCAGTTATGGGAGCATTCTTCTTTAGCTTGAACGTAGGATCAATAACTTGCAGTCACAAAAAAGCAGTTCTGCTCCCGAAACTGACCCATTACATAGCCGCTGCTAAATCAATTGACATTTTCGTGGACTGAAAGTGTAATATCCCACGCATTAGGCATCAACCGACGAGAGTTGCTCCCGGCTACCTTGCATCGAGATTACGAGAGCCTCACTCTTGCCAACCTTTGAACAATAGTTTTGGCTGGAGAGTGCCCAACTCGGACACTCTGCACCCAAGATACTTCAACCATCAATCCCTAAAAGACATTGAGGATGATGGCGTTGAATTTCCGTCTTTGATGAGAAGAAGGAGGAATCTATGTCTTCCGCTAATAATCGAAGCGAAATGCTGATAGGAAGCATGTTCCCAAACACCATTGTCTCACTTAAACCGAAGCGAAAGCATGAGGAGAAGACAGTTATCGCCCATATTTCCGATCTTCATTTCACGGAGAGTACCAATTTTAATGGGTCACCATGGGACGCATTGCTCTCAGACCTTAAGGCTAATGAGCGCGGCGGCATTGATCTGCTGGTTGTAACCGGCGACCTCATAGATTCCCCGGCCAAGAATTTCGTAAAGGAGATTGGAAAGAAGATTGTAAATCCTATTGTAAAATTCTTCAGATCGGGGTCGGACAATACTAGCTCGGATGAGATTAGCCAGGCTTTCACCAAGGTCTCGAATTATCTGACAACATTATGTTCGGCCCTCGATATTGATCCGCAGCAGGGACTCTTTGTTGTGCCGGGGAACCATGACTACAGAGTGGCAGGTATTGGGAAGTCAAGAACTCAACCGCAGAAGTTCTGCAACCAGTTCAAAGATTACTGTCGGCCCCTGCTGTTGCCCACGTTGAATGTGTGTGTCTTTACACTCGATTCAAACGTGATGGAGTTTTTAGACCTTGCGTCGGCGCGCATAGATACAAGCGACTTTGTCAAATTCTTTAACCTCACGCAACAGGTGCCGCCGGAATACTCCAATTTTACTAAGATTGTTTTGCTTCACCATCATCCAATGCCCATCTCTGCCACTGAGCGAGAAGGCTTCCTCAACAATCCGGGCTTCACTATGCTTAAGAATGCCGGTCAATTCATGACCACCATGGTCGCATCTAAGATAGACCTGGTTCTTCACGGGCATGAACACTACCCCGCATACTCAAAAGCCTTCTTCCCATATGGTAAGGGGTTGCAAGAGCACCTGATAACAGTTATTTCGGCGGGCAGCGTAGGAAAGGGCGTCGGTAATTATAACCTCATCACAATTACTGATAATGGACAGATTCATCTTGAGCGCAGGTCATACGCGAATCACGTAATCTACGACCAGGAGTACGACAAACAGTTGCGCAACTATGAAGACGCCCGGCGGGCTATCTTCGAGGAGAATGCGGTCGTCGCTCGCGCTCGGTTAAGGGCAGAAAAATCTTCCCGACTCTATATTATCAAGAGTGGGTCGGGGGACGCAGATCTACATGAGCGTTCGGAGAACATTCGCGCCTATTCCAGCGAAGTGGATGAATGGACCACTTTTTTTAGCTCCCAATCCAGCTTCTTCTTTACGCCCGTGTTTGACACGCCCAGAGTTCGATGGGAATGGGTGGAGAATAGCCAGCCCGGTGTGGGTGAGTCGAGTTCAAATGTCGCAGCACCGACAGATTCGGGCGTGGAGAATATTCCATCCGGCGTGGAAAAGCGGGAAGCCAAAGTCATCTTCGACCCGCCGTTAACCAAAGACAGTCCGATCTCATTCAATAGGTTCAGTAAGAGCTACAACCTGTTTCAATTCAACCAGCAAGATCGTCTAGACATTAGCAACGACGAACATAAGAGGGAATCCTACAGCTTAACCTTGCTGAACGCTTTCGATATCTTCACCGTCACGCTCTGCTTTCCAAAAAGCAACTTCCCAGATGTCTTTGATTACAAGGTAAAAGACATGAAGGGTAATGCCGATCCCTTCGAGAGAGATTATTTCGTCAAACATCTTTCAGCCTTTAAAGAATCTGGCCTTGTCACCTTCACACTGGAGAAGCCGCTTCCGGGCTATCGGTACGAGATTATCTGGGAGCTGCCCCCGCTTGAGGAGGACGAGTTGAAGCTGAGCGGTGCTGACAGAGATCAAGCCGACGACGCCGTTAATCGTCTACTTGACGCTGCAAACCAACCCATCGTTAAGCAATGGCTTGATTCCCTCAGACAAGTTGTCACAACCGCACAAATGTGGACTGAACTGCGCGGAGGCAATGATATAGAGATGTCGCTCTACGTTTATGACCGCGCACAGAAGGGGCTGGTTTGTGTTGCCACCACGCTCCAAGCCAATAATTTCATTACACCATGGGGTGGCATAATTAAGCCTGGAGTAACTCTGATTGGTGAAGCTTATAGGCGGCGTGGGCCTGCGTTCTATAATCCGCTGGCGAGGGCTATTTTCGATCAGCTTGAATATAAAGACCGCATTCCTAAAAGCTGGCAGCAAGCAACGCCGCTGGGAAAGAAGTACATTGCGGCCTGCGCGCTTCCCTTGTTCTGCCCACTTCTAAGAGGCCGCCGGATCGCCGTGCTGTCATTCGCTAGCAAGGCAAACGGGTCAAGGCTGCTTCGTCTCCTACCCGATAAAAATGATAATGAGAACTTGCGTGAGGATAAGAAGGCGCGACAAAAAACTCTTATTGAGATTGTTATCGGTCGGCAGAACTTTGAACTGCTCGAAAGTCTTGGGGTGCAAGGAATTGGTGTTGCCCCTGCCTCTTAATCCTTGACCTTCTGATGCTTATTGACTAATCTTTCCTTTGGAGGATAGAGGACATGCTCAAAATCCTTGAAGACATCCAGCTCACCGATACCACGACCAGCTATCGGATTAACATTGATACAGTTGACCTTGAAGAAACGCTGGATCAAATCTATGAGCGCCATCGTGCCACAGCCAAGCGGGAAAGCAAGCAGGCACTTTATGAGGAACTGATTAATCACGCCACTGGCGAACTGCCTACCCAAACGGTTGGCGAGTAATAGAATCTTCTTCGCTCATATCATTCAACTCATTATCCTATAAGGTTTAAGCTGAAATGCTTGTTTGTTCTAGGTGTGTCTTCTTTCAGTTAAGGGAGAAGTTTCTACGCCTGCATTTATGACCGAAAAATTGCAAGAGCGCGGATTTGAATTATTGGCCTCTATAGTATCAAATCCAGAAACGGATTCCCATCAAGATGCACAAAGCAAGCCTAAGTGATACTGAGAGTATCAGGTTATCGGTTATCCGCCTATATTTAAGTTGTACTGAATTACACTCAGTATCCTGGGGTGATACGGGCTAGTTATGGCACAAAGAACGGCACAGTTTGAACCCAAATGTTCAGTTACTACATTCGCTTCTATTAAGGAAGATCTTCTCCATAACAAATAATCGTGCGCATTGTAATGAGTGCTAAAAGAATTTGAAATAGGAGCATGGTTAAACTTTAGACTTGGGGTTATCAAATCTATTATCTAAGAACTGAAGATGCCTGCTGCGCTATTTCTAAATCGGCCATTCTTAGCACCTCATCCGCGAAATACATTCCTCTCTGTTTTGTTCTATACCAAAAAAGTATTGTAACTCCTGTTTCGACTATTAGGATTCTCCATGCTGCGGGAGGATTAGGCTCAACGAAAATGATTATTCCCAATGTAGTAATAGTTGAAATTAGTAGCAGCGTAGTCAATGCGCGATGGTACGCATATATTGAGTTAAATCGTGCAATTCTTCCAAGTGATTTGTGATAGCACATTGATAAAGCACATAAAAATATTTCATGGTCTTCTATGTCACGAGGGATGCCATTTAAGAAATGGTTCTTAAGTCTCTCCTTCAGTTCAGCAGCTTGTGCTGCTGACTGTAGTGGACCCAAGAAACTGGACAGTAGACGAAGTTAAATCTAAAGTCCAGGAAAGGGGTCCCTACGATGAACAAACGCAGAACATTTAAGTCTGAATTGAAGGCCAGAGTGGTTCTGGAAGTCCT
>Ga0193747_1000226_pt1 | contig 23212 bp, 26 predicted proteins | sample L1m2metaG_FD_143048 | JGI IMG/M metagenome (GOLD analysis project Ga0193747, IMG submission 143048) | Soil microbial communities from a riparian zone of the East river system, Colorado, United States - L1m2 | ecosystem: Environmental > Terrestrial > Soil > Riparian zone | place: USA: East River...
CGAAGTAGACGCGGCCGGGGTCCGTCCCGGCATGCGGCTGGGGGAGGCGCTCGCGACTTGTCCCGCCCTCGTGCTCGTCGAGCAGGATCCGGCCACTGCCCGCGACGAGTGGGAGGGAGTCCTTCGCCGCCTCGAGGACGCCGGATTCGCGGTGGACTCCGCAGACCTCGGCTGCGTCTACTTCGAGACGCGCGGGGTCGAACGTCTTTACGGTGGGCTCGAAGCCGCGCTCAAGCGCGCGCTCGCCGCCGTCGGCTCTGCCTGGGATCCACGCGTGGGCGCTGCCGAGCGCCGGTTCGCCGCACTCGCTGCGGCAAACGTCGCGCGCCCCGGGCAGGTCTTGATCGTCTCCGACGAGCGCACCGGCGAGTTCCTCGCGCCGCTGCCGCTCTCGCTGCTGCCGCTCCCGCCGGAGCGCTACGCAGAGCTCGAGCAGCTCGGAGTGCGAAGGCTTGGACAGCTTGCCGGGCTCCCGGGTAGCGCCGTGGCCGAACGCTTGGGGCCGGACGGCCGGCGCGCCTGGGGTCTGGCGAGAGGCGGTAGGGCGGGGCGCGTCCGCGGACGGCGCCCGCCCGCCGAGCTTGTCGAGTCGCTCGAGTTCCCCGAGGCGGTCGGGAACGAGCTGACGCTGCGCCGTGCCTTCGGCGCGCTGCTCGACCGCGTGCTCGCACGGCCCGAACGCGACGGACGCTTCGCCCGCAAGGTCGCCATCGCGGCGCGGCTCGTCGGCGGCGGCTCGTGGCGGCGAACAGTCACGCTGCGCGATCCGACCGCCGAGCGCGGCCGCCTCAAGGCCGCGCTCGCCCCGAAGCTCGCCGAGCTGCCGGCGCCCGTGCTCGAGCTGCGCATCGAGCTCGTCTCGCTGACAGAGTCGCGCGGACAGCAGCTCGAGCTCGTCTGCGCAGAGGGCGACGGGCTCCAGATGCAGTTGCAGGAGGGCCTGAAGCAGGTGTGCGCCAGCACCGGCTCCGGCTCAGTGTGCAAAGTCGTCGAGGTCGCGCCGTGGTCCCGCATTCCTGAAGCACGGACCGTCACCGTTCCGATGGACGGCTAACGGGATTTCTATGTTTGTCGCCGAGCCCAAGTCTGTGGGCGGAGCCGGGCTTCGCCCGGCGGGAGCCCTCGCGGGTGTTGGATCACGAGAATCGTGAAGGAGGGGGCACACGGGGGAACCATGGGTTCACCCGTGCTAGTAGCGCGGGACGACTAAACGCGCCACGACCCGCGCTCGTCGAGGCGTCCTTCGACGGCGTACCGAAGCGTGTCAACCGCCAGGGAGTTGCCGTCGTCCGCGAGGAGTGGCGCGTCGTCGACCGGTGGTGGACCGAGGAGCCCGTCGACCGGCGCTACTTCGACCTCGTCCTCGAGTCAGGCCAGCTCGCGGTCGTCTATCGCGACGGCGAGCTCAAGCGCTGGTTCACGCAGAAGGCATGAAGGCTTCGCTATTGCGCCCTGATCCGTCCGGCGAAGCCCGCGTCCGGCGCGTGGAAGTTCAGCAGCCGCGCGTCGCCGGCCGGTCGGTCCAGCCCATGCACGGTGCCCGGCGGAGCGGCCATCACCGCCCCGTCCGAGGCATGGCCGGCGAGGAACTCGATCTCCCCGTCGAGGACGAAGAAGCCGTCGAGATGGTCGTCGTGACCGTGCGGATCGACTCCTTTCCAACCGGGAGTCACGTCCATCTCCAGCAGCGACAGCTCGGGTGTGTCGGCGAGGATCGTGATCCTCCGGTCGCCGCGCTCGAACCGCTCGCCATCGCCCGGCAGGCAGACGACCGCATCGCTCACCGGCCGACCGCCGTCCGCAGGCGGGTCCCAGCTGTCCCACTCGAACTCCCGCTCGTCGCGCATCGCACGCAGGAAGTCGGCGAACCCGCCGTTCGGCGCGTGGAAGTTGAGGTAGACCGCGCGAGCGTCGCTCTCGTTCGCGAACGTATGCACGACGTTCGGCGGCGCGATCACGACCGAGCCGGCCGGCGCTTGAACGAGGTGCTCGCCGCCGGGCCCGAGCCCGAACTCGATCTCGCCCTCGACGATGTAGAAGCCGTCCGCGTGCTTCCGATGGATGTGCGGGTCGGGCCCGCGCTCTCCGGGCTCGTAGCGCGTCCACGTCATCACGAGCTGGGGCTCGTCGACGAGGATGAGAACGTTCCGTGCCTCGCGATCGCTGATCGTCTCGCCCTCGCCGGAGCCTAGAAGAACGGCGTGGCCTACGTCGAGCTCCATAGCCATTCAGCCTATTCGTTCCTCGACGGCGCTTCACATCCGGAGGAGCTGGCGCTGGCGGCCGCCGAGCTCGGCTACGAGGCGCTCGCGCTCACCGATCACGACGGGGTGTGCGGGTCGCTCGAGTTCGCGCACGCGGCAAAGGCGGTCGGCGTCCGGCCGATCACCGGCGCGGAGGTCACGCTTCGCGGCGGGTCGCACGTGACGCTGCTCGTCGAGACGCCGCGCGGCTACGCCAACCTCTGCCGGCTCCTCACGGCTGCACACGCGCACACGCGGCCGCTCGGGCGCGAGTCGGAGCTGCTGCCTCCCGCGCTCGACCCTGCGCTGCTCGCGGAGCACGCGGAAGGGCTCGTCTGTCTCTCCGGCTGCGCCCGGTACGGGCTCGCAGTGCGCGACCCGAACGCCGCGGCGCGCCTGGCGCGGGCCTTCGGCCGCGACCGCTTCTTCGTCGAGCTCCAGCGCCCCTATGAGCGCGGGGACGTACGGCGGAACCTTCAGCTGCGCGACCTGGCCGAGACGCTCGGAGTCGAGACGGTCGCGACCGGCGATGTCCACGCGCACCATCCCCGGCGGACGGCGCTGCAGGACATCCTCGTCGCCATCCGCAGCCGCAGCTCCCTGGAAGGCTGCGAGCACGAGCGGCGAGGGAATCGCGAAAGCGTCCTCCTCGGTCCCGAAGCGATGGCGGAGCGGTTCCCCGGCGACCGCGACGCGCTCGAGCGAGCCGGTGTCCTCGCCGATCGCCTCCGCTTCGACCTGACCGAGGAGCTCGGCTACCGCTATCCCGACTTCTCCGACGGCGACGAACCGGCCCTCGAGCAGCTGCGCGGAGTGTGCAACGCGGCGTTCACCGAGCGCTATTCACCAAGTAACAAAGTGTTACTAAGTCGGGCCAAGGAGCGCCTGGACGAAGAGCTGCAGCTGATCGGGAGACTCGGGCTCGCCGGGTTCTTCCTCCTGCACTGGGAGGTGCTCGAGCTCGCACGCGACGTCGCGCTCGACGTGCGCGGGCCGGGCTCGATGCGGCATCTCCTGCCGCCCGGGCGCGGGCGCGGCAGCTCCGTCGGCTCGATCGTCTGCTACCTGACCGGCCTCTCGCACGTCGATCCCGTCGCCGCGGGACTCTCGCTCGGGCGCTTCATCAACGACGAGCTCTCAGGCATCCCCGACATCGACCTCGACTTCCCGCGCGACATCCGCGAGAAGCTGATCGTCGCCGTCACCGAGCGCTACGGCCGCGAGCACGCGGCGCTCGTCGCCAGCTTCGCCACCTACCGCTCGCGCGGCGCGATCCGCGATGTCGGCAAGGCGCTCGGGCTGCCGTTCGCCGAGCTGGAGCGGCTCGCCCGGCTTTCCGACGGCTGGAACGCGAAGCGCGTGGCGGAGGAGCTCGCGCTGCTGCCCGACGCCGAGCGCAAGCTCGCCTCGCCGCGTTGGCGCGCGTTCGTCGAGCTCTGCTCAGAGATCGGCGGCCTGCCGCGTCACATCTCGCAACACCCGGGCGGGATGGTCATCTCCTCGCGGCCGCTCGTCGAGCTCGTCCCGGTGCAGCCGGCCGCGATGGCCGGCCGGCAGCTCTGCCAGTGGGACAAGGACTCCTGCGCCGACGCCGGGTTCCTCAAGATCGACCTGCTCGGTCTCGGGATGCTCTCTGCAGTCGAGGATTGCGTCGATCAGATCGCAAGACTGCGCGGCGCCTCGATCGACCTCTCGCGGATCCCGCTCGACGACGGCGACGTCTACGAGGAGATCCAGCGCGGCGACACGGTGGGCGACTTCCAGATCGAAAGCCGCGCGCAGATGCAGAGCCTGCTCCGGACCCGGCCCGAGAACCTCGACGATCTCACCGTCCAGGTCGCCCTCGTCCGGCCCGGGCCGATCCAGGGGAAGGCCGTCCACCCGTACATCGCGCACCGCGAGCGGCTCCGTCACGATCCCGACTTCGTCCCGCCGGTCGACCATCCGTCGCTCGCCGAGCCGCTCACGTACACGCTGGGGGTCGTCGTCTTCCAGGATCAGGTGCTCGACGTGGCGATGGCGATGGCCGGGTTCAGCGTGGGGGAGGCCGAGGGCCTGCGCCGCGCGATGAGCCGCAAGCGCTCGCACGACGCGCTCGAGGGCTACCGGGAGCGCTTCGTCGCGGGCGCGACCGCCAAAGGCGTGGACGACGAGACCGCGAATCTCGTCTACGACAAGCTGGTCGGCTTTTCGGGCTTCGGCTTCCCCAAGTCGCACGCGGCCGCGTTCGCGCTGCTCGCCTACCAGTCGGCATGGCTACGGCACCACTATCCGGGCGAGTTTCTTTGCGCGCTCCTGAACGCCCAGCCGATGGGCTTCTACCCGCCGGCGACACTCGTCCGCGACGGCCAGCGGCGCGGCGTGGAGACGCGCCCTCCCGACGTCAACCTCAGCGCCGCGAAGTGCGAGCTTGAAGACGGTGCGGTCAGGATCGGGCTGTCCTACATCACGTCGGTGGGCGACGACGATGCCGAGACGGTCGTAGCCGAGCGAGTGCGCGGCGGCCAGTTCAAGACCATCCGCGAGCTGGCGCAGCGCGCGAGTCTCGGCCGCGGCGGCCTCGAGGCGCTCGTCGAGAGCGGCGCCTGCGACAGCTTCGGGCTCAAGCGCAGAGAGCTCCTCTGGCAGCTCGGCCTTGTCCCACGCTCGACGAGCGTGCCCGGCTCCGGAGGCGATGAGCGGCAGCTCGCCCTGCCGCTCGACCCCACTACGGCTACACCGGAGCTTCCAGTCCCCACGGTGTGGGAGCAGATGCTTGCCGACTACCGGACGACGAATCTCTCGGTGGGCATCCATCCGCTCGAGCTGCTGCGACCCCGCCTGCCGGAGAGCGTCCTCTCCAGCCGCGAGCTGGCCGACGTGCAGCACGGCCGCCGCGTCGCGGTCGCGGGGATGGTCGTCGCGCGCCAGCGTCCCTCGACGGCCAACGGGGTCGTGTTCATCCTGTTGGAGGACGAGTTCGGCGCGTTCAACCTGATCGTCCCGCCGCCGGTGTACGACCGCTTCCGCGCGATCGTGCGCGGCGAGCCGCTGCTGCTCGCACGCGGGAAGTTCGAGCGCCACGATCGCAACGAGAACCTCCTCGTCACTGAGCTCGAGACGCTCGGCCCCCTGGCGCGGGAGCAAGCCGAGCGCGCGGACGTCCACGGCTCGCTCCCCGGCGCGCATCACTTCGGCCACGGTCGCGGGCGGCGCTAATCCGCGTGCCGGGCACTGGGGTGTGCATGCCCTGAGAGAGAGAAAGCGCTGTTCACGAGCGCGAGATGCGTGAACGCCTGAGGGAAGTTGCCGACGAGGCAGCCTTCCTCCGGGTCGTATTCCTCAGAGAGGAGGCCCAGGTCGTTCCTGAGCGCGAGCAGCCGGTCGAACAGGCGGCGGGCGTCGTCGTCGCGTCCCTGCAGGTGCAAATTGTCGACCAGCCAGAAGCTGCAGGGGAGGAACACCCCCTCGCTGCCCTCGATCCCGTCCACGCCGACTCTGTTGTCCTCGCTCTCGTAGCGATCGACGAAGCCGCCGCGCATCAGCTCGCGCTCGATGGTCGCGACGGTGCTCATCACGCGCTCGTCCTCTGGCGGCAGGAAGCCGACCAACGGGATCAGCAGCACGCTGGCGTCGAGAAGCTTCGAGCCGTACGACTGGACGAACGCGCGGCGTTCGACATCGAACGCCTGGAGGCAGACCTCGTCGTGGATCTCGGTGGCGATCGCTCGCCAACGATCGGCGTGTCCTTCGCGCTCGTAAAGCTCGACGGCCTTGACGGCGCGGTCGAACGCGACCCACGCCATCACCTTGGAATGCGTGAAGTGACGACGTCCGCCGCGGACCTCCCAGATTCCCTCGTCGGGTTGGCGCCAGCCGGTCTCGAGCCACTCGAGCATGGCCCGCGTGAGCGACCACGCGGCCGACGACGGCTCGAGTCCGTGCTGCCGGCCCTGATGGAGCGTGTCGGTCACCTCCCCGTACACGTCGAGCTGGAGCTGGTCGGAGGCGGCGTTCCCGATGCGCACGGGCCGCGAGTCGCGGTAGCCCGCCAGCCAATCCGCCTCCCACTCGATTAGCCGGCGCTCGCCAGCGACGCCGTACATGATTTGGAGGTCGCCCGGATCCCCGGCCACCGCGCGCAGGAGCCAATCGCGCCAGCGCTCCGCTTCCTCCACGTACCCGGCGTTCAGCATCGTCAGGAGCATCAAGGTGGAGTCGCGGAGCCAGCAGTAGCGGTAGTCCCAGTTGCGCGTGCCGCCGATCCGCTCGGGCAGCGAGGTCGTCGGCGCGGCCACGATCCCGCCGGTGGGCGCGTACGTGAGCGCCTTCAGGGTCAGCAGCGAGCGATGCACGGGCTCGTGCCACTCGTGCATGTGCTCGCACTTCGCCGCCCAGTCGCGCCAGAAGCTCTCGGTGTCGCCTAGCGCGTGCTCGGCGTCGATGGCGCGTGGGGGCTCTGCGTGCGACGGGTACCAGGTGAGCACGAACGGAACGCGCTCGCCCTCGGCGACGTCGAACTCGCCGACCGTCCGCATGTTCTCGCCACGCAAAGCGACGGGCGTCCGGAATGCCAGGGCGTCGGGCCCGGCCACTGCAAGCCTGGTTCCGTCGACGTTCCTGACCCAGGGGACAACGGAGCCGAAGTCGAAGCGGATCACGAGCTCCGAGCGCATCCGAACCCGGCCGCTGAGGCACTCGACGATGCGGACGACGTCGGGCGCCTCCCCGCGTGGCGGCATGAAGTCGATCACGCGCACGAGACCGTCGTCGGTCTCGAACACCGTCTCGAGCACGAGCGTGTCCTGCCAGTAGCGGCGCGCCAGCCCACGCCAGCCGTCCACCGGCTGCATCGCCCAACGGCCGTTCTCCTCGTCGCCGAGCAACGCCGCGAAGCAGGCGCCGGAGTCGAAGCGCGGGAAGCACAGCCAATCGATCGTCGCGTCGCGGCTGACGAGTGCGGCGGTCTGGAGATCGCCGATCAGCCCGTAGTCCTCGATCGCCCAGGTCATTCGCGTCTATGTGTCCTCGAGCTCGAGCGCGAACCGTGGGAACCGCTTGGCCGCCGCGCGGTTGAACGCGTGCTCGTAAACGGCGGACGCATCTTCGTCGAGCGAGGCGCGGGCGTAATGGTCGCGCATTCCGGCCAGGATCTCAGTCCCGGTCTCGACCAGGTCGAGGTAGTCGCCGTAGCGCTCCTCTGCCTCGTCGCGCGGAGCAGCATCGTAGGTGCGCTCGGCAGCGGTGCAGTCGGCGATCAGGCCCGCGTTGTCCTCTTCGAAGAGGTCGAGCTGACGCGCGATCAGATCCGCGAAGCGCCGCCGGAGCATCACAGGAGCTCCCGGTAGAGCTCGAGATGTGCAGCGGCCGAGGCTTCCCACGTCAGAGCCTCCCGCGCGGCGTTTGCCCCCGCACGCGCGGCCGCCAGCGCGTCGGGGTCGCCCAGCAGCTCCTCGATCGCGGTCGCGAGCCCGCCGACGTCGCCGGGCGCCACGACTCTGCCGGCGCCGAAGCGCCGCACCGGCTCGGCGATTCCGCCTACGTCGTAGGCGATCGCCGGCACGCCGGCGCCGAGAGCACGCAGCAGCGCGCCGCTCTGGTCGAGCTCGGGGCGATAGGGAAAGAGCGCCACCGTCGAGTCCCCGAGCGCGCGGTCGAGCTCGGCCTCCGGCAGGTAGCCGAGCCGCCACTCCGCCGCGGAGCCCGCCGCATCGCGGTAACGGTCGACCGGCTCCATCGGGTCGCCCGCGACGAGCAGGCGCGCGCCGTCGACGCGACTGACCGCCGCGATCGCATCCTCCAGACCCTTGTACGGCCGAATCACGCCGAGACAGAGCACGGTGCTCCCGTCGTCAGCCCGGGCTGGGTCGCTGCGAAAGACCGGGTGCGGGATCACGCGTAGGCGCTCGCGGGGCACGCCGAGCTCGGCGAGCGCATCGGCGCCGTGGTCGCTGTGGACGACGACGCGTCCGAAGCGGCTCAGCAGCCCACGCCACAGCTCCCGCTTCGCAGCCGTGCGCCGTGGCAGCAGGTCGTGCGCCGTGAAGACCGAGGCATCCCCGAGGCGCAGGAAGCGCGCGTCGATCTGCGGCGCCGCCAGCCATTGCAGGTGCAGGACGTCGGGCCGACGGCGATTCAGCCGAGCGATTCCCACCAGATGCTCGGCAGCCTTCAGCGGCAGTCGTAGCGGCGAGCGGCGGAACAGACGCGACGAGACGGGATAGAAGAGCTCCTCGCGGCGGTACCGATCCGGCGCCGGGACGCTCCCGAACCGAAACGGGGCCGTGACGAGCTCCACGTCCGCACCCGCGCGCCCGAGGGCCGCAGCGAGCTCGTGGTCGTACGCCGGCGTGTAGGCGGGAGGGTCGGCGATCAAGACGCGCATGCGACGTAGGCTAATTCGGTGAGCGTCCTCGTTCGGAGCTGGAATCTCTTCCACGGCAACACGAAGCCACCGGGGAGGGTGGCGCACCTCGAGCGGATAGTGCGTTTGGCGGTCGAGGACGATCCGGATCTCGTGCTGCTCCAGGAGGTCCCGGCCTGGGCGCTTCGGCGGCTCGAGGAGTGGTCGCAGCGCACGGCGGTCGGTGACGTTGCGGCCCCGCCGACGCTCGGCCCGATCCCGTCGACGTACTGGATCGGGCACGCCTTGACGTCGCTGAATCCCGGCCTGCTGCGGTCCGCCTTCTCCGGGCAGGGGAACGCCATCCTGCTGGCCCCACGGCTGCGGGTCGAGACCCATCAGCGGCTCGTGCTCAACTCACGTGCCTTTCGGCGGCGCGAAGGCCGGCGGCTCGATTTGAGCCTCCTTGCGCGCCTCGCGTGGGCGGGCGAGCGGCGCGTCGCGCAGGCCGTGCGCGTCGTGCTCGACGACGGCCGGGACGCCGTGGTGGCGAACCTGCACGCAACGAGCTATCCGCCGGACCACCGGCTGCCCGAGGCCGAGCTCCGCCGCGCGGCGGATTGGGTGCACAGCCTGTCGAAACCCGGTGACGTCGTCATCCTCGGCGGCGATCTCAACCAGAGCGTCCGTACGTCCTCACTGCTCGGCGAGCTCGCTGGAACGGGGTACAGCTCGCCTGGCCCCGGCATCGACCACATCCTCGTCCGAGGCGCCGACCTGGAGCAGCCGTTGAGCAGTTGGCCCGACACGCGCCGGCGGCTGGAAGGCAAGCTCCTCTCCGACCATGCGCCGGTGGAGCTGACGATCCGTTGACGTTCGAGGAGGCGCGCGCGCAGTTCCCGGTTCTCGAACGGGTGGCGTACCTGAACGCCGGCTCGATGGGGCCGCTCGCGCGGGCGACCGGGGAGGCGATGGCCGCGGGGCTACGTGCGGACGTCGAGGACGGACGCGCCGGCAGCGTCTACTTCGAACGGATGCTCGAGCTGCGCAAAGGCGTGCGGGAGCGCCTCGCGGCCCTCCTGGCAGTGCCTCCCGAACGGGTCGCGCTGGCGAGCTCGACTTCCAGCGGGTGCAACGTCGTCCTGGGCGGGCTCGAGCTGGGCCCCGGGGACGAGATCGTCACGACCGACGCGGAGCATCCCGGGCTGCTCCTCCCCCTCGCCGTGTCGGGCGCACGGATCGTGGTGGCGCCGGTGACGACGCGGCCGGCGGCGGAGGCCGTCGACGTGATCCGCGCCGCTGTCGGCCCTCGGACCCGCCTGATCGCGATCTCGCACGTCGTCTGGACGACCGGACAGGTGATTCCCGTGAACGAGGTGAAGGAGGCGACGGGCCTGCCGCTCCTCGTCGACGGCGCGCAGTCGGTGGGGGCGATCCCGGTCGAGGCGGGCGCGGCGGACTTCTACACCGTCTCCTGCCAGAAGTGGCTCTGCGGGCCGGACCCGCTCGGCGGGCTCTACGTCGCGGACCCGGACGGCTTGAGCCTCGCGTCACCGACGTACTTCTCGCAAGAGTCGTTGCAGGTGGACGGGTCGTTCGTCCCGAAGGCAGGCGCGCAGCGGTTCGACACGGGGTGGCTCGCCGTGCCGTCCCTCGCCGGTTTGCTCGCGGCGTTGGATGTGGCGCCCGATTGGCGCTTCGAACGCGGACGCGAGATCGCCGAGCGGTGCCGGGAGCGCCTGGTGCAAGCCGGGTTTGCCGTACGCACGGAGCCCGGGCAGGCGGGGCTGGTCACGTTCGAGCCGCGCGAGGGCGAACCTGAGGCTGCGGCGGCGAAGGCGCTCGCGGCCGGCGTCGCGATCCGCGCCCTCCCGAACACCCCGTGGATCCGCGCCAGCTGCGGCTACTGGACGAGCGACGACGACGTGGACCGGCTCGTCGCCGCCCTTGCCTAGCGGCGCACCTTGGCGCAGCGGTTCCCCGACTTTGTGGCTCTGAGCCACTATCGCGGAACTCGGGACATCCGCGTCACAGTCTCGCGACGCGGGTGATGGAACAAAGCGGGTTGGCTCGGGGTCGTTCCCACCCCAAAAGGAGTTTGTGGCTCTGAGCCACAAACTCAGGGGACCGAGGCGTTCGCCGCCGAGACGAGCCCGCCTACGCGGCGTCGGCGGCGGTGCTGAGGCCGAGCTGCGGGGCGATCGGCTGGAGCGCCTCGACCACGTTCCGAATGTGCTCGTCCAGCTCGAGCTCGAGCAGCTCGGCCCCCGCGTACACCTCCTCGCGATGCACCCCCGCGGCGAATGAGGGCTGCTTCAGCTTCTTCTTGACCGACTTGGGCTCGAGCCCGTCGAGCCCGGTCGGCCGCACGAGGCCGCACGCATGCACAAAGCCCGACAGCTCGTCGCACGCGAACAGCGTCTTCTTCAGCGGCGTGTCACGAGGCATCGCGAGATGCTCGGCATGGGAGAGCACCGCCTCGACGACCTCCTCGGAATAGCCCTCCTCCCGCAGCATCGGCGCGCCGTCCTGCGGATGCTCGTCGAGCGTGGGGTGGATCTCGTAGTCGAAGTCGTGCAGCAGCGCGACGACGCTCCAGAGCTCCTCATCCTCGCCGAACCGCCGCGCGTACGACCGTACGGACGCCTCGACTGCAAGCGCATGGCGAAGCAGTGCCTCGCTCGCCGTGTAGCGCGTGAGGGTCTCCCAGGCCTGTTCGCGTGTCGCCTGCACAGGGCCGGTAGGATAGCCCGCTCCCGGCCCCCCGCAGGACCCGCGTTGCCATGCCCGAACTCCTCGTTGCAGATGCCGTGATGGAGTCCTTCGTCATCGAAGGCGGACAGCCCCTGCAGGGCACGATCCGCGCCGCCGGCAACAAGAACGGCGTCCTGCCGATCCTCGCGGCGACGCTGCTCGCCGACGAGCCGGTGACGCTGCGGAACGTTCCGCGCATCCGGGACGCGCAGACGATGGTCGAGCTGCTCGCAGGACTTGGCGCGGAGATCGAATGGCTCGGAGACCACGAGGTGCGCGTCGACGCGTCGAACGTCAGCTCATACACGCTCGACCAGGAGCTCGCGACACGGATCCGCGCGTCCTTCCTCCTCGCGGGCCCTTTGCTCGCCCGCCTCGGCCGCGCCAGCGCCCCACCGCCCGGCGGCGACGTGATCGGGCGCCGGCGTCTCGATCCCCATATCCACGCGTTCGCGCAGCTCGGCGCCGAGATCGAGGTGGACGGGCGCTACGAGATGCGCGCCGACGGACTGCGCGGGAGCCACATCTTCATGGACGAGGCAAGCGTCATGGCCACCGAGAACACGGTCATGGCGGCGACGCTCGCGCAAGGCGAGACGGTGATCGGGAACGCCGCGTGCGAGCCGCACATCCAGGACCTCTGCCGTTTCCTCGTCTCGCTCGGCGCGCAGATCGAGGGGATCGGCTCGAACGTGCTGCGCATCCACGGCGTCGACCGCCTGCACGGCGGCGAGTGGCGAATCGGCTCCGAGCACATCGAGGTCGCGAGCTTCATCGGCATGGCGGCCGTGACCGGCGGAGACGTGACGATCGAGGAGGTCGTCCCGGAGGATCTCGTCTCGATCCTGCCCGCCTTCGAGCGCCTGGGGATCCACGTCGAGATGAACGGCTCGACGCTGCGGGTGCCGCCCAACCAGGAGCTCGTGGTCCAGGACGACCTCGGCGGCGCGATCCCGAAGATCGAGGACGGCCCTTGGCCGGCCTTTCCAGCCGACCTGACCTCGATCGCCGTCATGGTCGCGACGCAGGCCCAGGGAACGATCCTGATCTTCGAGAAGATGTTCGAGAGCCGCCTGTTCTTCGTGGACAAGCTGGTCTCGATGGGGGCGCGGATCATCCTCTGCGACCCCCACCGCGTCGTCGTCACCGGGCCGGCCAAGCTCTACGGCCAGCGCATGTCGAGCCCCGACATCCGCGCCGGGATGGCGATGCTCATCGCCGCTCTCTGTGCCGAGGGCCAATCGACGATCGGCGAGGCGTACCAGATCGACAAGGGCTACGAGCGCATCGACGAGCGCCTGCGCTCGCTGGGCGCGCGGATCGAGCGCGTCGAGGGTTGATGGCGACCGCCGGCCGAAGCGCGGTCCGGGTCGTCGTGGACGGCGCGGGCTCCGCCAACGTCTCGACGGGCTTGCCCGTCCTCGACCACTTGCTGGGGCTGCTCGCGGCGCACGCGAACTTCGATCTCACGCTCGAGGTGGAGCCGGGGGGGATCGAGACCGAGGTGGCCGCGGCCGGGCGCGCACTCGGCCAGCAGCTCCACGAGCCGCTCCGCGCCGAGGGCGCCCGTCACCACGGGTCCGCGGTCGTCCCCGCCGACGAAGCGCTTGCGCACGTCGCGCTGGAGGCTTCCGACCGCCCGCTCGTCGTCTCGAACGTCGACCTCACGGAGGCGCGAATCGGCGGCCTCGGCTCGGACTTCGTCGCCTCCTTCCTCAACGAGCTCGCGGAGGGCGCCGGCATCACGCTGCACGTGCGTCTCATGTCGGGCGACGACACCCAGCACGTGCTCGACTCGATCTTCAAGGCGCTTGGGGTCGCGCTCGCCCAGGCCTGCCGACCAAGGAGATAGGAATGGCCGACAAAGCAGTGATCCGCACCGAGAATGCGCCCGCGCCGTTCCAGGGCGCGCCCTACTCGCAGGCGATCGCGAGCGGCGACTTCGTGTTCGTCGCGGGGCAGCTCGGCTGGAAGCCGGGGGAGACGACGTTCGCCGGGGGAATCGCGGAGCAGACGGAGATCGTGTTCACGAACATGCGAGCGATTCTCGAGGAGGCCGGCTCGGGGCTCGACAAGCTCGTGAAGACGACCGTGTTCCTGCAGAACCTCGACGACTTCGCCGGGATGAACGAGGTCTATGCGCGTCACGTCGGCGACCGGCCGCCCGCGCGATCGACCGTCGAGGTGGCCAAGCTCCCGTCCGGTGCGCTCGTCGAGATCGAAGCGATCGCCCACCTCTAGAACGTGCTGGAGCGGCTCCCCGAGCTGGGGCGAGTCCTGGATGCGCTCGGCGATCCGCGCGGACTGCACGTCGTCGGCGGCACGGTTCGAGACCTGCTACTCGGCAACCCGGGCACTGACCTCGACCTCGTCCGCGAGGGCCCGGTCGAAGACCTTGCCGGCGAGTTGGCCGACCGGCTCGGAGGCCGCGCCGTCCTGCATGGCCGCTTCGGCACCGCGGTCGTCACCTACGACAATGACAAGCATCTCGACCTGATCCAGGCCCGCCGCGAGACTTATCCGGAGCCGGCCGCGCTGCCGGTCGTCGAGCCCGGCACGATCCACGACGACCTCGCGCGGCGGGACTTCACTGTGAACGCGCTTGCGATCCCGCTGCCGGACGGCGAGGTGCTCGATCCGCTCGACGGGCGCGCCGATCTCGGGCAGCAGACGATTCGCATCCTGCACGAGGGCTCGTTTCTCGACGATCCGACACGGATCTTCCGGGCGATCCGGTACGAGAGCCGGCTCGGGTTCCGAATGGATCCCGACACGGAGCGGCTCGCGCGCGAGGCGATCGAGGCCGGGCTCGTGCGCAGGCTGAGCGGCCCGCGGGTGCGCGAGGAGCTGGTCGCGCTGCTCGGGGAGCCGGAGGCTGCAACGTCGATCCTCAGGATGGCGGAGCTCAGGCTCGACCAGGCGGTCGATCCACCGCTGCGAGCCGGACTGAACGCCGTGCAGCGCTTGAAACGCCTGGGTGAGCTGGCGGCGGAGTACGAGGTGGATGCACCCCCGTGGCGGCTCGCGCTCGAGACGCTCGTCGAGCCTGGGCAGCGCGTCGAGGCGCTCGCGCTGACCAAACGCGATCAGCAACTCGTCGAAGGGGCGCCGGGGGATGCTCGCAAGCTCGTGGAGGGAGAGCTCGGTGGCGCGGAGCTCGCGGACCTCGCCGGACGACATGCCCCCGACGCGCCGCTCCTCGCGCTGGCCATCCAGGACGATCCGGCGCTTCGGGACTGGTTCGAGCGGTTGCGCCACGTGCGGCTCGACGTGACGGGCGACGATCTCGCCGGGCTGGGGCTGCCGGAGGGTCCGCGTGTGGGTGAGATCCTCGGAGAGCTTCGACGCCGGAAGCTGAACGGCGAGCTCGACGGGCGCGAGGCCGAGCTCGACGCGGCCCGCGGGCTGATCGCCGATGCTTGACGTGGATCTCATCCGCTGGGACGTCCCGGGCCCGTATCGAGTCGCCTTCTCGACCCGGCGCGGCGGGGTGAGCGAGGGTCCCTACGCATCGCTCAACCTCGGCAGGCGGACGGGCGACGACGTCGGGCGGGTGGACGAGAACCGTCGCATCCTTTGCTCCGATGTCGGCGCCGACGCCGACGACCTGGCGCTGAACTTCCAGGTGCACAGCGCCATCGTCAACCGCGCCGAGCCCGGGGTGCGCGGCGAGTCGCAGGGCGACGCGCTCTGGACCGACGTCCCCCAGCTGCCCATCGCGGCACTGGCCGCGGACTGCGTTCCCGTCGCGCTTTCACGCCGGGGCGCCAAGCCGGGCATCGCCGTAGCGCATGCAGGCTGGATCGGCATCCTCGCCGGGGTCCTCGAAGCAGCGACCGAGACACTGGGCGATGACCTGGACGCCGCGATCGGGCCATCCGCGGGGCCGTGTTGCTACGAGGTCGGCGAGGACGTGGCGCGGCCGTACTGCGAGCGCTTCGGCGACGACATCGTCGCCGCGGGCAAGCTCGACCTCTGGCGGGCGGCCGAGCTCGCCCTGAACGACGCCGGCGTCGAGCGCGTGCACCGCGTCGACCTCTGCACGATCTGCAACCCGGATCGCTTCTTCTCGCACCGGCGCGACGGCAAGCCGCGCGGCGTCCAGGGAGTCGTGGCCGTTGTCGCCTGACCGGATCCGCGAGCGCTACGCGCTGATCCAGGAGACAGCCGGGCCCGGAGTGACGATCGTCGCTGCAACCAAGTACGTCTCCGTCGCCGACATGGCGATGCTCGTCGAGGCCGGCATCCCGGTGGTCGGCGAGAACCGCGCCCAGGACCTCGAGCGCAAGCACGCGGAGTACGGCGACGCGTTTCGCTGGCATTTCATCGGGCGGCTGCAGTCGAACAAGGTCAAGGTCGTCAACCGGATCTGCGAGCTCGTCCACTCGCTGGAGTCCGAGTCGGCAGCGCGCAAGCTCACGATCCCGGCTCTCGTCGAGGTGAACCTGTCCGGCGAGGCGTCGAAAGGCGGCGTAGCGCCGGAGGATCTCCCGCGTCTGCTCGAGGTCGCGGACGTGCGCGGCTTGATGACGATGCCGCCGGCCGCGGACGATCCCGAAGCCTCGCGACCGTACTTCCGCCGCCTGCGCGAGCTGGCCGGGCAGCACGGCCTTGCCGAGCTCTCGATGGGCACGAGCCAAGATTGGCGCGTCGCCATAGAGGAGCGGGCGACGCACGTGCGAATAGGCTCCGTGCTCTATCACGACTAGAATTTCGCTCTCTCATGGGCTTTGCAGACGTCTGGAACAGAACGCTCGTCTACTTCGGCATCGCCGAGGAGGACGACTGGGAAGACGAGGACGGCTACCTCAGCGAGGGTGAGCTCGAGCGGAGCTACGGGGAGCGCCCGAATGTCCGCCGGCTGGCTCCGCGCCGCCGTGGGCGCGATTTCGACGACTGGACCGATCCCGAGCCCCAGGCGGAGCGGACAGCCGTCCTTCGCCCACGCCCGCGCGCCGTCGAGGCCGTCCCGACCCCGCTGCAGAACGCATCGGTGCAGGTCCATCTCGTCGTGCCGCGCAGCTTCAACGACGCGCAGCAGATCGCCGACAAGTTCAAGGACGCGATCCCGGTCATCCTCAACCTCCAGAGCTCCGACCAGGAGCTGTCCAAGCGCCTGATCGACTTCGCGAGCGGCCTCACGTACGCCCTGAACGGCGGGATGCAGCGCGTCGCCGACAAGGTCTTCCTCCTCACCCCGCGGAACGTCGAGGTCTCGGCCGCCGAGCGTGCGCGCCTGCTCGAGCGCGGCGGCTTCTTCAACCAGGCCTAGGCAGGTAAACCGCCCCGCGGGGCAAACAAAGCGAAATGGGCGGCTTCGCCGATCCGAGCCTGCTGTTCGACGCGATCACCCAAGTCGAGCGGTTCGTCAGCGTCTTCATCGACGTCTACATCCTGATGATCTTCGCGTACATCCTCACGTCCTGGATTCGGCTGCCGTACTCGCCGTGGTTGAACCGGGTCCAGCGCTTCCTCTACGACGTGTCGGAGCCGTACCTGAGGCTGTTCCGCCGGGTCATCCCACCGTTCGGCCCGCTCGACATCTCGCCGGTCGTCGCAGTGCTCGTCCTCGTGATCCTGCAGCAGCTGCTCGTCGACCTGCTTTCCCGCCTGCACTAGGAGGATTTGATGGCACTTGCACCCGTTGAAATCAGACACGTTCGCTTGGGTCGTGGCCTGTTCGGCTACCGCCGCCGCGCCGTCGACGAGCTCGTGGAGGAGGTGACGGAGAGCTTCGAGGACGTCTGGCGCGCGAGGGCGGACCTCACCGACGAGGTCGAGCGGCTCGAGAACGACCTCGTCCGCTACCGCGAGCTCGAGACGCTGCTTCGCAGCACGCTCGTCTCGGCCGAGCGAGCCTCGCAGGAGCTGCTCGAGCAGGCGCGCCGCGAGGCCGAGCTCGTCCTGACCGAGGCGCACGCCGAGGCGCGGGCGATCACCCGCGAGGCCCTGTCGGAGCGCGAGCGCCTGCACAACGAGGCCAGGAGGATCCGGACGCAGCTGACCCACGCGCTCGAGACCGTCGAGCCGGCCGAAGAGGCGGATCCGGCCGGGGACGACGTGGAGGCCCAGGCGGCCTAGTCGCATACACTGAGCCGCATGGCGGAAGCGTCTACGCGCCTGCGGCTGCGGATCCAACCCGGGGCCTCGCGGGCGGGAATCGTCGGTCGCCACGGCGACGGCTGGAAGGTCCGCGTGACCGCGGCGCCCGAGGCTGGACGGGCGAACGAGGCGGTTCTTCGCCTGCTCGCCGAGGCGCTGTCGGTGCCGCGTGAATCGCTGACCCTCGTTTCGGGGCACGCCGCCCGGGACAAGACGGTCCGGCTCGACGGCGTCGGCCCGGCCCAGGTCGAGCGGCGCCTCAGCGCGGCGACCGACCAGCGACCGAGAAAGGATGTGCGCACATGAGCGCGATCGACACCGACCGGTTCCGCGATCGCCTGCTCGAGGAACGGACGCGCGTCCAGTCGGCGATCCAGTTCCTGCACGAGGAGCATCCGGGGTCGCTCGAGGACGAGACCGAGGAGCCGGTTGGGTCCACGGACAACCACCTTGCCGACACCGCGACGGCCACGCTCGACCGCGAGATCGACTACACGCTCGGAGAGAACTCCGAGCAGGTGCTCGCCGAAATCGACGACGCGCTCAAGCGAATCGAGGACGGGACGTTCGGGACGTGCAGGACCTGCGGACAGCCGATCGCGCCGGAGCGGCTCGAGGCGATGCCATGGGCTACGCAATGCATCGACTGCAAGCGCAAGGAAGAGCGCCGTTGAGCGAGCCGGCGCGGGGCGCGGCCCGAGTTCCGGACATCCGCGTAGGCTCGGCGACCGACGGGCTCGCGCCGGTCTCATTCGCGGAGCGGCCGCTCGGCGCAAGCCTCGAGCAGTGGATCGGCCTCGGCTCGATCGCGGTCGCCTCGATCGCGGCCGACCAGCTGACGAAGCGGCTCGTGTCCAGCCGCCTGATGCTCGACGAGAACGCACACGTCGTCGGGCCGCTCTCGATCCACCACGTGCAGAACTCCGGAATCGCATTCGGCCTCTTTTCGAGCGCGACCTCGCTCGTCATCGTGCTGACCGCGCTCGCGGTTGCCTGGATGCTCTGGTTCTTTGCCCGCTCCGGCGCGCGGCACCCGATCCTGCCGGTCGCACTCGGGCTGGTGATCGGCGGCAGCGTCTCGAACCTCGTCGACCGGGTGCGGCTCGGACACGTCACGGACTTCCTCGACCTGCGCTTCTGGCCGGCGTTCAACCTCGCCGACAGCTTCATCGTCGTCGGGGTGGGAGTGCTGCTGTACGCGCTCGTCGCGTCGGACCGCGAGCGCGGCCGCAGGTAGCGGCGTGACGCGCCGGCTTCGCGTTCCGGAGGACGCGGGCGGCGAGCGGCTCGATCGGTTCCTCGCCGGAGTCGCGGAGATCGGGTCGCGAGGGGCGGCCGAACGGCTCCTCGACCAAGGCGGCGTGCTCGTCGACGGTGCGGAGCAGGCCAAGAGCTACAAGCTCGTGGGCGGGGAGGAGGTGTCCTTCGAGCCGCCGGGGCCTGTCGCGGCGACCGTCGAGCCCGAGGAGATGGAGCTGCGACTCGCCTACGAGGACGAGCACCTGCTCGTCGTCGACAAGCCCGCTGGAGTCGTCGTCCACCCGGCGCCGGGGCACGCAACCGGCACGCTCGTGCATGGCCTCGTGGGCCACGCGGTGGCCGGCGGCGACGAGCCGGAGCGGCCGGGAATCGTCCATCGACTCGACCGCGACACGTCGGGGCTGATGGTCGTCGCCCGCTCGGCGGAGGCCCACCGCCGCCTCCAGGCACTGCTCAGGCGCCGCGACCTGAAGCGTGAATATCTGGCGCTCGTCGTTGGGCGCCCGCGATCGCGAACCGGAGTGATCGAGGCGCCGATCGGCCGCGACCGGACGAACCCGCTCCGCCACTCCCTCGACACGGCGAACCCGCGCGACGCGGTCACCCACTTCGAGCTCGAGGAACTGCTCCCGCGCCACGCGCTCCTTCGCGTGTCCCTCGAGACCGGGCGCACGCACCAGATCCGCGTCCACCTGGCCGCGATCGACCTCCCCGTCGCCGGCGACCCGACCTACGGCCGTCCCGCAGAGCTCGGGCTGGAGCGGCAGTTCCTCCATGCGGCGCGGCTCGCGTTCCCGCATCCGATCACGGAACAGCCCGTGGACGTGAGCTCCCCGCTGCCGCCAGACCTCGCAAACGCGCTAGACCAGGCTAGGCAAGATTCTTAGCGCGCTTCGACTCGTAGAGGCGCTGGTCGGCGAGCCGGAAGAGCGCGTCCGCCGACTCGCCCTCGCTCGGGTGGTGCGCGAGCCCCGGCGAGAACCCGAACGTCTCCGGCAGCACGCCGTTCGCGACCTTCTCCGAGAAGCTGTCGTAGAGCCGGGAGAGGAAGGTGCCGCCGCTCTCGATATCCGTCTCGACGAGCAGGACAGCGAACTCGTCTCCGCCCATGCGGCCTGCGATGTCGGAGGCGCGCAGGGTGTCGGTCAGCACCTCCGCCACCGCGCGGAGCACGCGGTCGCCCTCGGGGTGGCCGAGCGTGTCGTTGATCGCCTTGAAGTCGTCGACGTCGAAGAAGAGCAGCGTCAAGCCGTGTGCATAGCGCTTGGCGCGCTGGAGCTCCGCGTCGACCTGCTCGCTGAACGCGGTGTGGTTCAGGAGCTGGGTCAGCGGATCGCGCCGCGCCTGAATCGCAAGCTCCGCGGTCGCACGGTCGAAGTACGCGACCACGCATTCCGTCACGAGCTGGTCGATCGTGTCGTTCAGGCGGCGCTCGACCACGAGCAGCTCGTCCGCATCGAGCTCGGGACTGCGCAGCGAGACGTAGCGCCAGAGAACGCGCCGGAGGATCAGGAATTCCGTCACGATCTCGCGCGGCGCAAAGCCGAGAGCCTCCCGCTCGCGCGCGTGGTCGTGCACCCTGGCGGCGAGCGGGCTGCCACGCCGCAGCCGTGCCGGTTGGGGGTCGCCGAGCTCGCGCGAAAGCTCGAGGATGAACGTCGGGACGTCGCCGAGCTGGCCGATCTGGCCGATCCGGGCGAGCGAGGGTATGGCGTCGTCGCGCAGCCCCTCCTCGACGAACTCGAGCGCGAGCTCCCAGGCATTGGCCCGAATCCCCTCGGCCAGGCGGGCGACCGCAGCGTCCGCTGATCCGGATTCCACGCTCACAGAATAGGAAGTCGGCTAGAATGCCGTTCTTCTGTAACCCCAACCCGGTGGAGCTCCTCGGGTGGTGGTGCCGGCTTTCACGACGGGCCGGTTCCATCCGTGGCCGCCGGCTCAGCACCGCATCAACCAAGCGAAAGGGGATTCACCCGTGCCCGTCGTAAGCATGCGAGAACTCCTGGAGGCCGGAGTCCACTTCGGTCACCAGACGCGCCGCTGGAACCCGAAGATGAAGCGCTTCATCTTCACCGAGCGCGGCGGCATCTACATCATCGACCTCCAGCAGACGCTTGCGCTCGTGCAGGAGGCGCACGACTTCGTCAGGAACATCGCCGACCGCGGCGGCTCCGTCCTGTTCGTCGGGACGAAGAAGCAGAGCCAGGACGCCGTCGAGGCCGAGGCCAAGCGCGTCGGCATGCCGTACGTCAACCACCGCTGGCTCGGCGGCCTGCTGACGAACTGGCGAACGATCTCCGACCGGATCGAACGGCTCCACGAGCTGCGCCGACTCCGCGACGAGGACCAGCTCGGCCTGCTGCCGGCCAAGGAGCGCATCACCATGCTTGCCGAGCTCGAGAAGCTCGAAGCGAACCTCGGCGGCGTCGCCGACATGCGCCGCCAGCCCGAGGCGGTCTTCATCGTCGACCTGCGCAAGGAGCAACTCGCCGTCCGCGAGGCGCGCCGGCTCGGTCTGCCGATCGTCGCGCTCGTCGACACGAACTGCGACCCCGACGAGGCCGACTACATCATCCCGGGGAACGACGACGCGATCCGCTCCTGCTCGCTGATCATCCGCGCGATCGCCGACGGAATCGCCGCCGGCCAGACGAAGGCGACGCCGGCCGACTTCCAGCAGCCCTCGAACGGGAACGGCGCCACAGCCGAGGCCACGCCGGCCGCCGACGAAGCCGCCGCGACGCCTGCGCCCGAGGAGGTCGAGACGACGCCCGAAGGCGACTACGAGCAGGTCTCGCCGGGAGAGGAGCCCATCGCCGAGACGGGTGCCGAAGGCGCCCCCGAGGAGGCGAACGCTTGATGGCGGAGATCTCGGCCGCACTGGTCAAGGAGCTCCGCGACGTCACCGGAGCGCCGATGATGGACTGCAAGCGGGCGCTTCAGGAGACGGGCGGCGACATCGAGGCCGCGAAGCTCGTCTTGCGGGAGAAGGGCCTCGCGGGCGCGGCCAAGCGCGCCGACCGCGAGACGACCGAGGGGAAGGTTGGCTACCGGATCGCCGAAGACGGCAAGCGCGGGACGATCGTCGCCGTCGGCTGCGAGACGGAGCCGGTCTCGAACAACGACGAGTTCCTCGCCTTCGCCAAGAAGGTGCTCGACACGGTCGAGGCCGAAGGCGTCGGCGCCGAGCAAAGCCTCGAGGACGAGCGAGTCGCTCTGGTGGCCAGGCTCGGCGAGAACATCGTGGTGGCGGGCGCGGCCCGCTTCTCGGCCGTGGACGGCGCGGTCGTCGACGGCTACGCGCACCCGCCCCGCAACAAGATCGGTGTCCTCGTCCACCTTCGCGGCGGCTCTCCCGAGCTCGGCCGCAAGCTCGCGATGCACGCCGCGGCGACCCCGTCCCAGTGGATCGGGCGCGAGGACGTCCCCGGCGAGGTCGTCGAGAGCGAGCGCGAGATCTACCTGAACTCCGACGAGGTGCAGTCGAAGCCCGAGCAGGCCCGGGAGAAGATCGTCGAGGGCATGCTCGGCAAGCGCTTCTTCGCGGCCGAGGTGCTGCTCGAGCAGCCGTGGATCCACGAGACCGGCAAGTCAGTGGGTCAGGCCCTCTCCGAGGAGGGCGCCGAGGTGCTCGAGCTCGAGCGGTTCGCGCTCGCGGGCTGACGCGTGACCCTCGGCACCGAGTCCGAGAAGCAGGAGTCCGACGGGATCCGACCCGTCTTCCGCCGCATCCTGCTGAAACTCTCGGGCGAGGCTCTGATGGGGCCGCGCGACCACGGCATCGACCGCACGACGATCGACGCAATCGCGCAGGAGATCGCCGAGGTGCGGTCGACCGGAGTCGAGATCGCATTGGTCGTGGGCGCCGGGAACCTCTACCGGGGCATGGCCGCCGCGGCCGAGGGGATGGACCGCGCGACCGCGGACTACAACGGGATGCTCGCCACGGTGATGAACTCGGTGGTGCTCCAGGACGCGCTCGAGAGCCAGGGGCTCGACACGAGGATCCTGTCCGCGCTCGAGGTCAAAGAGGTGGCCGAGCCGTACATCCGCCGCCGGGCGATCCGCCATCTCGAGAAGGGCCGGATCGTGATCTTCGCGGCGGGCACCGGCAACCCGTTCTTCACGACCGACACCGCCGCCGCGCTGCGCGCGCTCGAGATCGCGGCCGACGCGATCCTGATGGCCAAGCACGCCGTCGAGGGCGTCTACGACAAGGATCCGCAGGAGGGCGCGGACGCCGAGCTGCTGCCGGAGCTGACGCATCTCGAGGCGATCGAGCGCGGGCTGAAGGTGATGGACACGACGGCGTTGTCCCTCTGCATGGACAATCACCTGCCGATCCACGTGTTCGAGCTTCGGAACGGAAACATCGGGCGGGTGATCTCCGGCGAGCGGGTCGGGACGATCATCTCCACACCGAGCGACGAGGGAGGGAGCAATGGCCGCTGATGACCTGATCAAGGACGCCGAGACCCGGATGGACAAGTCGGTCGAGCACGCGCGCACGGAGTTCAACACCGTCCGCACG
>Ga0193747_1000227_pt1 | contig 23139 bp, 24 predicted proteins | sample L1m2metaG_FD_143048 | JGI IMG/M metagenome (GOLD analysis project Ga0193747, IMG submission 143048) | Soil microbial communities from a riparian zone of the East river system, Colorado, United States - L1m2 | ecosystem: Environmental > Terrestrial > Soil > Riparian zone | place: USA: East River...
GCGCACGCGGCCCAGGCAGGCTCGACCCATGACAGAAACCACATCACACAGTGCACCACAGGCCCGCCGCCTCGAGCGGAGCCGGACCGATCGCAAGGTCGCCGGCGTCGCGGGCGGCCTGGCCCAGTACTTCGACCTCGATCCGATCATCTTCCGGATCGGCTTCATCATCCTCACCGTGCTCGGCGGCTCCGGGCTCCTCGTCTACGTCGCCGGTTGGCTCATCCTTCCCGAGGAGGGGAAGGACGAGTCGATCGCCGCGGAGGTGCTGCGGACCCGTCGGGAGCGACCGTGGGCGGTCATCGGCCTCGGGCTCTTGGCGCTCGCCGGCCTCATCCTCGTCGGCAACAAGGACCTCTGGCCGAGCGGAGACGGGGTCTGGGTCGTGCTCGCGATCGTCGGCGCGATCATCCTCTGGCGTCAGCGGCGCGCGGAACGCGGGCGACGCCGGACCCTGCGCGTCTTCGTCGGCGTGGTTGCGGCGCTGATCGTCGCCGCGGTGGCATCCGCGGCAGTCGCGGTCGCCGCGATCGGGAACCTCGAGGACGGCGTCGGCGACCGCACCTACCGCGTCTCCTCCCCGGCCGATCTGAGCCAGACGTACAAGCTCGGCATCGGCACGCTCGAGCTCGACATGTCGCACGCGGCGCTTCCGGCCGGCAGGACGCCGCTGCGGCTGCGAGTCGGACTCGGCCGCGTCCACCTCGTCGTCCCGAACGACACGGTCGTCGCCTACCACGCGAAGGGCCACGTGGGCGATCTGAAGATCCTCGGCCAGGAACAGAGCGGCTGGAAGGTCGCCGAGTCCGGACGGCGGGCGCCGTCGACCGCAACCGCCGGGCCGGTGCTCGTCGTCGACGCGAACGTCGGAGTCGGCGAGATCGACATCGACCGGGCGACGGGCTGACGGACATGCCCGTCCCGCGACTCGCACGCAGCGCCGACGATCGCCTGATCGCCGGCGTCTGCGGCGGGATCGCGGCCACACTCGGCGTCGACGCCAACCTCGTCCGCCTCGTCTTCGCGCTGCTCGCGCTCGCGGGCGGCGCAGGAATTCTCCTCTACCTCGCCCTCTGGGCATGGACGTCGCAGCGATCGCGGGTCGCACCCGTCCTGCTTCTCTTCGCCGGAGTGGCTCTCCTTCGCGGGATCGGGCTGCGGTGGACCGCGGTCGTAGCGATGGCGATGATCGGGGTTGGCCTGACGATGATCTGGCGCCGTGGCGGCCTGCGCCCGGGCGCCGCGGTACCGCCGGTCGGCGTCGGCCTGGCGATGGCCGGAGGCGTCGTTCTCCTCACAGGCGGCGGGACTTCGGTCGGCTTCGCCTCTCCCGGAGCGGTCGCCGCGGCACTCCTTCTCATCCTCGGCCCCTGGCTCTGGCGGCTCGCCGTCGAGCGCGACTCCGAGCGCACCGCGCGGATCCGTACGGAGGAGCGCGCAGACGTCGCCGCGCGCGTACACGACTCCGTCCTTCAGACTCTCGCGTTGATCCAGCGGCACGCGGAGGAGCCGCGCCGCGTCGCCTCGCTCGCGCGGCGCCAGGAGCGCGAGCTGCGGTCCTGGCTCTACGGCGACGGGACGACGGCTCTCGGTGGAACGCTGAGCGGTGCGCTTGCAGCGGCGGCCTCCGAGGTCGAGGAGCTGCACGGCGTGCGCGTCGAGCTGGCGAGCGGCGGCGACTGCGAGCTCACCGACGATCTGCGTCCGCTGGTACTCGCTGCTCGCGAGGCGATGGTGAACGCTGCGAAGTTCTCGGGCGCGGACGAGGTGGACGTCTATGCGGAGGCCGGCGACGCGCGCGCGAGCGTCTTCGTGCGCGACCGCGGAGCCGGCTTCGACCGCGGTGCCGTGCCCGAAGACCGCCGCGGAATCGCCGAGTCGATCGAGGGGCGCATGACGCGTGCGGGAGGCACCGCCGCCGTGACCTCGTCGCCGGGCGAGGGCACCGAGGTCGAGCTCCTGCTGCCCCGGAGCAAGCCGTGAAGCGCCGCGTCGTACTCGTCGACGATCACGAGCTCTTCCGTGCCGGCGTGCGCGGCCAGCTGGGCGACGCCGTCGAGATCGTCGGCGAGGCCGGATCCGTCGCGGAAGCCGTGCCCATGATCCGCGAGCTCGATCCGGACGTCGTCCTGCTGGACGTCCACCTGCCGGATGGCGGCGGCGAGGCGGTGATCGCCGGTGTGTCGCAGGAACGGCCCGGCGTGAGGTTCCTCGCCCTCTCGGTCTCGGATGCCGCGGAGGACGTGATCGGCGTGATCCGCGCCGGCGCGCGCGGGTACGTGACGAAGACGATCTCCGGCGACGAGCTCACCTCCGCGGTCACGCGGGTGGCCGACGGCGACGCGGTCTTCTCCCCCCGGCTGGCCGGCTTCGTCCTCGACGCCTTCCGGGAAGGCGACCGAGTCGGCGACGACGCCGAGCTCAACGAGCTCACGCCGCGCGAGCGCGAGGTACTACAGCTGATCGCGCGCGGGTACCGCTACAAGGAGATCGCGGCGCGACTCCACCTGTCCGTGAAGACGGTCGAGGCCCACGTGTCGAGCGTCCTGCGGAAGCTCCAGCTCTCCTCGCGGCACGAGCTGACGCGCTGGGCCGCCGAGCGGAGGCTGATCTGACTCCCGAGCCTGTCGAGCTGTTCGAGGAGCTGACGGACGGAGTCGTGACGCTGCGACCGTGGAGCATGGACGACCTGCCGGCGCTCGTCGAGGCTTGCAACGAAGAGACGCTCCACTACTGGCTGCCGATGATCCCGTTCCCGTACACGGACGAGGACGGGCGCGAGTTCATCTCGCATCAGCCCGAGCGGAACGCCGAGGGATCCGGGAACGTCGGCGTCTTCGATGCGCAGACCGGCAAGCTGCTCGGCGGCTGCGGCTTCCGCGGGCTCGAGGCCGAGCGCACCGAGTTCGGCTACTGGGTCGCGCGCGCCGAGCGAGGACGCGGCATCGCCCCGCGGGCATTGATCCTTTTGGTGCGGTGGGTGGTCGAGAACACCGGCGCCAAGCGGCTCCAGCTCCACGCGGACGTCGAGAACACCGCCTCCCAGCGCGTGGCCGAGAAAGCGGGCTTCACACGCGAGGGCGTCCAGCGCGGCTGGCTGGAGGTGCGCGGCGAGCGGCGCGACATGGTGTCGTACTCGCTGCTGGCGGATGAGATCGCGTGAACGAAACCGGGCGCGCAAACGTACGCGCGCCCGGTCGATTCGATCGGTCCTACCGCCTTGCCTGGACCAGGTGCGACATCGTCGGAGCTCGCGCCACGAGCGGCGCCTTGCCGACGCTGTAACTCGCCGTCGCGCAGGCCGCGGCGACGGTTGCGAAGTACAGCTGCGGAGCCTCGCCTTGCAGAGGAGCATCGAACGCGGCCAAGAGCCAGACGTTCGTAGAGTCGCCGGCCTTCTTGTAGAAATAGCCCTCGTCGGCCCCTGAGCCGCGCAGCACTGCCCCCTGCGCGTGGATGCAGTTGCTCTTGACGACCAGCGCATCCGATGTCGTCTTGAGATCGGTCACCTGGGTCTGGAGCGAGCCCACTCTTCCCTGCAGGGCATTCACCTTTGCGATCAGGCCGGCCACGCGCGGGTCTTTCGCGCCCGCCGTGCCCTGCGCCATCGGCGCAACGACGGCCGCCAGTGCGACTGCACACAGCAGCCAAGGTAGTGCACGCCTCATTTAGGCCTCCCCACCATTGGACATGAGCACGGGGGTCTAGTGCGTAGGTGAAGAATTGTCAAGAGCGAGCTCGACCTTGCCCTCGCTCTTGCGGATCTCCGCGACGCGCACCTCGATCGGGTCGCCGAGGCGGTAGACGCCCTTGCCGCGGCGACCGACCATCGCCGTGCCGGTGTCATTCAGCTCGAAGTAGTCGCCCGGGAGCCGGCGCGCAGGCAGATATCCCTCGAACACGTCGCCGAAACGGACGAAGAGGCCCGAGCCGATCACACCGGTGATCTCACCCTGGAAGGTCGCATCCCAGCCTTCTTCGTAGAGCCGTGAATCGAGCAGCCAGGCCAGGCATAGGTCGTCGGCTCGGTACTCGAGGTCGGCTGCGGCCCGCTCACGCAGCGACGCGTGCTCGGCGAGCTGCTCAAGCTCGTCGGAGACCGGCTCGTCGGAAAGCCCGAGCTCCCGCAGGAGGGCGCGATGGACGACGAGGTCGGGGTAACGGCGGATCGGCGAGGTGAAGTGGCAATACGCGCGGGAGGCAAGTCCCGAGTGGCCCAGGTTCTTCGGGTCGTAGCGCGCCTGCTTGAGGGCGCGCAGGACCAGGGACGGAAACGCCTCGCGTCCGCGACCGCCCTGCTCGACGTAGTCGGTGACGCGGTCGCTGATCTCGCCGGCGAGCCGTGCAGCGGCGCTCGCGCTGAGGTGGTCGGCGTCGGGCGCGGGCGGGGTCGGCACCTCGAGGTCGGCGAGCTTGGCAAGCAGGAGCTGGATCGCCTGCGGATCGGGCCGCTCGTGGACGCGGTAGAGCGCCTCCCGGTTTCGGCCGGCAAGCAGCCGCGCGACGCATTCGTTGGCGAGGATCATGAGCTCCTCGATCAGCATGTGCGCGTGCGGCTCGCTCTCGCGCCACGCGCGCGCGACACCGCCGTGGCCGTCGAACTCGAACGAGGTCTCCCCGGTCTCGATGCGCAGGGCGCCGCGCGCGAAGCGGCGCTTGCGGAGCTCGGCGGAGAGCCTCTCGGCGCGCCGCAACGCCTCCCCGATCTCGTCCCGGATCGACTCGCGTCCTTCGAGGATCCGCTGGGCCTGGCCGTACGAGAGACGTTCGTCGCTGCGGATCACCGAGCGGTAGAACTCCGGCTCGCCGAGCTCGAGCGACGCGTCGAACGGCATCTCGACGGTCACGCAAACGCGCTCGACGTGCGGGCGGAGGCTGCAGGCCTCGTCGGCGAGCTCCGGCGGCAGCATCGGGGCGACGCGCCCGGGGACGTAGGTCGAGAAGGCGCGCTCAGCCGCACCGCGGTCGAGTGGCGAGCCGGCTGCCACGAAGTAGGACACGTCCGCGATGTGCACCCAGGCGCGCAGACCGTCTCCGTCGGCCCGGACCGAGATCGCGTCGTCGAAGTCCTTCGCGGTCTCGGGATCGATCGTGAAGGTGGTCAGGTCGCGCAGGTCGACGCGACCCTCGAGGCTCGGCTCGCGCACCTCGAACGGCTCGAACGGCGTGCGCGCGCCCTCCTCGACGAGCAGTCCCTCGAGCACCGCCTCGACGTCCTTCGCGGAGCCGAGGACACGTTCGAGCCGGGCACGGCCTGTGCCTGGCACCACCACGGCCAGGTCACCGGGGCGCGCGTCCCCCAGCCCCTTGCGATCGAGCAGGATCGGGGTTCCGGGGGCGAAGAACGGCTCGCCGACGACGAGCTTGCCCTTCTTCGAGATCTCGGCGACGACGCGGTCGATGGCTAGACGCGCAGGAAGCGGCGCAGCGTCAGGCCGGAGCCCGCGGCGCCGAGCAGCAGCCCGACGAGCAGCAGGATCACCGCGTTGAGCCAGAACGACAGCGCCTGGACGTCGTCGCTCGTCGTGAAGTGCCCGAGGATCGCCGGCATCGCGATCTGCTTGCCGAGCAAGAGCAGGACTACCGCCGCGAGCGCGCCCATGAAGCCTTCCAGCAGCCCCTCGAGCATGAACGGGCCGCGCACGAACCAGTTCGTCGCGCCGACGAGCTTCATGACCTCGATCTCGCGTCGGCGCGCGAAGATCGAGAGCCGGATCGTGTTGGCGATCAGGAGCGTCGAGGCGATCAGCAGGATGATCACCGCCGAGATGAAGACGATCTCGATCACCGTCGCCACGCTGATGATCCTGTTCGCCGTCTTCTTGCCGTAGTTGATCCGGTCGACGCCCGCGGGATGCGGGATGAGGCTGCGCTCGATGTCGTCGGCGAACTCAGCGTGCGTCGGTGTGACCTCGAGCGACGCCGGGAGCGGATTGCCGGCCAGGTTCTTGACGAGCTGCGGGTAGCGCTTCTGCATCCGCGAGAGCGCCTCTTCCTTCGAGACGAAGGCGACCTGTTTGACGAACCGCGGCTCGGCGTCGAGCGTCGTGTTGACCGAGCGGATCTGCGCGTCGGTGGCCGACGGGGCAAAGTAGACCTTGACGATCACTTCCTTCTTGACGTGGTTCGACCACGAAACGACCCACGTCCCGAGCGCGATGAACAGGCCGAGGAGGAACATGCCGATCAGGACGGTCATCGTCGCCGCGACGGTCGTCGACAGGTTCGCGGTCAGCGAGCGCAGCGACTCGGAGAGAAGAAGCCGGAGCCTCACTCCGAGGTGTATCCCCCACGCCGCTCGTCGCGCGCCAGGCGGCCGCTTTCGAGCGCGATCACACGCTTGCGCATCTTGTCCACCATCTCGCGGTCGTGCGTGACCATCAGGATCGTGGTCCCGGCGCGGTTGATCCGGTAGAGCAGCTGCATGATCCCCACGGACGTGTCGGGATCGAGGTTGCCAGTGGGCTCGTCGCAGACGAGGAGCGGCGGGTGGTTGACGAACGCGCGCGCGATCGAGACGCGCTGCTGCTCGCCACCGGAGAGCTCGTCGGGAAGCGAGTTCGTCTTGTGCGACAGACCGACGAGGTTCAGCACCTCGGGCACCTTGCGGCGGATCGAGTTGCGGCTCTCGCCCTGCACCTTCAGCGCGTAGGCCACGTTCTCGGCGGCGGTGCGGCTCGGCAGCAGCTTGAAGTCCTGGAAGACGCAGCCGATGTTCCTGCGCAGCAGCGGCACCTTCGAGCGGCGCAGGCGCGTCAGGTCGCGCCCGCCGACCATGATCCGTCCGTTCGTGGGCTCGAGCTCCTTCAGCAGGAGCCGGATCAGCGTCGACTTCCCAGACCCCGACGCACCGACGACGAACACGAAGTCGCCCTTCTCGATCACGAAGCTGACGTCCTGCAGCGCGGCGACGTTCGGCTCGTAGATCTTGGTCACGTTCTGGAACACGATCATCGCGCCCGACGGGCCGACCGGCGCCGTGCCGTTCGTCGCCGACTCGGCGTCCGCGACGGCGCCGTTTTGCTGCTGTTGCTGAAGGTCGAGTTCCTGCACCGGGTTCACAAAGAGGGGCGGAGGTCTAGGCCGCGCCGGTTCGGTTTTCGCTCCGGCGAGTCTAGCTGAACGCCTCGGCTACCTACACGACCTTTCCGGCGGCCTTTGCGAGGAGATACGCGTGGATGAAGCCGTCGAGCCGTCCGTCGAGCACCGCCTGCGTGTTCCCGTCCTCGTACCCGGTCCGGTGGTCCTTCACCAGCTGGTAGGGCTGGAGGACGTAGGAGCGGATCTGGCTGCCGAAGTCGATTGCCAACACTGCGCCTCTCTCCTTCGCCAGCTCGGCCTCCCGCTCCTCCTCGGCGACCTCGGCGAGCCGCGAGCGGAGCAGGCGCATCGCGGTCTGCTTGTTGGACGACTGGGAGCGCTCGTTCTGGCACTGGACGGCGATGCCGGTCGGCAGGTGCGTGATTCGAACGGCCGAGTCGGTCTTGTTCACGTGCTGGCCGCCGGCGCCGCTCGCGCGGTAGGTGTCGATGCGGAGGTCGGCCTCGTCGATCTCGACCTCGCCGGAGTCGTCGGGAAGCAGCGGGCTCACGATCACCCCCGCGAAGGAGGTGTGGCGGCGGTGCGCTTGGTCGAAGGGGCTCAGGCGCACGAGCCGGTGGCTGCCGCGCTCCGCCTTCAGGATCCCGTAGGCGTTCTCGCCCTTGACCGTGAAGGTGGTGGACTTCAGACCCGCTTCCTCCCCGGGACTCGCCTCGATCGTCTCGGTCTGGAAGCCGCGCTGCTCGGCCCAGCGCTCGTACATCCGGTGCAGGATCTCGGCCCAGTCCTGCGCGTCTGTCCCTCCGGTTCCGGCCTGGATCGTCACGACCGCGTCTCCGGCGTCGTACTCGCCGGTGAAGAGCGCGTCCTCCTGCAGCCGGTCGAGCTCGGCGCGCAGCGGCTCGATCGACGCGGCGATCTCGTCTTGCATGCCGCCGTCCATCGCGTAGAGCTCCTGCGCGTCCTCGTAGTCGTGCTGGAGCCGCTCGTAGCGCTCGAGGCGGCGCTGCACGCGCGAGTGCTCGGTTGAGATCTTCGCGGCCTTCTGCTGATCGTCCCAGAAGCCCGGAGCGCCCATCGCCCCCTCGAGCTCGGCGAGCCGCGCCTTCAGCGCATCCGGGTCAAAGGTAATCACGGACCCAGGCAAGCTGGGCCCCGATTTCCTTCAGCTGCTCGTCGAGCGAAAGCGTCTGCTGCTCGGCCACGAGCGCGATGGTACCCGGCTCAAGTAACAGCCTGTTACTTAGTCCGGGTTGGAGGCGACCCGGAGCCGCCTCCCAACCCGGAATCGTTCAGGCAGTCGCGGCTGCCGGCTCGGGCATCAAGCCGAGCTGCGTGAGCACCTCGACCTGGTCGAAGTACAGCCTCGCCTCGGCGATCTTCCCGTCCTCGACGCGCAGAATCTGCACGCCGCGTCCGCTGAGACGCCGGTTCGTCGCCGGGATGTCGCCGGCGGGGCCGGACAGCGTGTTGTCGTGCGTGCCCTCGAACGTGAACTCCTGCACGACCGTGTCGCCGTCGACGAACGTCTTCGACACGTTCAGCCGGGCATCCGAGAACGCACGGAGCCATCCCATGGCGTATTCGGTCGACGCATCGATCCCCTCGACGCGTACCTCACCGGGCGCTTCGAGCACTACGTCCTCGGCATCCAGCTCACGAATTCGGGCTTCGTCGTGGGCGTTGAACGCGTCAACCCACTCGGCCCCGATCTCTTTGGTGTCGGCCATGCGCGCACCTCCTGTTCGACTGGCGCTGTGCCGCAGTCGAACGTAACACCCAGGGAGTGGCTCGCCAAAGATCGCTCTCTACATGTCCCGGAGGCGCTGTCCGCGGTGCCAGACCACACCGACCGCGCGAGACGACGCTCGAAGGGCTATGCCGCGAAAAACGTCTAGGAACGTGCAGGCAAAACAGAACCGCCGCTCACCATCCCTCGCACCTCGCGCCATGTCTTCGCGAGACATGCCGAGGGGCCAGGCCCCACCGGCCGCGCTGGACATGGCGAAATCCGCCGCCGCGGCGGGCTTTGCCCGGCGCGACTCGCTACCGCTCGGTTCGACCGGAAGTCATCATGGTCGCGGCGCAGCCGCTGCCGGACTTCCGGGCGCTAAGCACCGTGGCACTTCTTGAACTTCTTGCCGCTCCCGCACCAGCACGGGTCGTTGCGGCCGATCTGCTCCTGCTCGGACTTGACGATCTGCTGCGTCGAGACCGAGCCGGAGTCGGCCGACAGCCCGCCGGCAATCGCGGCGCTCGCCATCGTCTGCCCGTTGCCGCCGGCGCTCTGCGTGATCGCATCCGCGCCGGCGAGCGCCTCGTGCTCGTAGCGCAGGTTCCCGTTGCCCTCGGCGGCCTGCGCCTGCTCGAGCTGCGCGGCCTCCTCGGTCGTGATCTCGGCGTGGAAGAGCAACGCGACGACCTCCTCGTGGATCGCCGACCCGAGCGCCTGGAACATCTCGTGGCCCTCGGCACGGTACTCGACGAGCGGATCCTTCTGCGCCATCGCGCGCAGGTGCACGCCCTCGCGCAGGTAGTCCATGTTCTCGAGGTGCTCGCGCCAGCGGACGTCGACGACCTGCAGGATCACGTAGCGCTCGAGCTCGCGCATGATCGGCGTTTCCGTCTCCGGATCGAGGCCGAACTCCTCCTCCTTCGCCGCGTAGCGCTCGCGCGCGTCGGTCTGGAAGTCCTCGACGAGCGCCTCGCGCGTAAGCCCGGCCCCGTAGTCCTCACGCAGCTCGTCCGCCGTGATCTCCGACCCGTACAGGTCGGCCATCCCCCGCGTGAGCGCGTCGAGATCCCACTCCTCCAGGTACTCCTCCTGCGTGAACTCGGCGACGACGTTCGCGATCACCTCGTCGACCCAGTCGAGCACCTCCTCCGAGAGGTCGGCGCCCTCGAGCACGCGGCGGCGCTGCTCGTAGATCACCATGCGCTGCGAGTTCATGACGTCGTCGTACTTGAGGACGTTCTTGCGCATGACGAAGTTCTGCTCCTCGACCTTCTTCTGCGCGCCCTCGATCTGATTGGAGAGGATCTTCGCCTCCATGGGCTGGTCGTCCGGGAGCTTGAAGCGCTGCATGATGTTCTTGATCCGGTCGCCCGCGAAGAGGCGCACGAGCTCGTCCTCACCGGACAGGTAGAAGCGGGTCTCGCCGGGGTCGCCCTGGCGGCCTGAGCGGCCGCGGAGCTGGTTGTCGATGCGCCGCGCCTCGTGCCGCTCGGTCGCAAGCACGTACAGCCCGCCCAGCTCGACCACGCCTTCGCCGAGCTTGATGTCGACGCCGCGCCCCGCCATGTTCGTCGCGATCGTCACCTGGCCCGGCTGACCCGCGTCCTTGATGATCTCCGACTCGCGCTCGTGCTCCTTCGCGTTCAGCACGTTGTGCGCGACGCCGCGACGCGTCAGCAGCTCCGCGAGATGCTCGGAGGTCTCGACCGCGATCGTGCCGACGAGCACCGGCTGGCCCGACTCGCTGCGCTCGAGGATGTCCTTGACCACCGCGTCGAACTTCGCGTCCTTCGTCTTGAAGATCAGATCGTTCTTGTCGTCGCGCACGACCGGGACGTTGGTCGGGATCTCGACCACGTTCAGGTCGTAGATCTCGACGAACTCCTTCTCCTCGGTCTTGGCCGTACCGGTCATCCCGGCGAGCTTGTCGTAGAGGCGGAAGTAGTTCTGGAGCGTGATCGTCGCGAGCGTGACGTGCTCCTCCTGGATCTTCACGCCCTCCTTGGCCTCGACCGCCTGGTGCAGTCCCTCCGACCAGCGGCGCCCTTCCATGATCCGCCCGGTGAACTCGTCGACGATCTTGACCTCGCCGTCCTGGATGACGTACTCGACGTCGCGGTTGTAGAGCGACTCCGCCTTCAGCGCCTGGACGAGGTGGTTGACGAGCTGCGAGTTGCGCGGGTCGTACAGGTTCTCGATCCGCAGCGTGCGCTCGACCGCCTCGATCGCGGACTCGCGCGGGGAGACGGTCTTGTGCTTCTCGTCGTACTCGTAGTCGCCCGGCTCCTCCTCGGTCGGATTGATCTTCGACGTCGGCTTCGCGACGACGCCGGTCAGCTGCTTTGCGATGCGCGCGAAGTCGTAGTAGAGCTGCGCTGCGGTCTCGGGCTCGCCGGAGATGATCAACGGCGTGCGCGCCTCGTCGATGAGGATCGAGTCGACCTCGTCCACGATCGCGTACGGATGCCCGCGCTGGACGACGCCATCGAGCGCAACGGCCATGTTGTCGCGCAGGTAGTCGAAGCCGAACTCGGAGTTGGTGCCGTAGGTGATGTCGGCCTCGTAGGAGGCGCGCCGCTCGTCGAACGGCATCATGTTCTCGATGTGCGCGACGGTCATGCCGAGCGTCTCGTACACGGGCCGGTTCCACTCGGCGTCGCGCTTGGCGAGGTAGTCGTTGACCGTCACCAGGTGCGCGCCTTCGCTCTTCAGCGCGTTCAGGTAGAGCGCGAGGGAGGCGACATACGTCTTGCCCTCACCCGTCTTCATCTCGGCGATGTCGCCCTCGTGGAGGACGATCCCGCCCATCATCTGAACCGGGAAGAGACGCTGATCGGAGGCTCGCTTGCGGGCCTCGCGGACGGCGGCGAAGGCCTCGAAGACGAGGTTGTCGAGCTCCTCCCCGTTCTCGAGCCGCTGACGGAACTCCGCGGTCTTGTCGCGCAACTCATCGTCGGAAAGCGCCTCGAACTCGGGCTCGAGCGTGTCGATATAGGCGGCCTGCTCGGCAAGCCGCTTCATGCGGCGGCCCTCGCCCAGGCGGAGGACCTTCTCGAAGCTGCCGAGCTGCGACGACATCGTTCCTAGGGTATCGGCTCCCCCGTTGGGTGGATGTTAGGCTCGGTTTGCGGCCGATCTTTGCTGTGAGGTGAGCCGCACGCCTCTGATCCGCGCCGTTTTGATCGGCTGTCTCGCGACGGTCTTGTCGGGCTGCGGCGACCTCGCGGCGAAGCTCCCCGGCGGCCGGCTGACGGCAGCGGAGCTCAGCGCGCTGCTCGACAGCCGCAACCCCGACGCCGGCCCGTACACGTGCGCCGCCTCGAACAGCGGCTGGGACTACGTTTGCACCTACACCTCGGATCGCGGCGAGTTCGTCAAGATGGGCGTCGAGGTGACGGCCGTGGAGCCCCGGGTGGAGAGCGCGCCCGTGCCGGCCGGGATGGAGCTTCCTCCCGCGCCGGCCACGAAGCAGACCGGGCACGAGCGCGCGGCCTTCGTCCACCGAATCGAGACGGCGTGCAGAGCGCGGACGAGCGACCTGCATCGGCTCAAGAGCCCCCGGACGCGAAGCGCCTACCTGGCGAGCTTCGCCGCGCGGCGATTTGTCCCACCGAGTTCGCGAACTCGGTGGGACAAATCGTGCCGCCCAAAGCGGGCAGGCAGTCCTTCCAGCGCCTAACCACCGCCGCGCAGAACCGTGTGGACGCCGTCGACCGGTTTCATGACGCCGTGCTGGCCCGCAAGCTCGGGGAGGCGCGGGCCGCGTTCGCCGAGGCTCGCTCCGCATCGCTCGTCATCGCCCGCGAAGCCCGCGCGCTCGGCACGACGTGTAACGCCTAGAGCGGGTCTACTCGCAGCTCCCAGAGATCGCCGTCGAGCCTCTGCGCCTGGAGCGCATAGTCCGGGAACTGCGCGCTGGCGAGCTGCTCGAGCGCGGGCACGCTCCCGAACGAGCGCTCGCCGTCGATCTTGAGCTCGCGCACGCCGTCGCGGTCGGTGATCTCGATCGCGTCGCCGGACTGATCCGGGAGCTCGACGACGCGTATCCCACGCGCCTGGATCGCCCAGCGGGCATCTGTCCGCCGCACCGCCCAGGCCCGATACGGCGGCGGCAGGGTCGCCTCGACGGCCTCGGCCAGCGGGGCGAGCCCCGTGTCGCCCACCTCGTCCTCGACGAGGATCGTGCCGTCGGGGAGGACGTCGAAGCGCACCTCCGCGCCCTCGAGCTTCGGCGCGTCCGCGAGCGCGGTGACGTCCCAGTCGCGCGTACGGGCGAGGCCGGTGAGCGCCGCGTCGTTCCAGGTGGGGTATCGGAGCGATGCCGCGACGGCCTCGACCTGCTCCTCGGACGGCATCAGCTCGCTGAGGTGACCGAGGAATCCCGAGCGAGGCTCGTCCGCGGGCTCCGGGCCGAGCCCGGCCTCGCGCATCAGCTTCTCGTTGAGCGTCTCCGCCCGCTGCCAGGGCCAGCGCAAGCGTTAGATCTGAGGCTCGATGAGCCCGTAGCCTCCGTCGCGGCGCCGATAGACGACATTCACGTCACTCGAGTCGGCGTTTTGGAAGACGAAGAAGTCGTGGCCGACCAACTCGAGCTGCAGCACGGCTTCCTCGGCGCTCATCGGCTTGACGGCGAACTGCTTCGTCTTGACGATCTGCGGCTCTGCTCCCTCGTCGGTCACGGATCCTCCTGGGTCGGCGCTGGCTGCCGGGCCCCGCGGGCGGCGATGATCCTGCCGGGACTCACGGTAGTGCTTGACCTGGCGCATCAGCTTCTCGGTCAGCTGGTCGATGGACGCCTTCATGTCGCCCGAGGCCTCGCGCGCGCGCAGGACCGGCCCTTTGGTGAAGATCGTGGCCTCCGCGACCTGGTTCTCGGCGATCGAGGGATTCCGCTCGACGGCGAGCTCGAGCTCGACGGTCGTCAGGTCGTTCAGCAACCGGTCGAGCTTCCCGAGCTTGCGCTCGGCATAGTCGCGAATCGACTCGCTGACCTCGACGTTCCGGCCCTTCACCTGAAGTCTCATGCCGCCTCCCGAGGTCGCTGGAAACGAATCTAGCGGATGCGGATCGTGCGGGCGAAGGTGACCACGTCGACCCGGCGGGCACCGCCCTTCCGAAGCGCGGACGCGGCAGCATTGGCCGTCGCACCGGTTGTGTAGACGTCATCGACCAGGACGATCCTGGTCTGGATCCCGTGCGCTGGGGCGAACGCGCCGCGGACGTTTGCACGCCGCCTGGCCTGCGACAGCCCGCGCTGCCTGACGCCGCCGCGGGTGCGACGAAGGAGCCGCTCGACCGGGAGCTCCCACCTGCCTCCGAGCTCGCGCGCCAACTGGGCAGCCGGCTCATGGCCTCGCTTCAAACTGCGGTCGCGGTCGGCCGGAACCGGAACGAGCACCGTGTTGTCCGGCCGCTCGAGGCTTCCGGCGACCAGGTCGGCGGCGAGCCCGCCGAGCCGCCTCAGGCCGCGTTCCTTCCACTCCCGCACGAGCGCGCGCACCGCCTCGTCGTACGCGACGGCCGCGCGTGCGGACGCGAACGCCAGTCGCCGCCCCGAGCATTCGGCACAGCGGGCCACCGGCCAGGCCGTCGGGGCTCCGCAGCGCTCGCAGAGAGGCGCGACGATTCTCGGCAGACCGCCGCAGCAAGGCTCGCAGACCTGCACGCCGGGCCGCGAACAGACGACGCAGCGCTGCGGAAGCACGAGCTCGAACATCCATCGAGCGTAGGCGGGCGAAGCGCGCTAATCCGCGACAGAACTGTGCAAAAGCGTGCGCAACGGCTCGCGCGCCGCTTCGAGATCCGCGGGCGTCTTGACCGGGAAGAAGCGTCCCTGCGGGCCTGAGCGCGGCACCTGGAGGTACGTCGTCGGCTGGAACCTCGTCACGTCGTTCACGAGCTGCTCCAACTGGACTGCGGGCCGGCCGTCCACCTCCTTCTCCACGTACAGCCAGGTCAGGTCGTAGTCGCGGTCGAGGACGTCGAGGTCGAAGACGAAGCAGTTCGTCAAGAAGACGGAGATCCGGCTCTGGTCGAACTCCGGCGGAAAGCGGAAGCCCTCCACGGCCATCGGGCGGCCGTCGACGAGCGCCGGGGCTCCGCCGGTGTCGCCGGGCGCCTTCTCGGTCACCTCGAGCGTGACCGGACGGCCGCCGGCGAGATGCGCGCCCATGACGGCCGGGTCGACGCGCGCCGCGAGGTTGTCGACGTTGGAAAGGAGCAGCAGCCGCACTCCGCGTGCGCGCAGGTCGGCGACGACGCCCTCCCGGCGCAGGGAGTGCAGGAAGTCGCCGTGGCCGGGCGCGTACGGCACGGCATTTCCCTCGGCGTCGGCGAAGAGGCTTCCGTCGCGGTTCAGGCGCAGCGAGACCGACTGGGTGAAGAAGAGCGGCGGCGTGACCTCGAGCGCGGACACGAACTCTCGTGTCGCCTCGTCGGTGGCAAAGCTGTTCATCACGACCATCGGCACGCCCGCCTGTTCGGCATCGAGCAGCTTCCACTCGAGGAAGCTGCGTCCGTCCACGGCCTCGACGATCCCCTTCACCACCCCGCCGAAGCGCGTCGCCATGCCACCGTTCAGCACAGCCGCAGCGACTTCGCCGCGCTCGATCGCCTCACGGCCCGCGGCCTCGTGCGTGCGGTCGAGCTGCTCCAGCTCGGCTTCGGGAAGCGGCTCGATCGCCCCCCGGACGTAGTTGGACTCCTCGGAGAGCGTCCCGTCGGCGACGAGCGCGCGCAGTCGCTCGAACTGCGGCTCGTCGAAGTGGTAGCGCTCGACGACGCTCATGCGGGCGCGGGCGCGGCCGCCAGCGACTCCGCGTAGGGCGCCCGGTGGATGCCCTCCTCGGTCACGATCGCCGCGATCAGCGCCGACGGCGTGACGTCGAACGCGGGGTTGCGGGCGGCGAAGCGCGTCGTGATCTCCGCGGCGTCGCGCTCCTCGATCGGAATGGCCCCGCCATCCGCGGTCGCGAGATCGATCGTGGAGGTCGGCGCGACGACGTACAGGGGAATCGCGTGGTGCGCGGCGAGCACCGCCAGGGAGTAGGTGCCGATCTTGTTCGCCGTGTCGCCGTTCGCCGCGATCCGGTCGGCGCCCGTGACGACGCAGTCGACCTCGCCGGCGGCCATCAGCGACGCTGCGGCGGAGTCGGCGATCACCGCGTACGGGATGCCGAGTGCTTCGAGCTCCCAGGCCGTCAGGCGTGCACCCTGCAGCAGCGGCCGCGTCTCGTCGACGATGACCGTGTCGACCAGGCCACGCTCCCACGCAGCCCGTAGCGCGCCGACGGCGCTCCCGTAGCCGCCCGTCGCGAGCCCGCCGGCGTTGCAATGCGTCAGCGGCCGGCGCCCGATCAGCTCGGCGGCGTGAGCGGCCATCCGGCGGCAGCGCTCGACCTCGTCCGTATGGATCCGCCGGGCGTTCTCGGCGCTCGGGTCGGCCCGCATCTCGTCGAGCGCCCAGGCGATGTTCACCGCAGTCGGACGGGACTCGAGGAGGACCGCGCACGCCTCGTCGAGATCCTCGCCGCGCTCGGCCGCGAGCGCGTAGCCGTACGCCGCGGCGATCCCGAGCGCCGGTGCGCCGCGCACGGCGAGGGTGCGAATCGCCTCCGCGACCTCCGCCGCCGTGCGGCAGACGAGCTCGACTTCCTCCTCGGGAAGCCGACGCTGGTCGAGGAGCACGACACGGCCCGGCTCGAGCCGGATGATCCGCTCGGGCGTGAGCTCAGCCACGGCCGGTGCCAGGCACGGGACGTGGCTGCACCGGCGGGTGCCAGGCACCGGGCGTGGCCGGTGAGGCCACGCCCGTGCGGGGCTGGGCTACGTGCCCTCGTCCCACGAGGCCAGGTACTTCTCCTGCTCCTCCGTCAGCTTGTCGATCTCGACGCCCATGGTCGCGAGCTTGAGGCGCGCGATCTCCTCGTCGATCTCGGTCGGAACCGGATACACCTTCCGCTCCAGCGTCGACGCATTCGCAATCGCGTACTCGGCCGCAAGCGCCTGGTTCGCGAAGGACATGTCCATCACGAGCGCGGGGTGACCTTCCGCCGCGGACAGGTTGACGAGCCGTCCGTCGGCGATCAGATACAGCCGCCGCCCGTCCTCCATCGTGAACTCCTCGACGAACTCACGCGCGTGGCGCGTCTCGGACGCGAGTGCGCGGAGCGCGGAGATCTCGATCTCGACGTTGAAGTGGCCGGTGTTGGCGAGGATCGCACCGTCCTTCATGCGCTCCATGTGCTGCTTCGCGATCACGCTCTTGTCGCCGGTCGCCGTGCAGAAGATGTCGCCGATCTCGGCCGCCTTCTCCATCGGCAGCACCTCGTAGCCGTCCATCGACGCCTCGAGCGCGGGCATCGGGTCGACCTCGGTCACGATCACGTGCGCGCCCATGCCCCGGGCGCGCATCGCGACGCCGCGCCCGACCCAGCCGTAGCCGGCGATCACGAAGCGCTTGCCGGCGAGGAGGACGTTCGTCGCGCGGATGATCCCGTCGACGGTCGACTGCCCGGTGCCGTAGCGGTTGTCGAACAGGTGCTTCGTCTTCGCCTCGTTGACGGCGATGATCGGGAAGCCGAGCTTGCCGTCGGCCTCGAGCGCCTTCAGCCGGATGACACCCGTGGTCGTCTCCTCCGTGCCCGCGATGATGTCGCCGAGCTGCTCGCGCCGAGCCGAGTGGAGCACGCCGATCACGTCTGCGCCGTCGTCCATCGTCAGGTGCGGCTTGTGGTCGACCGCCGCCTCGATGTGCGAGTAGTAGGTGTCGTTGTCCTCGCCCTTGATCGCGAAGACCGAGATGTCGTACTCGTCGACGAGCGCCGCGGCGACGTCGTCCTGCGTCGAGAGCGGGTTGGACGCGCAAAGCACGACGTCGGCGCCGCCGGCCTTCAGCGTGCGCGCGAGGTTCGCGGTCTCTGTCGTGACGTGGAGACAGGCCGCGATGCGGTAGCCGTTCAGCGGCTGCTCGCTCTCGAAGCGCTCGCGGATCGCCGCGAGCACCGGCATCTGCCGGTCGGCCCACTCGATCCGGCGGATGCCTTCCGCCGCGAGTGCCAGGTCCTTGACGTCGAATCTTTTGGTCGTAGCCATGAGTCCTTCCGTTTGGAGGCCAGTGTAGTCAGGCGGCCAGGAGCCGCTCGTGCTTGCGCTGCTCCCACTCCAGCGCGGCGAGGCCCGTCCCGGCGAGCCAGGTGTCGACCGCGGCTCGGAGCTCCGGCTCGCGGTGCAGACGCGCTGCGAAAGCCATGTCGGAGATCTCGAGCTTGAAGCGGGCGCGGAGGGTGCGGAGGGAGCGAAGCTGGTTGAGCTCGCGGAGGCCGTAGAGCCGGTAGCCCGAGGCGGTGCGTGCGGGCGCGACCAGGCCGGCGGTGTCGAGATAGCGAAGCATTCGAGGCGACCAGCCGGTGCGCTCGGCCGCCTGTCCCACGGTCAGATCGTCCATTCGGCACTACCTTAACACAGATGTGTCAAGCTAGCGCGCGGTCGTTCCTTCCCTGCCGTAGCGGTCTTCGAGGCGCACGATGTCGTCGAGGTGCGCCGTCGAGACCTCGATCACGAGCGTGTCCTCGAGCGCGGTCAGCTTGTGCACCGTGCCCGGCTTGAGGCGAAACGCGGCGCCCGGCCCGACGACCTCGGTCTTCTCGACGGCCTCGCCCGGCGCGTTCAGCTCGAGCTGCGCTCGACCCTCCTGGAAGTACCATGACTCGTCCTTGACGTTGTGGAACTGCTTGGAGAGGGCGTGTCCGGCGCGGACGAATAGGAACTTTCCGACGTACTCGTCCGCGTGCGCCCAGATCAGCTCCCAGCCCCAGGGCTTCTCGACGCGCTCAGGCTCGAACGCGAAGCGGGAAAGCGTGTTCAAGTTGGGGGACTCCTCGCCGATTCGGCGAGTCTACGCCTGTTGCCATTCGGGGTTCGCGGCTATGAAATCGTCGGCGCGGCGCAGGTCCTTCGGCGTGTTCACGGTCAGCCAGACGCCCTCGTGCCGCAACGCTTTGAGCTTCCCTTCCTGGGCCAGCTCCGGGAACGTGCTCGCCTCGTGGTCGCCGCGCTCGGGAAGCCGCTCGAGCGCCTCCTCACCGAGGACATAGACGCCGGAGTTGACCCAGTGCGGGAGCTTCGGGCCCTCCCGGAAGCCGGTAACGGTGTCGTCGTCCTCGAGGTCGACGACGCCCAGGTGGGAGACGAGCGGCGAGACGACGATCGTCGCGGCGCCACCGAGCTCGTCGTGCCGCGCGCGCAGCCGCGCCAGCTCGACGTCGAGCAGCTCGTCGCCGTTCAGCGCGAAGACGGGGCCGGACTCGTTCCGCTCGGCGGCCGCGAGCCGCAGCCCGCCGCCGCGGCCGAGCGGCTCACGCTCGCCGACGGTCACGATCTCCGGCCCGAGCGCGCCGAGCTCCGCCTGGAACAACTGCTCGAAGCCCGCCGAGCAGGCGACGATCACGCGGGTTACGCCGGCGCGGGTGAGCTGCAGGACCTGGTACGACGCGAGTGGACGGCCGCCGACCAGGACGAGCGGCTTGGGTCTCCCCTCCGCCGCTTCCCCGAGTCGCTCCCCCTTGCCGCCGGCGAGGAGCAGCGCCTCCATCAGTGCTCTTGCAGATCCCGCGACTGGGCGGGCTCGGACGTCTCCGGCAGCGCCGAGAATGCAGTGGTCGGCCGGCCGATGCCCTCGTAGGCGAAGCCCGCGGCTCGCACCTCGTCGGGATCGAGCAGGTTCCGCCCGTCGACGATGATCGCGCGGCGCATCGCGTCACGCGTCTCGGCAGTCGCGAGCCCGCGGAGCTGCGGCCACTCGGTCACGATCACGGCTGCGTCGGCTCCCGTCACGGTCTCGAGCGGCGAGTCGCAGAAGGTCACGCCCTGGAGGATGTCGCTCGCGTCGGCGACAGGATCCCACGCACGCACCTCCGCGCCCTCCGCGAGCAGGCGCGAGGCAAGCACGATCGAAGGCGCCTCGCGCATGTCGTCGGTGTTCGGCTTGAACGCGAGGCCGAGCAGCGCGACCGTCTTCCCGCGCAGGGAGCCGAGGTGCTTCTTGAGCTTGTTGATCACGCGGCGCTTCTGCAGCTCGTTGACCTCGATCACCGCGTTCAGTAACTGGAAGTGGTAGCCCGAGTTCGACGCGAGCTGCTTGAGCGCGAGCGAGTCCTTCGGGAAGCACGAGCCGCCGTAGCCGATCCCCGCGCGCAGGAAGTGCGGGCCGAGCCGGTGGTCGAGCCCGATGCCCTTCGCGACCTGGGTGACGTCGGCGCCCACGGCCTCGCAGACGTTGGCGATCTCGTTGATGAAGCTGATCCGCGTCATCAGGAACGCGTTCGAGGCGAGCTTGACCATCTCCGCCGAGGGCACGTCCGAGCGCACCACCGGCGCTTCGATCCCGGCGTGGAGCTGCTCGACGCGGTCGCCGTCGGCGGGATCGAACGCCCCGACCACGATCCGGTCGGGATGCAAAAAGTCGCGCACGGCCGTGCCCTCCGCCGTGAACTCGGGATTCGACGCGTAGCCCACGTGCTCGAGACCGCGCGTGTCGAGGGCGTGGCGCACCTTCTCGCCGGTGCCCACGGGGACCGTGCTCTTCATTACGAGGACCGGGTTGCCGGCGACCTGCGGGAGCTCGTCGATCACGGTCCAAACCCGCGAGAGATCGGCGTCTCCGGAATACGTCGGCGGCGTGTCGACCGCGATGTAGACGAACTCGGCCCCGTCGATCGCCTCCGCAACGTCGAGCGTGAAGGTCAGCCGCTCCGCGTTTCGCTGGAGCAGCTCCTCCAGGCCGGGTTCGAAGATCGGGACCTGACCGGCCCGCAGAGCATCGATCTTCTCCGGGACCACGTCGCGGACGGCGACGCTGTGTCCCAGCTCTGCGAAGCACGCGCCCGTGACGAGGCCGACGTAGCCCGCTCCGAAGATCGCGACCCTGCTCATTTCGCGGAGCCTAGCGGTCGAAGCGATTTTGCAATCGCGATCATGGTCTCGTTGGAGAGCGTGTTCAGGAGCGTGTTGCTGACCCAGTAGGACGCGTCCTTCCCGCGCAGCGCGATCACGTGCAGGTGCGAGCCGTTGAAGTACATGTCGAAGCGTCGGCCCTGCCGGACGATCGTGCGGTTCGGCTTGTCGAGCAGCGGCGGATCTGGCCAGTCGGTCTCCTCGATCCCCCAGTAGCCGGCGACGTCGCGGCTCGTCTTGTAGGTGAGCCGCACCGCGCGGTGCTTGCCGATCCAGTAGGAGCGGACGGGCACCTCGAAGTCGGGCCTCGAGTGTCCCTCGATCTGAGTCGGGACCATCAGCGGGAAGCGCACCTTCGTCCGCACCTGCCGGACCAGCGCGGCGGACGCTCCGACGTCGGAATGAACGTCGGGCGGGTGGCGTGTCGGGGTCTCGTCGCGCGGCGCGGGTGCGAGCACGCCCGTGTAGGTGGCGCCGAGCACGACGACCTCCATCGCCCCGTTCTGCAGCGGCTTGATCGTGGCGGGAATCGGGCCGATGTCGGCCTGCCCGAACAGGATCGCCAGCTGCTTCGCGGCGGGCTGCCCACTCGGCTGACGCGGGTCGAAGTAGATCTTCGTGCGGGCGTAGTCCCAGCTCGGAGCGTTCGCGGGCGCGCCGTTCGCGGGGAGGATGATCGGGTAGCCCTTCGCGTGCAACGCCGCGCCGGCGGTGGTCGCCGAGCCGCTGACGCCGTTCCCGTTCAGGATCAACACGGGCACCGTCCCGGCAAGCGGGCCGGTCTTGAGGTGCGGCTTCTTCCCGAGCGCCACCGCCCCGGCCTTCTCGGGCGCCTGGACGTCGGGGTTCAAGAACTCTTGCACCGCCTCGTCGATGTTCGACTGGGGTGCTGCGAGCTCGTTCACCCCGGTCAGCCCCTGGATCGAGGCCGTGAAGATGTGGCCCGAGGGGGTCTTGTACGCGGCGAAGCCGTACGACTTGATCGTGTCGAAGTCGACCGTCTTGCCTCCGCCGGCCCCGACCTGGACGTTGTGGTTCTTCGTGATCGCGCCGACGATGCGCGGGATCGAGATCGGCAGGAACGAGTGGGAGATCTGCTCCTTGATCGCGCGGACGAAGAGCTGCTGCCGCGCCAGCCGGTAGAGATCGGAGTCGGTGTGCCGAAAGCGGACGTAGTCGAGAGCGTCGCGCCCGTTCAGCTTCTGGTAGCCGGGCTGCAGGTTGATCGTCGCGTAGCGGTCGTAGCCGACGGAGTTGTTGTTGAAGTAGCGGCGGTCGACGTCGATCCACACGCCACCGACCTTGTCCACCACCTGCTTGAAGCCGGCGAAGTTGACGGTAATCAGGTAGTTGACGTTGATTCCGGTCAGGTGCTTGACCGTGTCGAGCGTTCCCTGGGCGCCACACGTCGAGTAGGCCGCGTTGATCCGGTCAAGGACGGGCGAGTGTCCCGGGCAGTAGTTCAGGACCTGGAGGTCGCGTGGGAACGACAGCATCGAGATGCTGTTCGTCTCCGGGTCCGAGCGGATCAGCATGATCGTGTCCGACCGCGAGGTGAGATCGCTCTCCTTCCCCTTGCGCTTGTCGTAGCCGATCACCAGCGCAATCGTCGGCTTCCCGGCGATCGGGATGCCCAGGTGCTTCTGGGCCTTGACGACGTCACGGGAGACAGCGCGCAGAGAGCTCGGCACCTCGTGCAGCCAGAGGTAGTAGCCGCCGGCGATCGACACGAAGACGCACACGATGCCGGCCAGGAGCCAGAGGAAGCCCTTGAGAACGAGCCCGGCGACGCTACGGCTCGACGGCTCCGGCTGGCGGTAGACCGTGAACGCGGGCGAGGTCGGCGGAAGGATCGCGCGGCCGTTGCCGTTTCCGTTCAGCGCGGCGCCGCGGCCGATTCCTCTCTTGAGCGTGGTTCGCATCAGGACCTGAAAAAAGGAGCGCCGTAGGCGCCGCCGCGCCCAAGGATATCCAACGCTTCAGTCGTTCGAAGCCGGAAGGCCCGCTCCTGTCCTACCGAACCGAGCGTGCTGGCACGGGATCGCCCGTCGCCACCGGCTCGTACGCCAGGTTCGGGGCGAGCCAGCGCTCGACCTCGGCCAACGGCATGCCCTTCCGGGTCGCATAGTCGGCGACCTGGTCGCGTCCGATCCGCCCGACCGAGAAGTAGCGCGACTGCGGGTGCGCGAGGTAGATGCCGCTCACGCTTGCCGCAGGCGTCATCGCGTAGCTCTCGGTGAGCGCGATGCCGACCTCCTCGGCCCCGAGCAGGTCGAAGAGCTTGTGCTTCTCCGTGTGGTCGGGACACGCGGGGTAGCCGAACGCAGGGCGGATGCCGGTGAAACGCTCGGAGATCAGTTGTTCGGTGGTCAGCTCTGGGCCGCTCTCGTACCACTCACGCCGCGCAACTG
>Ga0193747_1000230_pt1 | contig 22844 bp, 20 predicted proteins | sample L1m2metaG_FD_143048 | JGI IMG/M metagenome (GOLD analysis project Ga0193747, IMG submission 143048) | Soil microbial communities from a riparian zone of the East river system, Colorado, United States - L1m2 | ecosystem: Environmental > Terrestrial > Soil > Riparian zone | place: USA: East River...
ATCATTAAGAAAAAAGGCATACAAAAAAATAAGTGGAGGAAAAACTCGGAGATAATTCGTAACAAAATCCTTGTCAAAGTATTAAGAGCAAATAGGATAAGAGGAGATTCAGTTCATTACGATACTTTTGATATACCGGTCCAACGCTGGTCAACTGTGCTCGATGCTCTACTGTACGCAAAGAGCTATCTCGACAGCAGCATAGGGATAAGATACTCTTGTAGAATGGCTTCATGCGGATCTTGCGGGATGAAAATTAATGGTATTCCTAGACTAGCTTGTTATACCAAGATATCAGAATTGGAAGGCAACACAATCGTTTGCGAGCCCCTTTCAAATTTCCCACATATTCGTGACCTAGTTACTGATTTTACGCAATTCTTTGAACATCACAAAGATATGAAACCGTACGTTCAAAATGAAAATGCGCTAACTTCTGATATCAAATTATCTGAATACAAACAACTGCCAGAAGATGTTGACAAATATTTACAATTCTCATATTGCATTAAATGTGGCCTCTGCTATTCAGCCTGCCCTTCAGTAGGTACAGATACTAAATTCCCTGGGCCTCAGGCACTCGCACAGGCTTACAGATATTTTGCAGATAGCCGTGACACTGCTACAAAAGAGCGACTTGATACTGTAGACAATAGGCACGGCATTTGGAGATGTCATTTCGCTGGATCATGCAGCGTTGTCTGTCCAAAAGGTGTGGATCCAGCCCTAGGTATTCAATTACTTAAAAGACATCTTATGAGCAATTCAAAGAACCAAAAGAGGATAGCCGAATTGCAGGATAGGAGCAAGAGCTAATATTCCAAATTAGTTAGGCTTCCTTGTTTCTGTTTTACGTTTATTTATTTTAATGTAGTTGCAATGTTAGAAATCAGGATTTGGTGGGAAGTTTGCTTTCATTAACTTGCTTATTAATTGCATCAGCCATGAAATGGTTGCTAACGTTGACTTTAACTTCTTGAATCTCTTGGAGGTTATAGATATTGTCTCTAACATCCTGGGCAATTTTAAAGCCAAATACTGCAGGGCAGAAGGGACTAGTCAAGTGTAGGTCGACACTAACCTTTCCATTATTTATATCAACCTTGTCTATTAGTTCTAATTCCATAATAGAGACACCGATTTCAGGATCTACAATCTTAGTTAGCTCCTCAAATATCAACCTACGAGTCTGTTGAAGATCTTGGCTCATTGTTATAATGAAGTTGTTTATGTATATATATTTTCATTGGACAAGAAATATTGTATTAATGATTAGCGTAAGCTGGTGGAGCAGAGTAGTGAATCTAGGAAGTGTAATTGATGACACTATACGGTCAAATACCTACTGCAAGGTTATGTTAGATCGGGCTTAAATAAAACATTCTAGCTATTTTCTAACTAATTTAGGGAATTATCAAAAGCATAACGTTGACCAACCTACTCTATTAGCCTATGGGACTCGTCCAAGAGAACCTCTGGTTAGATCAAACGACAAGTCAGAAGCAAAGGGCTTTTAAATTTGAGAAAAGGTTTGATAGTATCAAGAAGAGAAAGCGATCCGCTTTGAGCGGTTGAATATTTTACCATGATTATATTCAGAAATCTTTGCATAAGCAAGTAATGCAGCAATTGTCTTACAGTCTTGGATCTCTCCATTAAGACATTTTTTAATCGCAGTAGATACTTTCATTCTCCTTATCTCGATGTCTTCATCATCATCAAGGTTTCCCCTTTCTATTTTTTTTAAGTTTGTAGCAATGAAGACGTCCATAATTTCAGTATCATATCCTGGTGCAAGATACAGTCGAAGCATTGGATATATTTTACCTGTACATCCGATTTCTTCGGCCATCTCTCTAACGGCTGCTTCCTGTGGAATCTCCCCTCTTTCTATCCCTCCTGCTGGTATTTCCAAGATTGTTTTTCCTATTGCATGTCTATACTGTGAAACGAAAACGATTAAATCATTTTTAAAAATGGGAATTATTCCTACTGATGGCAGATGCTCAACAACTTCTTTTTTAATTATCTTGTTTTTCAGGTGATATTTATCTAATCTGAAAGAAATATCACCTGAATAGATCTTCTTAGAATCTATTATTCTAATCTCTTTCTTCATTTTGTTACAGTCTTCTCCTTATCATATGAATGATTAGAATTATTGATTACTTTCGGATGACAGGTTGGCAATCTTTCGTTCTACGCACCGAAAAAGCGTGCGCTTAGATTTAATTTCTCCACTTTGTAACTAATTACTGTGGTAAGGAATTCTTTCACCGTGTGCCGTACACATCATGTTGTCCAATTCAAATTGAATGGGTATCTGTGATATATGTATAGTAAAACCATTTTTCATGAGAACACGTATTTTATTACGAAACTATTCCTTATGATATTGATATTCTTCGTCGTGGAAAAATTTTATTGGTAATCCATACGGGCAATCCAGAATGAACAATCTATACAAGCAAAGGTTAATTTTATATGAGATGTTAGGGTCTTAATCTCTGTGGCTTTTATTGATCAGGAGGGTTGCATAATTGTGCCTAGATCCATAAGACCAATTATCGAATACGATGAAACATTCCTAGGTACAAAAAAAGGCGCCAGAAGACAATTCCGTTATAACACCTTACACATTAGAGAATACGATAACCATTACACTTTACATGCAGACGCTATAAATCCGGTAAAGGATCCGATTGGACATTTGGTAGTAGATGCCCCTGAGTATTTGATAGGAACTATTTCCATTCTATGCCTCAAAAAGCAAGCTCAATATCTACTTGAGAAAAAGGAAAAATCGGAAGATAAAAATCAAAGAAATGGAATACTTGATAAAATCATCGGCATATGTATCGCTGGTTCTGCAGCAGCATGCCTACATCATCTTATATCTTACAAGCGAGATTATTGCTAAATCAAAATGGGAATTTGAACCAAAGTAGAAAGTCCTCCAAAGACTAAAGAACAGGTTTTTGCAAGAAAAAAAGTAAAATTGGGGTTATATTCAGAGCCCTAAATCTAGAAAGCTAAAGTTAAACTCTTGCCAATTATGGTTAAATTAATAAAAGACTTCTGATAAATTGAGAGAGAAAATATTAATGGACCACCCATATAAAAAAAATATGCCAAAGGTATCTTTAAGACTGACTGGATCTACCATACCTCAAATTTGGATACTTGCGATCGACAGGATCTAATGTTTTGCCTTAACTTATACCTTAAAATAATAACGAAATTAGGGCAATGTCCACCAGTGGCACTCTCCGATGTAAAACCCATTACAAATAAGGAAGGAGCGAATATACATACGAAGTGTTCAAAAACAGTCTTGAGATTAGGTTATCGTTATATAGCTCGATTTTGGGATAGGAACCTTTAATGTCACTACACCATCTGCGTACTGTGCAGTTGCAACGACCTTCTCGTCATCCTTGATTGAGATTGGCAGTACTATTTTCTTGTCTAATTTAGTAGGTCTGTGCCTCTGATAAACAATTCCCAGACTTTCCTCATACTCCCTTTTTGCATTAATCGACAAAATATTTCCAATTATCCTAAGATTAATGTCCTTCTTTGTGAATCCCGGTAGATCAATTGTAACGACCAAATCGTTTCCGTCTTCAACTATGTCTATAGCCGGCATTACAAATTCATAAAACTCCTTCGATCTATGGTCTAGCTCTTTCATAATCTCTTTAACAGTGAATTGTACTAAATTCATACTTTAATTTGGTCTTCTCAATATAAATCCTTTCTTTCTAAATTCAGGTTAGGGACACTTAAGGTGCTCAAATAGTTTTTACTTTCCTTCATAAATGAAGGTATATTCAAAAATAATCCATCTGTAATTTATTTTGTAATAGGTAGGCCTGGCTTATTACCCCATTCTCCCCATGAACCCAGATAAATTTTCACATTCTTATAGCCGAGCGTTTTTAAAGCAATGAAGCTATTGGCGGCTCTATATCCGCCTTGACAATATGTTATTATCTCTGACTCTTTTGAAAGATTAGAATATACCTCTTGAAGCTCTTTAGAACTTTTGAATACATTGTTTTCAATGTTCTCTTTCCATTCGATATTCATTGCCCTAGGGATATGTCCCCCATAGGCTGCACGAATTATTTTCCCCTCAAATTCTGGTCTAGACCGTGCGTCAACTAATACAACACTTTTCTTTTTAAGTGAGGATTTAATCTCCTTCAAATCAGCTAGGATCTTAGGATTTTCCGTGCCTTTAAAACTAGAGTGAATGAATGGATGACTTTTTGTTTCTGTCATATACTCATCCTCCTTCCATTTGTCTAAACCCCCATTAAGCATTGCAACTTTAGTGTGTGAAAAATAGAGCAATAGCCATACTCCCCTAGCTGCTGATTGGCCGGAGATCTTGTCGTAGAAAATTACTTCCTTTTTTCTCGTAACTCCAATGTTTGAAAGAAGAATCTTCATTTGTCTATTAAATTGGGCAATACCGGGATTGGAACTATCAATCCAATGAAATTGCATAACATCCATATTAACTGCTCCAGGAATATGGCCCTTAACATAATCGTGAAATGGCCTAGCATCAACTATAAGCAGATCTTTTTTTTTATTTGATAATGCCGCCATAAGCTCATGAGTTGTGACAATAAGTTTCAACAATTTCCATCTGTTTAAGAGTCTATTAATATTTTTTTACTTAGCAATTCAGCCGAACTTGAATGGTGTGACAACACAAAGATCTTTAATTGATGATGATTAATCTAGCAAACTAGTGAGACTGTACTGCAAACCAGCTATATCAGATCGAATTCCTTCTGTTTTGAGGCAAATGTACTACAAGGTTCATTCTCAGCAATTATCCAACTGTTTCACAAACCGGATTTGCCTTCATGATAATGAAATCTAGATTCTGCTTTTTCTTGGACATAATCTTCTTGAAATCGTTCTGTGAACAAGCTATGACCATCATCGTTTTATCCGTAGGGTACACATCGAATGTTGGACCTTGTTGTATTTCCACGTCGCCGATGTAATCTTTAAGTTTTGTTTCGAGAGAAGATAGAAGATCTATCTTGTCGCCCCTCATTTCATTTGGGTCCAATGTCCAAGCGATTGCTACCTTTGTTCTGCTTGCCTTCAAATCACGTTTCTTCAACACGTCCCGTATCTCATCTATTAGGTGTTTGATGTAACCTTCGGTACCTTTGATCGTTCCATTGACAAGATACATCAATGGGCCAGCTCCGCTAAGTAATGATCCTAGTGCTCGTAAATCGTATAAGCCGCTTGATACATCGTCCAAGTACAGCTCGCTAAACGCCCCATTCATTAATTCATTGCTGACCTTACTATCTTTGACGTGTTTACAGATTTCTAAAATACTTGCCATCCCTGTATAGTGGCCTAGGATTCTGATTGAATGTGTGAATTCTGCAGAAATAATATCGACAAAATTCACCTTCATACCTACATCAGGATCGTACAGTAACTTGGCCATCTGACTGTCTTGTCGGGATCTTAGAGAACCAACAAGCGTCTCAGGGCCTGAATTTGTGACAGGCATATAGTAGTAGAAGATATCCTTGCCTATAGACATCCCAGTCAAACGTTCTATTAGTGCGATATTTTCGTTATTGCCTCCAATGCCAGTCGGTAGGGTGTATATGATCGAAGCACCTTTTTTCAAGGCGCGCATCGAGTCTCTAAACTTTGATGTAATATCACTCTTTACCTCTTGGCCTATCTTTCTAATTCGAGGTGCAAAAAAGATGTATGACGCTGCACTAATTGCGATATCAATTGGTTGAAGTGCTAATAATGGCTCATCCTCTATTAGTGAATTAACGTCAGGATATGTTCTAGCGATATCAGGTTTTAAACTTATAGCCATGCGTGCAGATTCATCGATTAATGAAACTTTCACACCCTTGACAGCGATAGAAGAGGCAATTCGATAGCCTTCTGTGCTTAGTCCATATACTGCTGTGCATGTCGATGATGGATCAAAGCTCAAAGCTTTACTGCCTCCTTCTCAAGCATATATACCCTCTCCCCCGTGCTATGTAAAAGGGGGCTAAAGAAAAGGTTTTTTCCAAGGGAATTTACCATTTAATTATCTTTGAGAATCTGGTTTGACATTTTGACGCCAAAACAAGTGATGTTTTTTAAGCCTGCAGTCGATTTACTCCGCAAATCTGGACACGAATTACTATGCACATCTAGGCATTACCGCGAAGCAGTAGATTTAGCAAAGATTCAAGGTCTTAATCTCAAAATTGTTGGTAGACACGGGGGATCTGAAAGATATGAAAAACTCCAAGAAAGTGCAAAAAGAATCCATCAATTGGCTTATGAAATAAGAAAATTTAAGCCTGACATTGCTATCACATTCTCATCCCCAGAAGGGGCAAGGGTCGCTTTTGGGCTTGGAATTAAACATATAGGATTCAATGATTCACCGCATGCCGAAGCTGTTTCAAAACTTACAATTCCTTTGATGGATCATCTCTTCTCACCTTGGGTAATTCCAAATTCTGCTTGGGCGCTATTTGGGATATCGAAGAAAAATATAACAAGATACAGGGCACTTGATCCTGCTGCTTGGCTTAAACGTTGTCCGATGTCGACCTCGCCAGCACGTGTCTTAGCTAATAAATTGAAGCTTGATATGGATAAGAAGAGCATTTTGATCAGAATAGAAGAATCAAAGGCTTCATATATCGCAGACAAAAATTTGGAACCCACAACTTCTATGGTCGATTCTCTAGTAAAGAATTTTTCAAAACTCGCTAATGTACTTATACTTTGCAGATACGAAGATCAGTTATCTGAAATTACAAAAAAGTATAAAGGAAAAGCACATGTTATACAAAAAGTTATGGATGGAAGGTACTTAATTTCTCTATGTGACGTGTTTATTGGAGCAGGAGGGACGATGACTTCTGAAGCATCATTACTTGGAAAACCCACTATTTCGATGGCACCACTTCCTTTTTATGTCGAAAGGTATCTTGTCGTTTCAGGGCTGGTAAAAAGGGCCTGCAATTCTAAAAATCTTATAAAATTGACCAGAGAAATGATCATGGACAATGGCTACGCTACTAAACAGAAGAAGAAGGCCAAGCGAATCCTTGACAAGATGGACGATCCTGTCGATAAAATATTATCATATGTAGAAAATCTTGCGTAACATTATAAAGATAGTAAAATTGTACGAAAATAAGCCCGGAAGCCCGGTGGAGGTCTAAATTCCGCCGAATGTAGTGGCCAAGCATAAAGGCCTTTGGAGCCTTTGACCCCAGTTCGAATCTGGGCCGGGCTACTCATTAAATTTACTAGTGCTACTCATTGTAGCTTGTTGCATTGTAAATAACATGAAAAAAAGATGCTTAGTATAGACAATGTATCGTTAGTATTGACACTATTTATTACGTACTTTACCTTTTCATTCATCTCACAGATATAGAAGGTTCCTCAGGATGAAAATAATAATCATTATTCACAGGTATTTAGATAAGTTTCTAAACTAAGCCCGAGCTTATCAAATGCCTCTTCTACCCACATTCTAAGTCTTAATGTTTCCTTCTTATATTGTAATAATCTGCTCTTTGAACAGCTTATCATTTCCTGTTGCTCTTTAGGATTGGGTGAGCCAGCTGATAGTCGAAATTGCAATGCATTTCTTGGAGTAACCTCTGTTATGATTTGCATTAACTCTTGAGGCTCAAGATTGAATTCATTTTTTTCCATGACAGACCTGATCTCATCTTCTCGTAATTTTGTCAATGGGATATTGTTCTGAAATGCTGCAGTATGTACAAGCGAACCAACGAGTCTATGTGCTAGGCGGAATGGCATCTTTTTTTTCACCACTAACCTCTCTGCAATATCGATCGAAATCGCGTAGCTATTGTTTGCTACTTCTTGCATTCGCTCTTTATGTATGACCAGTAACTTCATGATTCTATTCATCATCGTTAAAACTTCAATAGCAGTATCAGAAACCTGCCATAATACTGGTTTTAGGTCTTGTAAATCTCTGCTATATCCTGACGGTAAGGCTTTAAGAATCGTAGCAACAGCAACTAAGTTTCCTAATGCTAATCCTGCTTTTGATCTAATAAGTTCCAACGGATCTGGATTCCTTTTGTTAGGCATTGCACTAGAAGTAGAACTGTGTTCTTCAGAAATATCTATGTAGCCAAATTCATTCGTTGACCAGAGAATAAGATCTTCTGCCATTCGGCTTAATGTCATTATCATAATGGTGAGTACTCCAGTAAATTCTAACAAACAGTCGCGAGAACTTGTTGCATCGATTGAATTTTTGATGATTCCGTCAAATCCTAGCAAAGTGGCGGTTCGGTTTCTATTAATATTTATGCTCGATCCTCCTACCGCAGAAGCTCCCAAAGGAGATCGATTAATTCTTCCATAGGCCATGTGCAACCTATCCAAATCTCTGAATAGCGCATCTGCGTATGATAAAAGATAATGAGAGAACGTACCTATTTGTGCTTGTTGTAAATGTGTATACATAGGCATTATAGTTTCTTTATTTTCTGTAGCTTTTGTTAACAAAACATCAATTAGATCCGCGATTTCAGAACATATGTGATTAATATCATCTCTGATCTTCATTCTTATGTCTAGTATCACCTGATCATTTCTTGATCGACCGGTCTGCATTTTACCTCCTATACTCATACCGGCTCGTTCTATGACAAAGGCTTCAACTGACTCATGAATATCCTCGAAACCATAACTCGACAGTATCTCAGGTTTGATTTTTACCTCTTCTAATAGTTGTATTATTTCCTTTAATTCTGGAAGAGCCAGAATCCCAACTTCATAAAGCATTATACAATGGGCTTCACTTCCAATTATATCATAGTGTAATATGCGAAGATCAGCACGTCCAGAGGATAGGAAATTTAGAGTATCTTTATCAAGCTTTCCTTTAGGCCTTGATCTATACACACCTTATGAAATTAAAAAGCTTTATTTAATACATTACATCTAACCTAACGCTTCTATATGGTTACTTGAAACGTTTATCCACACGATGAGTCATCTGTCTGTAATATTAATGCGATCTCGTTTGATATACAACCTATGACAAAATCAAGAAATGCTCGTTCATTGACTGTCTAGGCAATTAGATTCCATTTTCCTCAATTAAGATCAGCAGATGTCATATCACGACAACATGTTCCAAAGCTTCGACTACATAGATTTTATTTGATTTACTTTTAAAAAAAAGTAAAAGAAAATCAGCTAAGGATGTCGTAAAAGGTTAAATCTATTGCTATATTTTGCACCATAGATAACAATCCCTATTAGAGATGTTACTAGTATTATTGCAGCAATTCCCCCAAATTCGGGTACTACATGTGTTCCCGCCAACGCTATTTGTTTTGATCCATTATCAAAGTCAATTTTCAACGTCCTAACCTGATTGTTATTCTTTATTTCATCAAATGCGACATTCTGGCCATCTATAAACACGACATACTTATCATCAACATTTCCCGGGTTCTTGGAGTCGATTACATTTCTTGGGAGTTCGATAGTCAGCGTTCCATTTGACGTACTAGAAATATTTGCTACTATTGTTGAATTGTCTTTTTCTATAGCAACACCATTAACTTTACCACCTGTGATCTGATATTTGATAGGATAAGCTTTGTCACCGACCTTAAAAGTGACTGTACTGTTTCCACTATTAGCAGAAGAATTGACCCCCGTGACATTACCAGAAGAGGCGGTGTTATTACTTGTACTTTGTGCATATGCTGGTTGCAACACTAATGTAACCGACGAGGTAGCCATCAAGATTACCAGCACTGAAACAAGGTTCATTCTTATCAGTTTTTTTCTGTTCGAGCTAGTATAATTATTCTGATTTGCCATACCGATTTCAAGCATCTTATCGTTTAAAGTAGATGTAGGCTTAATACTTTTCTGCAATTGATTGTCCCTCGCCTTTTGATTGGTTAACGCTCATTGAGAATAAGCGATATATCCCCGCTAGGTAATAGATATTCATAGTTTTAGTTTTTATGTATTCAAGGCTCAATATTGTCTACATTCTCGCAAATTCCTGGGGAGCCCTACGATAAATACGGAATGCCATCTTTCAAATCGATGGCTATTATTTATTTTGAGTACAAACATAATACAATTCAATTTCTTAGGCAAGAATGTGATGATTGCGCGCAAAGATGCATGAATCAAAAAATGTGTAGCGCATCGTCATATGCGTACATGACATAATATAGTGCCTCCTCGCTGAGATATAGACTGTAAGTAGAAGGGTCTCGAGTTAGTAGGCGATCCTCAAAGACATTGCCATAATTTAGAATTATTTGAATAGGATATATACTAGACATTAAGAGGAGATGTGAAATTCCGAGAACGAGTAGCCGAGTATGTTACAAGAAAATAAGTAACATATCTCATATTTTTACATATGAAACACCGGCAAAAACCTAAGCCAAAGAATTCATGCCATACAATTCTATCAGCCCTATCTCATAACCTCAGTTTATGGATTATGTTCTTCTAGATAGAAAAGGACTTCAAATCTTCTGAATACCATCGCAAGAACAGTTCATAATTTGACCCGCTATTCCACATTAATCAATGATTGCATATTATGAAATAAGGGCTTTAATTCTGAAGTTGGTCCGAATATATCTATTCTCGTAGTGCCTTGCACAGATATTTTCGCGATTCGAAAGATCAATCCTTTTTCTGAGTATTCTAGCCCATGGAGTCGGTCCAAACGTTCACTCACAATATCGTCTGATTTTAACAGATATCCTCGCTGCGCGAACAAGATTATTCTCTTGTCCGTGATTAGGACCCTGTACTTTTTATCCGCATATTTAACTAGGGTGTTACTGTAGAACTTGACATTTTCCAATGGAAGTAAAAAATCTTGCAATGGCATAGGCGTACGTGATGAATAATCTTGTGTGTATTTATCAGAAAGAGTCGCAGAAATTTATCAAAATTGATAATAAATCTAAATCAATGAGAAATGATGATTAGAACATTGATACTTAAGAAATATTTTTTAAATTCATGGAAATCCAACGATATGGTCAGTTGTTCAGGATTATTCGAGACGCTATATTATGACAATTATATACTTATCTTGTTTCTATATTTGCTTATCTTGCTGAGATCGAGTTTCCGTTGATACTTCACCTAGTTTTTAGTAACTATATAACCTCTACCGATATCTATTGTAAATAGATACATATCATACAAACCAATAATGCGTTGACAAAAAAAAGCTGCAGTGATACTAATCTATCTCACTTTTTTATTCCCATTTCAGCATGAAGAAGGTAATTGGCAACTAAGCATAAAAACGTAACATCTGGATTACAAAATATTGTTTCCAGGTCGAGTCGGTCTATGAAATACGATCAGTTGTTATACTGAAATACGCCTGACGTATCATACTATTTAATTCCATATCAAACTAAGGTACTGGTACACCCAATATGGGGGTCAACAAGGATCTCGTATGAAATAGGTCCGTCAAAGTGAGAGATAAAAAAGTGTTAGGAAGTTTAGCTCGTTGCTTCTCTTTTTGCGCTTCTACCCTTAGCGAAGAACGCTGCTGCTACACCGCCAAATATCGCTACCAGGATAATAATAAAGAGAACTGTACTATTGATGTTGGTACCGAACATAGGGGTTCCAGAGCCATAAGCGCCTGCCTGCTGTGCGTTTTGAATTTTCTCTCTAGCCAGCTTTAGTTGCTCTTCAATATTTCCTCCAGTGGCTCCACCTCCACCGACGTATTGTGCGTTGACCATCTGGACAGCTGGTAAGCCAAGCGTGAATCCTATAACGATGACTAATGCTGCAATGCTCATTGCAATGGGCTTATTCATACTAATCTAAACTTTAGAAATCTATTATTTAACTTTTATGTTCGAAGGTTCTGTCACCTTGTCGTCGGATAGAAGTTAGAAGAAAGGCTGTATACTTTCGTCGGATATGATGCTTAATACCCACTGTATGTATACTCAAGGCATTAGAACAAAAAACAGCATTGATGTTAGTTGCTGCCTTTGTCTTAACAGCAGGAGTAGCTGTAACAGCGTTGAACATTGCTGCTCCTGCAGCCCAAGCAGTAGCATGTGCAGGTGAAAAAGACACAAGGTCTTGTCCTAGCCCACGTCTATGCAGACTTCATATCGAAGGGGGTCGCACCGTATCAGAGTGTCAGGGCTAAAGATAACTCTTCTTATTTTTTTAATCTATTGAAGAAAAAACCCGCATAGCACTTACACCTTAGAAGTATTACTTTTTAGAAAGTTAATGCTTTTAAGCCGATCCCGTTGTATGAGCCTGTTCGAAGGTACTGAAGCGTCCTCGTCGGATCGGATCTTTCGCTATCAACTCACTATTTAGGTTCGTCAGATAATTGCCTTTTTGTTTCTCTAGGTTGCGTAGATTTATTCGGTTTCAGGAAATTGCGTATATTAATTCTGATATTCAAGGCATAATCCCTTTTCATTCACTAGGACTGTGCCAGCGTGAAATGCACATGGAAACTCATCTCTAGAAGGATAGAGAAATAATTCCTTACACAAGGACCTCCCATTAACCGCTTATGGGAAATTTGAGGATGACTTTTGTTTCTGGATTTCTTCTAAAATTGCTTCATATTGTCTATCAAGTTTTTTCGTATGAAGACTTATATTTTCTATGCTTGCAAATGCCTTAACTATACTTTTTGCGGCCAATGGTTGAGGAATTGTTGTATCGGCTATTTCGCCAAATAATCCCAACGCATCAATCGTTCTATCTGCGGCTAGGCCTAGAATTAATCCATTAAACCAAGTTATGCTATTAATCTCGTTTCCTATTACCTGAATTCCCGAATCATCTAGTACTTTTCTTAATTCCGGTTTGCTTACTACCCCACAGACTTGTGGTGAACCTGTCAGTTGTTCCCGCAGATAACCGCCTGCACTGTACAAGCGATCGATTTGACCTACAGTTTGAGCATAGTCCAGTAAAGTATTACATAACTGATATAGTTCAGAAGGTTCTTGTGGCTGAGAGTCCCCGGTAAAGATCAACAATTCGTAAGATTCACTGTAATAGATTTGATAGGTCTCAATTACGCTTCTTACCATCCCATCTGAATATGTTACCCATGGTTTCTCTCTTGAAATTATATCTGCGACTTTTTGTGTTTTCAAATTCTGGGCTAAATAGGATGAAACTAATCCTCCTACCTTGCCCATATCTGGAAGAGAGGCAAAAACTCTGAAACTCTCAAGCTTTAGTTCATTCAGAATATTTAATCTCATCTAATTTTTTCCTTTTTATCCTTTCAATGAGCGCAGATATCGTTATATAATCTTGTTCAGAAAATCCGCTATTATTTGTTGCCCTGTAGATTTGTCGGGCGAGTGCAGTCAGTGGTAAAGATGTACCAATAAATTGAGCAGACGACATTGCTAGTTCTAAATCCTTTACCCTATTAAGATAAAATAAAGACCCAAAATTATTCCTTATCATTTTTGGACCTTTCTTCTCATTTATTCCTGTCCTGAAGTAAGTAGAAATCACTCTGAATAAATAACTTTGGTTCGAGTTCTGATTCTTTTACAAGCAAAATCCCTTCGACTATGGTGTCACAGACCAAAGCTATGTTTGGATTAGGTGCTAATTTAATAGCGATTGCGAAACCGACTCAAGCTACTAATATAAAATATATCCTTTAATACTACATGTAATCATTTAGCTTGTGCTAGATGATCCGAGATTGATACCTCTATCATCTAGTTCATGATTTCTACTGAATCTCAATACTGCATCGGAAATCTTGCGCTTCGCGACTTCTTTTCCTTCCCATCCTAACACTTTTACGAATTTTCCCTTTTCCAATTCCTTATAGTGTTCAAAAAAATGCTCGATCTGTGACTGTGTATATTCTGGAATACTATGAGTATCTGTAATTGCTGAATAGCTTGGATCGATTCTCGCAAGAGGTACCGCAATAATTTTAGAATCTTGGCCTTCCTCATCTTCGGTAAGTAAAACACCAATTGGTCGAGCCCGGATTACTGATAGAGGAATAACAGGATCATTTCCTAGAACGAGTACATCTACGGGATCTCCATCGCCCTCTTTGGTCTGCGGGATAAATCCGTAATTATAAGGATATACCATTGAAGTAAACAATTTCCGATCTACAAAAACAGCCCCACTTTCAGCATCTATTTCATATTTTATGCTACTGCCTTTAGGAATTTCTATAACAACATTAACTTCATCTGGAGGGTCTCTTCCTGGCTTCAATAAATGTGTGAGTACCATCTTTCTATCAGAGTACCAGAATTTGCAATAAGATATAATCTTATTGGGCATTATAACCAAAAACATAAACACAGGGCTATGGATTGGCATCGTATTAATGGAACTTCAAGGGAAATTTAATGCCAAATCTATCGAGAACGAAATTCGTTGTTATCTGAATGCTATAGATTTGAAAGAGTATTTGGAAAAAGAATTCCTATTTAATGGTAATAATTTGTTAGGTTATATTGACGGTCCTCCTACATTGAATGGCGAACCACATGTTGGACATTTAAGAGGACGAATAATAAAGGATATGTGGTACAGGCTAAACACTATTCAGAAAAAGAAAGTGATCTTCAGAGCTGGTTGGGATACACAAGGTCTACCTGTAGAGCTACAGGCTGAAAGAGAATTAGGGCTGGTGGGTAATAAAACAGAGAACATCAATAAAGTTGGTATAGAAAAAATTGTCGAAGCGTGTAAGAGAATTATCAAAATTTACAACGAGAAGTGGGTAAGTACAGATAAATTGCTTGCCATGTCATTCAATTACGAAGAAGCATACTGGACTTATCGCGATGAGTATATCGAAAGAGAATGGCAATATTTAAGGAAGGCTTGGGAAAACGGCATTCTAAAGGAATGGTTTAGAGTGGTTGCTTATTGTCCATCGTGCCAGACCTCACTTAGCAATGCTGAAGTTAATCAAGGATATGAAAATGTTGATGATCCTTCTTTTTACTATAAAGTCAAGCTCTCTGACGAGAATGCTTTTTTGATAGTATGGACTACAATGCCATTCACGATTGTTACAGATGAAATGGTCGCTGTCAATCCAGATGCGAACTATGTTTATGTAAGTGTAGATAATGAAAAATGGATCATTGGTGAGAATCGCTTGCTTGAGTTAATGAAGGAGCTTCGGGTTGGGAAATACGAAGTTGACCGAACTCTTCAAGGAAAAGACCTAGATGGGAGGCACTACATTCATCCATTGCTGCATCTGATTTCTGGATTAAATGATCTGGCGAAGGCTGGTGTCATTCACTTGGTTGTAGCAGAGCAATTTGTAGATATTACAACTGGAAGCGGAATAGTGCATTTATCGCCTGCAAATGGACAGGAAGATTTCGAAATCGCAGAGAAAAGAAAGCTACCAATATTTTTACCTATTGATGACCGAGCAGTTTTCACAGAGAAAGCTGGATTTTTCAAAGATACTTTTGTTAGAGATGCCGACTCTAAAGTGATTGAAGCTATGAAAGAAGCGGGTGCTGCGATTAAAATTGGTACAATAAAGCATCAGTATCCTACATGCTGGCGTTCGCATCATAAACTAGTGTGGCTAGCAAGGAGAGAGTATTTTTATATTGTAGAAAAGCTTGGTAACAAACCAGAAGAGGCAGCAGCAAAAGTAGATTATTTTTTTGATCCACCAAAAAACAGATTCTTAGAAATCATCAAAGAAAAAGTTCCATGGTGTATTACCAGAGAGCGAATCTGGGGCACACCACTTCCAATTTGGACTTGCACCAAATGTCAGCACAAGGAGCCGGCCTTTTCAAGGGATGAAATCATAAAGAAAGCCGCTAATCTGCCCGATGGTCCGTGGTTCGAATTGCATCGACCACAAATTGACAGAGTTGAAATTAGATGCAAAAAATGTGGAGAGACCATGTCAAGGGAACCATTTGTTCTAGACACATGGCACAACAGCGGCGCCGCGCCTTATGCATCTCTTAATGATACGGAGTATAAAACTTTGATTCCAGCAGTCTTTCTTACTGAGGGAATAGATCAAACAAGAGGTTGGGCTTACACGTTATTAATAGAGAATATAATTATGAATCAAAGCTCTGCTGCACCATTCAAGTCATTTCTTTTTCAAGGTCATATTCTCGACGAAAAAGGCAATAAAATGAGTAAAAGTAAGGGCAATGTTATAGATGCATATACTTTGTTAGCAGAGAATTCAGTAGACTTAGTACGGTTTTATTTTGTCTGGAAGGCATCTCCGATTGAATCCTTGAACTTTAGCCTCCGTGAAATGGTAGGTAGGCCTTATCAAATAATGAGTACACTGTATTATCTACACATTTTCTTCAAACAGAATAGCACAGTAGATAAGTTTGAACTTGAAAGAAACGACATTAGATGGGTACTGGAAAATAAACTTTTGGGATTGACAGAGATATGGATATTGTCTAAATTTCAGCAGTTAATTTCAGATGTCACACTTAGATTGGAACGATGTAAATTCCATGAAGCAGCAAAAGCAATTGAAGAATTTATTATTAATCATATAAGTCAAATGTACATTCCCCTTATCAGAAACGATATTTGGGATGATAGTTTAGAAACCTTAAACCGACGACTAACAATTTATTCAGTACTATGCTCTGTGCTAAAGCAGTTAAACATACTACTTCATCCGATATCGCCATTTATTACTGAATACCTCTATTTAACATGCGTAGGGAAAAAAAAGAGTATTATGCTAGAATACTGGCCGAAGCATGATAGCTTCTTTGTCAATATCGAGATCGAGAGCACTTTCAATAAACTGAAAGACATAATATCAGTAGCAAATGCTGCTAGGATGAAAGGCCAAGTAAAAAGGCGATGGCCCCTAAGACAAGCCTTCATCTGCTCATCTGACTCAGTCAACGTTAATGAACAATCTATTTCAGAGATTTTAAAAACCCAACTCAACGTTGAGAGGTTTACGATCGTGAAGATAAATGATAAAACAAACATAGAAAAAATTTTAAGCCTTTTGCTTAATAATATGCCAATCACTTTCAAAGTTTCCTTAGTAACAAAAAATCTAATTCCCAAGGTTAAGGCCAAAATCAATAACTTGATATCTTCCTTTGAAAAAGTTGATAAATTAGAATTGTTGAAAACGTTGCAATCCTTAGGCAGGTATGGTCTATCATATGAAGGCGGATACCTTGAGCTGAGCCCAACTGATCTCGAGTTTTCTTATGATGCGTCTGAGGGATATGCTTTAGCAGAGAAAAATAATGTAATAGTTATTATAGCCACTCATCGTGATAAAGCGCTTATTGCCAAGGGACTCTTACGAGATTTGGCAAGAAATCTACAGCAATTGCGAAAGGAGCGTGGCTATAATCCTACAGATATTCTTTCAACAGCATTCATAGCAAATCTAGAAGATGAGGAGATTGCTATTTTATCATCATTCAGAAGCGAACTAGCACGTCTTGTTAGAGTCAATTCCATCATCTTAGCAAAAGAGTCTGAAAATGAGAATAGGAGTTACAAAGTCATAGATTTCGAAGGTAGAAAATTAATTATTTCAGTAGAGTAAGCTAATTATTCTACAACAATATTAGTATTATTTTATTGATATATAACAGATATTATTTATAAGTATATGTCTATGTATGGAAACCGAGCTTGTGTTCACACCGTTATCCATATATTAATAGGAACGAGGCAAAGAAACGAAAGAGAAGATAATAATTGCCTACCAAAGTTATCTATCTGCCTAGTCAATAAATGTTATCATATTGTCATAAATAAATACCCTCTTAAGATCTATCCAGCTTTGACTGGAAAGCACATAACTCTTGATGAAAAGCAAATAACTCTAGATGATTGGCTAATCGAGCGGTTTAGATACAAACTTAGTAGGGCTTCTATTATTGCTAGTAAGATCTCTCGCCCCATCATCCTCTACCGAAACACAATTGAAGAAGCTGGATACGCTGCGGAAGAAGAAGTTGCAACAGTCAATGAAAGATACATTGTTGTACAGGTATTTACCTATGGAGGATTCATTCCACCTAGCTTTCAACAACAATACGTTTTTACACTAGATGAATTTCCTGCATGGATAATGAAAAGAAGCCGTGATTTACTGCTACAATGTATAGATAACGTCGATCAAGTAATATGCTAAAAAGTAACATATCGTTGATTACTAATCTTCAAGATATTATACTTATACGAAATTCGCTGGCACTTGAGATATCTGAGCAGAGATCTAGTATTATTATATAATATTGGTCAGCGTTAGATCTTTCTATTAAAAGAATAGGATCTAGACCCAAAAGCTCTCTTAACTCATTATAACCGTATGTTAGCTGAAATCTTAGCCCTACACATAAATCCATCTATCATATCAGAGAGCCTTAAACTGTTCACTCCATCTAGTATAAGCTCTAATCATTTCGATACTCACACTTGGCTTTCTTATCTTAAATATTTCTTTGAAATCAGTCATTGTAATGGACCTAGGACTCGCTTGTGTTTCCATCGCCTTTCCGCTTTCAAACAATTCGTTGACGACCCTGAGTTGAGCTGATTGACATATGTCTTTGATATCGCTCGCACTGTATCCCTCGACCAGCTTCGAAAGCTCTTCGGCTTTAAGTGAGCGGTCTTTGTGCAATGGCATTGTATATTGATTAAATAAATTAGTTCTTGAATGGTGATCTGGTAATGTAACATAGATTCGCTTCTGGAACCTTCTTAGAAAGCCGGCCTCCAAACTCCATGGCTTATTAGTCGCACCTATGACATATAGTTGTATTTCCTTAGATTTTCCGTTGATGCCATCCATTTCTGTCAGAAATTGGTTTTTTACCCTAATTTCCCCTCCCACTTCACTACTCCTAGTCCCTATAAGGGAATCGATCTCATCAATAAAGAGCAACACAGGAATATTCTCGTTTTCATTTAGCTTACGTGCCATAACAAATAGCTTTGATACATTCTTTTCTGCTTCACCCAACCATTTGCTCATCATAGAAGCAGCATCGACATTTATGAAGTAACCATCTATTTCTGCGGCTGCGGCTGCAGCAAGTAAAGTCTTCCCGCACCCTGGTGGACCAAATAACAGTATACCCCTAGGCCATCCGAGCGGAAATAAGTCTGCTCTCTTTGATGGATATACAATAGACTCCCGAATTGCACGCTTTGCATCCTCCAGCCCTATAACTTCCTGCCACGAAACATTTGGCTTTACCTTCATTACAATATCGTCGAACTCTGTTTTAGAGGTTTCTATGGCGTCATTATGAGGACCGCTTCTCATCTGTTCATGAGCTTTAGCAGAGTGGCTAGAACAGACATTTGTTTGACCCATTTGAGGTTTTCTGGGATTATGATTTATATCGTCTGGTCTTTCTTGCTCAAGACCGTGTGACATTTGTAATGCCTTAATCCGGTTTTGGTATGCATTTGCTCTTTCCATATATATCTTGTTTAATTTGTATTCGGGGTAGATTTGGACTAGCTTGACAAGAGCTTCTATTGCACGTTGGTATGATTGGACAGCCATACCACGTGATCCCTGAGAATCTAATCTTATTGCCTCAGCAGCATACTTACTAGCGTTATTTTCTAATTCTTGGGGGGCTAAACTCATTATAATGACCGTTTGAATAAAAAAGAATTAGGATTTGAATTACTATGGTGTAAATCTATATTGCGTAAAAAACTAAATAAATTGCACCAAAATTTCACGTCCTACTAAGTACCAGCTACAATTCCAATGTGACAGTATAACACTTGTGATCTAGTACTTGTATATGTATACGATACATACTTAATCGATTACCTTACGATTGTCGCATATACTGTAGATAGAATATCCTATTTACTCTAAAAGAATTCGAAGTCATCCGTATATTCACATTGTTAGGACTTTTCTAAAGTATTCTGCAGCTCAGGTAAAACAGGAAATTCTTTTTTTATCATTTTTTCTGATTCTATCGAAGCATCGTTTATTATACTCAAAGCTTCAGAATTTGCTTTATCAAAGTTTATGATATGACTTCCAACTTGAGACGCGTCTATTAGAATCGCTCCCAATAGTTCCGTGATCAGTCCTAGTTCTTCTTCTATTTCGGGTATATATGGCATTAGACAAGATCGAATGTTCCTTACAACAGTCACTCTAGTGCTCAATAGGGGTACAAGATAATCTATGTCTGGTACACCACGCAATTTTGTTTCAAGGTCTTCAAGAATTATTTTTGACATATACACAACTTTGTTCATTCTCCTCGCGTATCTCAGCTCTGATGAAAGCACTGCATGATATTCAAAATTTCTCTCAGTTACAGAAAAGATGATCTTTTGGAATATTTCGTTATCCTTGAAGTTTAGGTCCTTTATAATCTCTGCAAGTTTGTTAATCTCTAACCCTATTCTGAACAAGAGCGCATCGATTCTGGGCTTTAATGGAACACGATATCTAAGGGACTTGTTAAATGGCGGTTGACCTTCAATAGAGGATTCTGACTTTAGCCATTTTGATTTAATCTGCATATTTATTCCTAGTTTAGAGTATGCTTCGTGTTAATACTAGCAATGTGATGGATTATTTTGTAACTAAAGTAACATCGTTTCATGGTAACAGCTAAGTATTTTTTTGAAATTTGATTCAATCTATTTGACTATCATCCTTACCACCTAATTTAAGGTCAGGGATGGACATTGGGGATGTATAGAATATACGATAATACTGACCTTGTAGGAAATTTAGAAGAGCTCGGCCTCTCAAAATATGAGGCCGGAGCGTATCTTACCCTGATACGTAGAGGGTCCCTTGCCGCAAGCGAGATAGCTTATTATGCAAATTTGCCACGTACCAAGGTATATCCAACATTAAAGAAATTGGAAAAGAAGAGATTATCAACAATATCACAGCAAAAGCCGCTAATTTGTAATGCGACTTCTCCGAAAGAGGCATTTAACGAAATTGTCAAGCTTTATGAGCGAAGGTTAAAAAACATGAAAAAGATCATTGACAAATTACAACGAATAAACGATGAGGGAGGACGAAGACCTAAAGGATCCGAAGAAAAAAGATATCTTGTGCTTGACCCTAATTCAGCTTTAGAAAAAGTTGTAAATGTAATTGCGGCTTCACGATCTTCAATAAATGCTATCCTAGATCCCTGGGGCATGAGATTATTTTCTCAATGCCATATATCTCTAATAAAAGCAATTACAAATGGTGTAAAGATCAAACTAGTATTAGCAAACCAATGCATCGAGAATGAAAATCTTTTCTCACTACCTGAGGACATTGACATTAGAATTGGAGACGTTAGCTCAAATATAATAATTATCGATTCCAATATCATGATATCAATTGATAGTAATAACGGCAAAGCAGCAGTCTTTAGTTCCATGGATATTTTCGGATCATTAAATATCAATAATTTTCAACAAGAATGGACCAATGCAATGGAAGTTAAATATTTGACAAATACCAATCCAAATGTTACTTTCAAAGCTATCAAATTAACTAAAATCATTGAAAATGCGTTTTTGTCAACTACTTTGCTAGAAAGTGCGCTGAATCCAAACAGTGAATATGCCGCTGTATTAATGGAAGAGATCGAAAAGTCAGGTATAAAAATATCCAAGGCAAATGTGGATGAAATCCTTACGGTTATCGATTCTGCCTTAAGGATTAGGCATTGCGGCAGCTTGAAACATGACAAAAACTATAATATAGTTAGCATCCAACCAATCGTTAGCAGTAGCAGACCTGTTTTGCCTTGGGCGTACTTGCTCTTTTTATGTTTAAAACACATCGGCATAGAATCAAAAATAATGCAAAATTCTAAGGATGGTTCAGTCGGAGAAGTGATTCATTTAAAGCTTTTACATCCTATTCCTTGATTTTATCAAAAGGCTTCATAGCTGTGGGTAAGTCCTCTAATAAGTCAGTCGCGGCCAAATGTAGTCCTATACGTTTATAGGCCAAGTTACCAGCAACTCCATTAAAGTAAGATCCCAAAAGCGAAGCTTCAAAAGGTTTCACTTTAGTAAGCAATCCAGCTACTATTCCAGTTAATATGTCGCCTGTTCCACCTACTGTCATAGCACAGTTGTGCGTTCTATTTATCCCAACTCGTTCTCCATCAGAAATTATATCGATCCATCCTTTTAATAATATTACAATACGATATTGCTTGGCACATTTCTGTATATTTGAAATTCGTTCTACCTCTGAGTCAGGTAAATTCTCTCCAAAAATTCGTTTGTATTCGCCAATATGGGGAGTGATAATTGTTTCAGTCCCTGAAATTTCATCAAGCATACTTGGAATTAGGGCAGAAGCATCCAAGACAAGTTTTGAGTTGCGAGCTAATAGACCTTTAATTATTGTCAACAATGCTGCAGGTTTTGCTATTGTCATGCCCATCCCTATCGCAGCACTATCAGGTCTCTTCGGAATTACCGCTAAAAGTCTGTTGGAGGAGCCAACTGTTAACTTGTCGTCAGGTAGAGGCAGAGCTATAATATTTGGAGAAAAAGATCTAGTGGCGACAATATTAGACCGGGGAACTGCTGTGTACACAAGATCAGTACCAGATCTTAGTGCAGCTAGTGAGGCTAGAAGGGGCGCACCATGATATATTCGGTTTCCTCCAACAACTAGTACTATACCATTATCACCTTTTTTAGAAGTTGCAATCCGAGGAACAACGAGATCTTGTACTAGCTTTGGGTCTAACGAG
>Ga0193747_1000232_pt1 | contig 22829 bp, 18 predicted proteins | sample L1m2metaG_FD_143048 | JGI IMG/M metagenome (GOLD analysis project Ga0193747, IMG submission 143048) | Soil microbial communities from a riparian zone of the East river system, Colorado, United States - L1m2 | ecosystem: Environmental > Terrestrial > Soil > Riparian zone | place: USA: East River...
TTCACCGTCTGCATAAGGACCGGCGAAGTGCTGCTGGCGAAGCTTGCATCACCGCCGTAAATTGCGGTGATCGAATGCACACCTGCTCCCAGCCCCGAGGTAGTGAGTGTCGCCGTTCCACCGCTCAGCATGCCCGGGCCCAGCACGGTGGCGCCATCGTTGAATGTCACCGTGCCAGTGGGAGTGCCGGAGCCGGTGGCTGGCTTCACCATGGCGGTGAACGTCACAGCGGATCCAAAGATTGATGGATTATTCGATGAGGCGACGGAAGTCGAGTCACCCACCTTGTTCACCGTTTGCATAAGGGCCGGCGAAGTGCCGCCGGCGAAGTTCGCATCACCGCTGTAGACTGCGGTGATCGAATGCGTTCCGCCCGTCAGCCCTGAAGTGGTGAACGTCGCTGCTCCGCCGCTCAGCGTGCCCGTGCCCAGCGCAGAAGTGCCGTCCTGAAACGTGACCGTCCCAGTGAGTGTGCCTGTGACCGGCGAAGTCACCGAGGCGGTGAGAGTCACAGCCGTTCCAATAATGGACGGATTGTTCGACGAGGCGACGGCAGTGGAGCTCGCCGCCTTGCCAATCGTCTGCGCCAGGATCGGCGAAGTGCTGCCGGTGAAGTTCGCATCGCCGCCGTAGATTGCGGTGATCGAATGCGCTCCTGTCCCTAGTCCCGAAGTGGTGAACGTCGCCGTCCCGCCGCTCAGCGTGCCCGTGCCCAACGTAGTGGCGGCATCCTGAAACGTGGCCGTCCCGGTGGGTGTGCCCGTAGCGGACGACGTCACCGTGGCGGTGAAAGTCACAGCCGCTCCACGATTCGATGCACTATTCGACGAGACGACGGAAGTGGAGCTAGCTGCCTTGTTCACCGTCTGCATAAGGACCGGCGAAGTGCTGCTGGCGAAGCTCGCATCACCGCCGTAAATTGCGGTGATCGAATGCACACCTGCTCCCAGCCCCGAGGTAGTGAGTGTCGCCGTTCCACCGCTCAGCATGCCCGGGCCCAGCACGGTGGCGCCATCGTTGAATGTCACCGTGCCAGTGGGAGTGCCGGAGCCGGTGGCTGGCTTCACCATGGCCGTGAACGTCACAGCCTGGCCCAAGGCAGATGGGTTCAGCGAGGAGATCAACGTTGTCGCCGACAAGGAGGAGCCAGGCCGACCGCAAGATGTGAACTTGAAGGACCCAATGCGAGTTTTCCAGTTAAACGAACCGTTAGTTGTCAGGTATTCGTTCGTGTACCAGAAGGTGCAGTCATCGGACGGGTCGACGCTCATGCCGCTGTAGTCACCCCAGCGACTGCTACCGTTGGTCTGCGATCCTGTACCTTCAATGATGCTGTTCTCGCTCTCCATCGTGCCCGCTGGATCGGAGGGCACGCGGCCTGCATAACGAACAGCCGGGAAATTGCTGCTGCTGGAAGCACTGTATCCCACAGCAATGTCACCCGATTGATCCATCGCGATCGAGCCCATCCAGCGGTACTGCGAGTCGGGTGAGAAAGTCCCCTGTTGGAAAACGGTCGGGGTGACGTTCGGGCTGCGGATCTCATACCACCGCACCCCCACGCTGCTTCCCGCCATCACCGAGTGGTTGACCACCAGTGATTCATGGTCGCCAAAGTTCCGATACGCCAGCCGGAACATCAGACGGTCGCCCAGGGAATCGAGCTGTTGCGTCGTTCCAGGTTGGGGAATGCATGTGCCACCGCCACAGGCTTCGCTGAAGGGCGCCACCGGGATCGCGGTGGGACCAGTGAAGGTGGAGTTCGAGGGCGTCGTGAAATCCACGTGAAACTTGAAGAGGTTCAGGTTACTCGGCGCCACCATCTGAAGATAGAAGTTGGGCTCCCCGGTCGGCGGCGGCGTAGTTCCGTCGAGGTCCGCGGGCAAGAGACTGTCAACGCTCGGATTCTGCTGCATGCAAATGGCGTTGGCCGGTCCACCACTCAGCATCGTAGCGCGGTCAAAGGCGCAAGAGTTCGCGCCGACGAAAGTGGTTGCGCCTGAAAACGTGTTGGCCGTCCAGTAGTAGGCATCGCGCCAGACTGCTAGCTTCGGATAATCGGGCGTGTTACTGCCAAAGGAGAACTCGTATCGATAATAGCTTTGGGTCGCATCCGATGTGGTGGAGACAGCCATGCAGTAGGCGTTGAGCTTGACATTCATCTGGCCTACCACCCAGCGCTGGGCGGATTTGTCATAAAGGACGACGGGGTCGCTCCCGTCGCCATTGGCGCAGTCGCCGTTGAAGCCACTCCAGATGTTGTGGATAGGCGTCGGGCCCAACAGCAGGGCACTCGAGGTCTTGTTGTAGACCGCATATTCTACGTTCACGATCTGTACGAACTGCGTGGCTCCGACCGAGCCGTTCGTGTCAGGTGGTGTCACCCCGTCCGCGCCTATGCCGTCAAAGTCCAGTCCAGGTGAAGTGCTGACGAGGGGCAAGGAAAGCTGTTGAAGAGCCTGGTCCTGGGTGACCGAGGCGGGGAGAGCCAGGGCAGGTCGCGCCAGCTGGCGCAGTGGGATGTTGCGCCGGCTGGTGGGGGCCTTGGGCGGCGCGGAAGCGACCAGGTCCACCAATGGCGGAGAAACGTCATAGCTGACGGGGGGTATGACCGTGGGATTGGAACCGGTCTGCTGTGCCGGCGCCGGAACCGCTGACGCCAACACAACGAAGAATAAGGGAAGAACACTTACAAGCTTACTCTTCATCCGAACCTCTTGCTTTGAGCAACTTCCGAATTCACCTAGACTACTTCGGACAACGTCCCCTAGCTACTGTCCTTTGGGCCGGGCTCGTACTGTCCTGTGGGCGAGGCTGAGGGTTCAATCTACGCACGAGTCAGGTTGATTGGAAGCCGAGGTAGGCCAAAAAAAGTTGCATCTGACACAAACTTTTCTAGGTCCCACAGCAAATCTCAACTCCTTCTGGTTATCGCTGCACTCGTACAAGTGACGTTGGCGCCCGGCATGATTCCCGGCGGAATCGGCTGCGCGGAAGTTAATCTGGAGGCCACGGCGTTGTAGGAAACGGCAAGTATGGCCAAATAGTTGGTTTCGCTACGGGGTTCAGCCTTTCAGAGAAAATGATTCTCTTTATCGACCAGATAAACCAGAGGGTTGGCGAAAGGATCCGACTGGATATATGGATTGGTTCTGCGCGAAGTATGGCATCACGTGGTGGCCAGCGTCAGAAGGTAATGGCTGGGGACATTGTGGGACAAGAAATGGATATTGGGGGATGGTCCCGAAGCTGTTAACTGACGCCAGAGAAACGAGTTATATGATTTGAAGTTCTCTGTTAACAGCCGAATGCTCTACCGTTGAGCTACCGGGGAACCGCGCAGGCAGGTACGGTCGGATCAACTACACAAGTTAGTCTAGCGAGGCGCATTCAAGAGTGTCAACGAAACGCTCCCGCGGCATCCATTTCTCTGTTCTTACCTTGACATAGCGGCATTCGCGTTGTTAACTCCCCCGCGCGAGGAGGCTCTTTCCCATGACACCTAGAGTGCGCACCTTTGCCGCTCTTCTTGCTGCAACAATTACTTCATGCCCCGCCCTAGGGGCGCAGGATGCTTCTCACAGACTTACTGCCATGGACGAGTTCCAGCTGCAGCTTCCCACCGACCCGCAGATCTCGCCCGACGGAAAGAAAATCGCCTACGTGCGCCGCTTCGCCGATCCCATGACCGACAAGCGCTACTCGAATCTTTGGATCATCAATACAGACGGAACCGATCATCGCCCGCTAACTACGGGCAACCGCAGCGACGCTTCTCCACACTGGTCGCCCGACGGCCTGCGCCTGGCATACCTCTCCGATGCTGACGGCAAACAGCAACTCTACGTCCGCTGGATGGACACCGGCCAGACCGCGCGCATCACCAATTTCGAGCAGGCCCCCGACGCCATCGCCTGGTCCCCCGACGGAAAAATGCTCTCCTTCTCGGCTCTCGTTCCGGGCAAAGGTCCGCATATCGCCGATCTGCCCGCCACGCCTTCCGGCGCAAAGTGGGCTGATCCTCCCACCGTCTACGATCGTTTGGTCTACCGATTCAACGGCACAGGCTATCTGAAGCCCGGCTACATGCAGGTTTTTGTCGTCAACGCAGAAGGTGGCGCGCCCCGGCAAGTCACGAACGGCGACTTTCCCAACGGCGGGAATGAATTCGGACCCTCGCGCGCCTCTTGGACCCCCGATGGCAAGTACTTGCTCGTTTCCGTCAATCGGCATCCCGAATCCGATCACGAATACATCGATGATGAAGTCTACGAATTCAATGTCTCCGACGGTTCCTTGCGCCCTCTTACTAATCGCAAAGGACCGGATAATGCACCAGCCGTTTCTCCCAATGGAAAGTTCATCGCTTACACCGGTTTCGACGATCGTTATCAAGGTCACCAGACCACAAAGCTCTATCTGATGAATCGCGATGGCACCGGCTCGCACTCCCTCTCCGACAAGCTCGATCGCGACGTGCAGGACCCGCAATGGGCTCCCGACAGCACCGGCATCTACTTCCGCTACGACGATCAAGGCGATTCCAAAGTTGGCTTCTATCTCGTCGACGGAACCTTCAAGAAAATTGCCGATCACCTCGCTGCCACAACCGGCGCCGGCGGCAGCGGCACCTTCTCCCTCGCACGTACGGGCATGATCGCGCTCACTTACGGGCGTCCAGACAATCCCGGCGATGTCGCCATCCTCAACAACGGCGCTATGAAAGTCCTGACTTCTCTCAATGAAGAACTCCTCGCGCAGAAAAAGCCCGGTCACGTCGAAGAGTTCTCGTTCGAATCATCGAAAGACAATCGTAAGATTCAGGGTTGGATCGTCCACCCACCGGATTTTGATCCTACAAAGAAATATCCCCTTGTTCTTGAGATTCACGGCGGCCCGTTCGCCGACTATGGCGACCGTTTCGATTTCGAAAAGCAGGTCCTGGCCTCTCGCGGCTACGTGGTTCTTTACACGAATCCTCGAGGTAGCACGAGCTACGGCGAAGAATTTGCTAATCTCATCCATCACGCTTATCCGGGCGACGATTATTCCGACCTCAACAGCGGCGTCGACGCCGTTATCGCCAAGGGCTACATCGACACCAACAATCTCTTCGTCACCGGCGGCAGCGGCGGCGGCGTCCTCACCTGCTGGACCATCGAGCACACTGATCGTTTCCGCGCCGCGGCTGCGCTCTATCCCGTCATCAATTGGTACAGCTTTGCGCTCACCTCCGACATTCCATTCATCACCAAATACTGGTTCCCGGGTCTTCCCTGGGACAACACCGACAGTTACATGCAGCGCTCGCTCACCAATCTCGTCGCCAAAGTCAAAACGCCCACATTAGTCATGACCGGAGAAGCCGACTATCGCACTCCCATTTCCGAAGCCGAGCAGTTCTACGAAGCGCTCAAACTCCTGAACGTGGACACTGTTCTCGTCCGTGTCCCCGAAGAACCCCACGGCATCGCCCGCCGCCCCAGCCACCACATCGCCAAAATGCTCTATATTGCGGGCTGGTTCGAACAGCACAAATCAAAGATGTAGCCAAACCCCGCGTATTTATGTTGAGTTTATGTTCTTCGTTATATAGCTGTTCATACTAAGCTCAAGCAAGGAATAGAAAACCAATGGGAGAAAACATCATGCGTAAGCGTTTCACCCTACTCACCATCCTCGGTTCACTGGCAGTGGCGATAATCTTTTCTGCCGTAGCATTCTCGCGCGCGGCCACGCCGTCGCCTGGCGCGAGCGGTTATCACGTTATCAAAACCGTCCCGGTCGGCGGCGAGGGTGGTTGGGACTACGTCTATGTAGACAGCGACGCCCGCCGTGTTTACGTCTCGCGCGGCACTCACACGATGGTTCTCGATGCGGACACCTACGCCGTCGTCGGCGACATCCCCGACACCCAAGGCGTCCATGGCATCGCTGTCGCTTCCGACCTCGGTCGCGGCTTCACCAGCAACGGCCGTTCGAACGATGTAACCATCTTTGACCTCAAAATGTTGAAATCCATCGGCAGCGTTAAAGCAGATGCGAATCCCGACGCCATCATTTACGATGCCGTCACCAAGCGCGTCTTCACCTTCAACGGCCGCGGCAAGAATGCCACGGCGATTAACGCCGCGGATGGCACCGTGGCCGGCACGATAGATCTGGGTGGCAAGCCCGAATTTGCCGTCGCTGACGGCAAGGGCACGATCTATGTGAACAACGAGGATACCTCCGCGCTCCATCATCTCGATGCGCAGAGCCTCAAGGAACTCCACCATTGGCCGCTCGCCCCCTGCAAGTCGCCTTCAGGACTGGCCATGGATCTGAAGAACCGCCGCCTGTTCTCTGTCTGCGATGAGAAAGTTATGGCCGTGGTGAACGCGGATACCGGCAAGGTAGTCGCCACTCCGACCATCTGCGAAGGTCCGGATGCCAGCGCCTTCGATCCCTCGACGGGCTACGTGTTCGCCTCTTGCGGCGATGGCAACCTTACGGTCATTCACGAGGATTCCCCAGACAAATATACCGTTGTCGAGAATGTCCCCACGAAGAAGTCTGCCCGCACTATGGGTCTCGACCTCAAAACCCACAACATCTTCCTCCCGGCCGCCGACTTCGATCCGCCTGCTCCCGGTGAACGCCGCGGCAAGATGAAGCCGGGCTCGTTCGTGATCGTCGTGGTCGGCAAATAGCCTGGCATCGCGCGCGTGGTCCGACGCTGCGCCTGCCAAAAAACAGAAGCGTCCCGGTGAGGAGGGTCACCGGGACGCTTTCCGTTTGGGCGATTGAGGGAACTCTTAGTGCACCACGCCGACGTTATGCGCGCCGGACGCAAACGACATACTCGCGCCCGCCGCCTGCGGCAGCCACCAAACCTTTCGTACCCAGCCATGCTGGCTCACCATCATCCGCTTGCCCAGGAAGTCCAAGAACGCCGGGCTCACCTGCGTCGCCGCATAAATCGCGTTCGAGTTTGCGAAGGGGCGCATGAACGGATTCGCCTCCCGCCCGTAGCCGCCGGAGACTGCACGGTACGTTGACCAGGCGTCGAAGGCCGCGCCGCTGTGTCCCGCCAGCGCCAATCCATACCAAATCCTTCTTTGCTGTGGCGTTTCGCGCGGCCGGGTAAATACCGGCCTTACCGGTCGAAAAGGTTGCGTCGCCGCGTTCGGAGTGATGGGCTCCGGATCGGCATTTACTTTGGGTGCGGGCGCGGAAGCCAGGGATGCGACGAGAGTAGAATCTTTTGCCGCGCTATCGGAAGCAACCGCCGGAGAATCGTTAACCACTTTCGCCGTGTCGTCCATCTGCGGGATGGAACAGATCAGGAGAAGCGCTGTAATGACCATTTGCCACCTCAGTATTGCCCGTGGGTCTTGCAAGTCCGTCCCCACTCGCAATGAGGCTAATTTACTGTTCAAAGGGTCAGGCAGCACTGGCCTATCGGTCTCATTCTGATTAGTACGCCCCTCTAGCCCCTCCGTTTGCCTCTTTTCAAACGGCAGTACTAGGCCACAAAAGTGAAAATACTTTTACATTCTTGGCCCTGCGGTGCCGCCCATCGAGAGCGCGCGGACCGCGCCATGACTTACCCGCGACTCTGCTATAATCCGCCTGTTGACCTCGGCCCTCCCGCGAGTCAAACGAAACGATGCCCGGCAACGACTCTTCCGCCGCCAAGCGCGCCCGTCTTCCGCACCGCGGTCCGCAGCCTCCCCGCTTCGTCGTTATTGAAGGCCCTCTGCGCGTCGGCAAAACCACTCTCGCCCGCATCCTCGCCGAGCGCCTGCATGCCCGCCGCATCTACGATTGCGAGGACAATCCCTTCCTCGCCGATTTCTACAACGCCAAGCCCGGCTCCGCCCTTCGCGCACAGATGTACTTCCTCATCGAGCGCCGGAAGCGCCTCCGCGAAGCCCTCGCCGTCGAAGCTCCCGGCCCCGTCCTCTCCGATTTCCTCATGGAAAAGGACCGCATCTTCGCCAATCTCAATCTCGATGACGAAGAGCTCAAGCTCTACGAGCGCTATTACGAAGCGCTCACCGCGGACATTCCCGCCCCCGACCTGGTCATTTATCTCCAGGCCAAGCCCGAAGTTCTCCGCGCCCGCATTGCCAAAAAAGCCTCCCGCGACGAATCCCACATCGCCCCTGAATACATCGAGGAAGTCGCCCGCGCCTACGAACATTTCTTCTTCCGCTACGCCGCTTCCGACCTCCTGGTCATCAACACCTCCGATATTGACTTCGTCGAGCGCAGCGAAGACCTCCAGCTCCTCCTCAAGCGTCTCCATGAACCCGTCAAAGGCACCCAATACTTCCTCCCCCTCGGCGCTTCCGAGTAAGAGTCCGGCCTTCGTGGTTGTCGGTCCCTGGTAAGGGCGCAATATTGCGCCCGCGAGGGTGGCCACCACTAGCTGAAACCACAAAGACTTTGATTTTCTAGCGAGCGCGGTGTGCGGAAGGTATGACCGGTCTCTATCCCTAAGCGTTTCTTTGGCGTTTCATTCCGGTCAGAACGCGAAGCTCGCCCACAATCAACAGTTCGATGTTTACAGCCTGCTCGTTTCGCACCAGATGAACATCCCGGTCGGCCCGGTCGGCGCCTGTCCGGTATCCTTCGATGCGCAGGATCACGTCTTTTTCGTGTTCCAGCCTCCCTGCGTTCTTCACCGTGATCAAAAGTTTCTTGGAATCGTAATGCACCGTCATCTGCTTCGATCTGGCCGCGCACCAAATCCTAAGATCTCCAATCGCCGTTTCTTTGCAGATAAGAGTCTCTTCCTGCGTCACCGCATTCCACTCGCCGCACTTCTCGAAAATGGAATCTTTAACATTCTTCCAAACCAGGGGAGCACGCGCGACCGCCAATGCCATATTGTGCTTCTCTTCATAAATCTGCTCTTCTTCCGTGAGCTTTGCCGCCAGGTATTCCTGCGCCGCCTGCTTTGTGCTCTCATCCCTCATTGGGCCCATCCCCCGGTAAGTGATTTTACACGACCTCGATTGGCAATCCTCCAGTGATTTGCCAAACAGGATGGGGCGCGCTGTATTGACTCCTTGTTTGTGTCATCCCGGCGCAGCCTCGCAAAATTGTCACCCACGAGTCAGCGGTAGACCTTCCTTGCGGATTGAGCTGCTTGGAAAAACGGCAAGGCTTCCACCCCTTTTTGGTGGAAGCCCCGTCGCTCATGATTGCCAGGAACCGGGAACGTCCCGATTCAACGGTGGAGCAAGCCGCCCCGACCGGCTATAGGAAGATCGGGAATAAATGAACTCCTGTCCCGTGCTGTCTCCCGGATAAAACCACACTTTGAGGGCCATGGGCGAATTGCCCGCGCGCTCCTCAAACTCGAAAATGGATTTATCGGGTCGTTCAGAGCGAGTGTTTGGAATGGCTAAGGTCGTTGCCAGGATTTGCGTTTCATCTGCATTCCAAATCTGGACGATGTGCCGGTCGCCCGGGCTATCGGCCAATTTGAAGACGTAGGTTCCCGCGGGCAGGACCTGCCCGGGGATTTCCACCGAATCGTTGAAAGTAACAATGGTTTTTCTGTCCCACTGATCGGCTCTAGCGCCCGGGGCGAGTACGGCCCCAAACAACATAGTGATCAGCACAGTACACACTGCAAATACAACTACTCTCAGAGTTTGCATGCTACGACCCTCCTAGTCGGATCGGCTGGACCAAACGGGCAGGGATGGCGCCTGAGGATGAAGCTGGGGCGGCCGAAGCCAGCGACCCGCACAGAACTGTGCAATAGTGCAGTCCTACCCGGTCTTCTGTCTTCTGCCTCGACCATGAGATGCGCCTCCCCCACCCGAGGTTGCGCACAAAGTTGCCTCCCCCCGCCAACCGTCATTTCGTCTATGACGTCGTCGGCTCTGTGAAGGGACACTTGTAGCTTTTGCTTTTGAAGTGCTCTTTTGTTTTTCACCTGTTCGAAACCCTTTTTTTGCCGTCAAGGCTCGTTCTCGAATCACTCAGCGAAACCCTTGTGGTTCCGCCACCCATCTATTCGGTCGCCCAGGTCTGCGACGACCATGATTACTTCTTCAAACTCCCCGACTCTTCGGGGAGGCAGGATGCCTACTCAAACGGACGGTCTCAACCGCGACCACAAAATGACTCGGGCTGTCCTGCATCGGAACCCTGGAGCAACTGCGCATAGTGCACTTTTTCGCGCAGCATCCAGTACAACCGCGCCGCGAATAAGACCCTGGATGCACTTATGATCCAAAAAGCCCTGGATGAGTCGAGAATCAAGGTTATTCTTGTGAAGAACAGCAAGCTGGTCGCAAAGTTGCAAACGGACTTTAGCTTGGACCAGGGCGAAGCGGAAGCCATTGCGCTTGCCCAGAAGGAAAGAACTCGCATCGTCGGCATCGATGATAAGAATGGCATCAATGCCTGCAAGCTGCTCGGTATTGCCTTCACCACCGCTGTGGGCATCCTGCTTCGGAGCCGCGAAAAACGGTTTGCTCGATCGTAGCGCCGCACTTGCCGGACTCGCGGCGCTCGCAAAATACGGACGTTACAAGCATTCGATCATTGAAGCTGCGAGGCTGAAATTGGAGGTGCCCGAATGACCAAGACGATGAGTATCCGCAGGGACCGCGACAACTACGAGTTTCTCGCTGAGCTCTCGAAAGCAGAGCGCAGCGACCTGTCCAAGGCCGTGCGCGACCTGGTTACGTGTGGCAGAATCCTGCTTGCCGTCGAGAGATACAGAAAGGGAGAGGCTTCTCTAGGCAAGGCCGCGGGGCTTGCCGGACTTCCCGTGGGACAGATGATGATCATCCTGGCGGAGTTTGGCGTCGAAAGCAGGATCGAGAAAGAGGACTATCTGCAGGGACTGCATAATCTTGCAAAGGTCTGGTAAGGGGGCGGGCGCCACATAGAGGGGTCCTGTGAGTGGCGTCGTTCTCCCCTCCGCGGGCGGACGAGGCTTGGCATTCCTAAAGAATTACTTTAACCCTTCCGGCATCCCGCGCGGCATCAACAGCTTGTCCTCCGGCCTCGCAGAACTCGGGTCGGGCGCGATTCTCTTTCGATCCTTACTTGGTTACCTCCCTACTTCTTTACTTCGTGCAATCCATTGACACGCAACCCGAAGCAGCATACCTTTCGGCACCGATGGAATCCTTCGCCCAGCACCGATGAAAAGCAAATTCCTGGCAGCGGCCATCCTGACCGCCACCATTGCCATTGCGGCATCGCTCCTCGCCGGCGCTCAGATGCTGCTGCTGCCCGCGCTTGTCCCAACGCTCCTGCGCTGGCTCGCAATCCTCATTTTCGCGGCGTATGCCACATCCCGCCGCTCGCTGACGACCTGGATCTTCGTCGGGCTTCTCGCCGGCGCGGAGTTTGGCTATGACTGGCCCTCCATCGCAGTAAACCTGCAACTCCTCGGCACCATCTTTCTCCGCCTCATCAAGGTCATCATCGCGCCGTTGCTCTTCGGCGTTCTCGTCGTGGGCATCGCCGGCCACTCCGACCTGAAGAAAGTCGGCCGCCTCGGCGTCAAATCCCTCATTTACTTCGAAATCGTCTCCACGCTCGCCATGCTCATTGGCTATGCGGCCATCCACATCTGCCGCGCGGGAGAAGGCGTCCATCTCCCTCCGTCCTCCGCGGCGCAAGCCCTCAATGTTTCTCCCCACACCGCCGCCCAACTCATCACCGACATCTTCCCGGAGAACATCGCCAAATCCGTCGCCGAAGGCCAAGTGCTTCAAATCGTCGTCTTCAGCGTCCTCTTCGCCATGGCGCTCGCGCTCGTTCCGGAGCCCAAGCGCCGCCCCATTCTCGCCTTCGCCGAGAGCCTCTCGGAAACCATGTTCAAGTTCACCAATCTGGTGATGTACGCCGCGCCGCTCGGTGTCTTTGGCGCCGTTGCTTACACCGTCGGCCACCTCGGGTTGGGAGTCCTTCTTCCGCTCCTGAAACTGCTCGCAACCATGTACGTCGCTCTCGCCTTCTTTATCGTTTTCGTTCTGCTGCCCATCACGCTGTGGGCGCGCATCCCCATCAAGCGGTTCATCAACGCCGTCGCCGAGCCCGTCACCATCGGATTTGCCACTGCAAGCTCGGAGGCCACTCTGCCTCGCGCCATCGAGCAACTCGAGTCCTTCGGCGTCCCGCGCGAAATCGTCGCCTTCGTCCTCCCCACCGGCTACAGCTTCAATATGGACGGCGCGAGTCTCTATCAATCTTTGGCCTTATTTTTTGTGGTCCAGGCCGCGGGGCTGCACCTCAGCGTCGGTCAGCAAGTTTTGATGATCCTGACGCTTCTGATCAGCAGTAAAGGAACTGCCGGCGTGGCGCGCGCCTCGCTGTTGATTGTTTTCGGCGCCGCCACTTCGTTCCATCTGCCCATGGAACCATTATTTCTTCTCTTCGCGATCGATCAACTCATGGACATGGGACGAACTGCCGTCACCGTTCTCGGCAATTGTGTCGCCTGCGTCGTCATCGCTCGCTGGGAAGGCGAATTCCCCGCGAAGCTCGCTACTTCCGGCTAGGATGGCGGCTCGGAGCTCAAGCCCCTCCGGCACGCACTACCCCACCGGACAGGCAGCCCCTACCGCCGCGCCATCTGCACTTTTTCTCGACTTCCGTCCAGTTATGAGCCGTCCCCGTCCATCATAAACTTCCAGTAAAATTCAATTCGCTTTGTGGCCGCATCGGTCTGCGCCCGTGCGGCAAGGAGTGTGTCCTCATGAAATCTTTCGTCCGCGTATTTGCGGCCGTCACGCTCTTCGTTCTCTTCATTACAATAACAATCCAGGCCAACGACAAACGCGCCTCGCTTCCCGCGAGCGTCGTCTCGGCCCGAACGGTCTACGTCGATAACCAAACCACCACCGCTGAACTCCAGAACATTGCCTACACTGAGCTTTCGAAATGGGGGCGACTGCAGATTGTGGACACGCCGCAGAAAGCGGATATCGTGCTGCGCCTTTCGAACGGCAATTACCTGAAGTTCGTTACTGGAGAAGAAAGCCCTCCGACTTCCAAGCCAAAAACCGTCAACGAAAAATTTGCGGGCGAGGATGAAGCGGTGCCACCTGGCTCCATGCGCATCTCGGTGATCGATCCGAAAACCGGTAACTCCCTCTGGTCGGACATTCGAAAGACGGATAACGCAAAAGCCGCAACGCACATGCTCGATGGCCTGCGCGAGGCCTTCGACCAAAAACACAAATAACGCAACGCAAGTTAGTCCTGATCTTCATCTTCTCTTTTTCATTGCAAAATTCAGCCTGGCTATTTTTTTATATTCCAGATTCCCCGTCCCGCCTCTTCGACTTTCAACTATCAACTATCAACTATCAACTGTTGTATAGTGCCTTCCGCATATTGAGGAGGCTCTTCAATGGAACTGTGGTCGCGCCGTAAATTCTTTCTCACTTCGCTTATTGGCAGCGCGGTTGCCGGTGCGGGTAAGCTCTTTGGCCGCACGTTGTCTGATTCGAATGGCGCAGCGGCAACTGCGCCCGCATTTCCGGGCAGTCCTGCACAGGGCAAGCGTCCGCTCATTATTTCCAGTGCCAATGGCCTGCACGCGCTCGATAAGGGCATGGACATCCTCAAGAAAGGTGGCGATACACTCGACGCGGCTGTGGCTGTTGTCACTATCGTCGAGGATGATCCCAACGACGACTCCGTTGGCTACGGCGGTCTGCCTAACGAAGAAGGCGAGGTGGAGCTCGATGCCAGCGTCATGCACGGCCCGACGCACCGCGCCGGCTCGGTCGCGAGCGTGCGGCGCATCAAAAACGTTTCGCGTCTCGCGAAAACGGTTATGGAGAAAACCAACCACGTGATGATCGTTGGCGATGGCGCGCGGCGTTTTGCCGTGGCCGAAGGATTCGAGGAGATGAATCTCCTCACTGAGAGCTCGCGCAAGATCTGGCTCGCGTGGAAGGCCAAATCCTCCTTCAATTGGCGGCCCGGAATCGATTCGCCGGAATGGAAAGAACATATTTCAGCAATCTTCGATGGCGATGAAAAACAGATCGTCTACGCCGAGCGCGTTATTGCGCATCCGCCGACGGGCACGATTCCGTGCATGGCCGTTGATTCGAACGGAGACATCTCCGCCACGACCACGACTTCCGGATTGTCGTGGAAAATTCCCGGCCGCGTAGGTGATTCGCCAATCATTGGGGCGGGGTGCTGCGTGGACAATGAAGTGGGCGCGGCGGGTTCGACCGGCAAGGGCGAGGAAAACATCAAGATTTCCGGCGGCCACACCATCATTGAAATGATGCGTCAGGGCAAATCGCCCACGGACGCCTGCCTCGACGCCATGGGCCGCATCGCGCACAACTACAAGAACGATAAGAAAAAACTCGGGACGTTTCACATTTATTTTTACGCCCTCAACAAAGATGGCATGCACGGCGCTGCTTCGCTCTGGCGGAATGGCTATGAGCCAAGCAAACAAGCTTCTTATGCGGTGCACGACGGGACTGAATCGCGTCTGGTTGCATGTAATTCATTTTTTGACGCGGTCGGCGGTGATCAATAACTGAGGAAGCTACCGCAAACAGGAACGGAGAAGAATCAGGAGCCTGATTTTCCGGGCAAGCGATCTGCTATTTTCCTCTCTCTATTTTCGATATTCTGTTTTCATGGACCAGGCAAACATTCTGATCATCGGCGGCGGGGTGATCGGCTGCGCGATCGCCAATACCGTTTCGAAGCGGTGGCAGGATGTATTCCTTGTCGAGCAATTTCCGAGGCTGGGCATGGCTACGAGCACGCGCAACAGCGGCGTGAACCACTCTGGAATCTACTACCCGAAAAATTCGTTGAAGGCACGGCTGTGCGTAGAGGGCAACCGGCTGACTTATGAATTTTGCGCGCAGCATAAAGTGCCGTTTCGCCACTGCGGGAAGCTTGTCGTCGCCGTCGATGCACACGAGGAAACCGAACTCGTCGCGCTGAAGAAGCGTGGGGAAGAGAACGGGGTCGAAGGGCTTCGGCTGATCGGCGCTAACGAAATCCGGGCGCGCGAGCCGCACATCAAAGGATATGCGGCTCTTGACGTGCCATCGACGGGGATCGTCTCTGCTGAGGAGCTGGTTCACGCTTATGCGCGGGTGGCGACGAATCAGGGGGCAAATATTGTTACGCGCGCACAAGTGCTTTCGCTGGAGGCTTCTGGTGAAAGCATTCGGGTCGGCCTGCGCATCGGTGACGAAGAGGACGCGCAGAACGAGACGATCGAAGCGCGATGCGTGATCAATGCGGCGGGCCTTTTTGCGGATGAAGTTGCTGCGATGCTGGGGAATCATTCCTGGAAGATTTATCCGGTACGCGGCGAGTACTGCGAGGTACGTGGTCCGCGTTCTTCACTGATCAACAATCTTGTTTATCCATTGCCGCACTCTGACGGGCTCAGCCTTGGGGTGCACTTCACAAAAACGCTGTGGGGGACGTTTCTCCTGGGGCCGACCGCAACGTACGTCGAAGGAAAGGACAATTACGAAAAGAATCGGCTGCCGATTTCGGATTTCGCGCACAGCGCGAAAACGCTGTTGCCGGAAATCGAGGAGAACGACCTGCAGCTTGGGTATTCGGGGCTGCGGCCGAAACTGGCAGCTCCGGATCACAAGGGCATCGTCGACTTTGTGATTACGCACGATCCCAAGGTGCCGCAGGCAATTCATCTGGTGGGGATGGAGTCGCCTGGGCTGACGGCGGCGCCGGCGATCGCGGAGCACGTTTCTCAGTTGGTGGCGGAAGCGCTTCACTGACAGGCCGCTGATGACGCGAAGAGAGATTCCTCGCTTCGCTCGGAATGACAAAGGAGGGAGTTATTCGACGATGACGCGCAGAAACTTCTTCTTCCCCAGTTTAACGATGTAGGCACCCGCTTGGCCCCAATTAATTCCGCTGGAAGGATCCTTGATTATCACTCCATCGACTTCAAATCCTCCCTGTTTCATGACTCGTTCGGCTTCGGACGCAGATTCTACTTGCCCTAGCGCGACTAGAATTTTTGTCCACTTCCTCAATTCGGCCGCCGACACTTCACGGTAGGGGGCAGTAATTGTGATATTCCCCTGTAATTCATAGACGTGAACCGTGTTTTCAGTCATCCGAATGATCTTGAACTGTTTCATTTCCCCGGGGGCCTGGCGGTCGCGGAAGACGCGCTGGAAATTTTCGGCGGCTTTGCGGGCGGCGTCTTCGCCGTGGAAACCGGCGATGACTTCCTGTGCCAGGCGCATTTTCGCGTCCATGGGATGGAGCGCGCCGCCGGCAACTTCTTTTTTCAAGGCCGCGATTTCTTGCGGCGTGCGGTCGGTCACCAGTTCGTAGTAGGACCACATCAGTTCGTCGGGAATGGACATTATTTTGCCGAAGATTTCGCCGGGGGCTTCGGTGATGCCGATGTAGTTGCCGAGGCTCTTGGACATTTTGCGCTGACCGTCGAGACCCACGAGGATCGGCATGGTCAGGGCTACTTCAGAGGCCAAGCCGTATTCGCGCTGGATGTCGCGGTGGACGAGCAAATTGAATTTTTGCTCGGTGGCACCGATTTCCACATCCGACTGGAGGACCACGGCGTCGTACGCCGTCAGAAGTGGATACAAAAGTTCGTGGACGGAAATGGGCTGATTGCCCGCGAGGCGGGAGCGAAAATCTTCGCGTTCGAGCATACGGGCGAGGCGATAGTGGCCGCAGAGGCGGACAACTTCGTAGCTGGTGAGTTTGTCGAGCCACTCGCTGTTGTAGCGGACTTCGGTTTTTTGGGGATCGAGGAGTTTGAAGACTTGCGCGAGGTAAGTCTTGGAGTTTGCGTCCACCTGTTCGCGGGTGAGCGGGGGACGGGTTTCAGATTGCCCCGTCGGATCGCCGATCATCGCGGAGAAATCGCCGATCAGGAAGATGGCGGTGTGGCCGAGGTCCTGAAAGTGCTTGAGCTTGCGGAGGACCACGGTGTGTCCTAGATGAATGTCCGGGGCGGTGGGATCCACGCCGAGATAGACACGGAGGGGTTTGCCGGTCTTTTGTGATTTTTCCAGCTTGGCGGTCAGGTCGGCTTCGGGGACAATTTCGGCAATGGCTTTTTTGAGGTAGGCGAGCTGCTCGGCGGCGGGTTTGAAATTCGAGTTGGTCATGAATTGTTTTCAACTGTGCGAAGCACGCGGCGGCCTTCGATTTTGTATTTTCCTTCGAGCACGATATTTACCGCTTGAGAATAAATCCGATGTTCTTCTTTCAGGATTTTTTCTGAAAGAGTTGTTTCCGTGTCCCCGTCGAGCACGGGAACGGTGGCCTGCAAAATGATCGGGCCGGCGTCGAGATTTTCATCGACGAAATGAACGGTGCAGCCGGTGAATTTCACGCCGTATTCGAGCGCCTGGCGCTGTGATTCCAGTCCGGGGAAGGACGGGAGCAGCGAAGGATGAATATTCAGGATGCGGTTCAGAAATTTTGCGACAAAAAAGGGAGACAGAAGGCGCATGTATCCGGCGAGACAGATCAGCTCGATTTGGCGTTCGTCGAGAACCGCAGCGACCTGGCGGTCGTACACTTCGCGCTCCAGGCCTTTCGAAGGAATTACGCGCGTCTTGATTCCACGCGACTCAGCGCGCTGGATGCCGGGCGCGCCCTCGCGATTGCTGATAACGACGGCGATCTCCGCGTTCGGAATTCTTCCCACCGCGACGCTTTCCGCCAGTGCCTCGAAATTCGAGCCGCGGCCGCTTAAGAGCACGCCTATGCGCTTCTTCATAAACGGAAAACGTTAGCATAACTGCGGGAATCGGCAAAACGGGCAGCAGAGGGTTCAAAGTTAAAAGTTGAAAGCTAAAAGTTGAACGACACAAGCGCAGCCGGAAGTCATCGCGCCACAACTGCGGAAACGGGCGTTTTGAAGTAGGCGATGACCAAGAGAAGGCCGAGCAGCAGATCGGTGCCGGCAAAGAGCAGGTCCGCCCTGTGCATTCGTCCTTGCATAAGGAGGGCAAGCACCGCCGCGCCGTAACCGATTTTTTCGAGGACGCACGGAATCATCAGGGTCGAAAGCGCGCCGTGTCCGTAGCGATGAAGACAAAGGCAATCTGCCACGCCAGGGCGACTCCCACGAATCCAGAAAAATCCCGGATGGGTGATGGGAGGTGGATCATTGCGCCCGATCAGATCAAACATAAAGTAAAGCGGCGTGATGACTAGAATACCCCAAATGCCGGCGACCCAAAACACAATCTTGGCAAATCTCATCGATACCTCCGATTGCCGATGAATTGACGGAGAATGATCCGCCAGCGGGAGGCAGGGGTAAAGACAATTCGGCGAACACTTCACCAGCTACCTGGACGCGTGATGTGCCGAACCGCAGCGATCAGGATGCACGTTTGAAAGGAATCCTTGCTAGAATGCCGATTCGCAGATGGCCAAATCAAATGAGGAATCACAAATCATGAATAAGCGGCAGGTCCGATATCGCTGGTGCTCGTTCAGTTCCATTTTTATTGTTCTTGTCATTCTCTTGTTCACTACGATGCCGGCTTTCGCGCAGCGAGTTGCGCCACGTGATCCGGTGGAGCCGGCGCAGGGGAAGCCTCAGCCGAAGCTGCTGGCGCGGCCTGCGGGAGTCGTTGCGCGGCAGGCGGTGGATGAGAAATCGATGCGCGCGCTGATCGGGAAACTTGTTGCTTGTGGGACCAGGCTGACGCTTTCTTCGTGGACGGATTCGAAGCGGGGGATTGGTTGCGGACGCGATGCGATTGTGGCGCGATTGAATGAGATCGCGAAGGATTCCGGGAGGAAATTGCAGGTGGTGGTCGATAAATTCGAATCCACTTCGGAGCGAACTTCTGGAAAACCGATGTCGCTGGAAAACGTGTACGCCGTTCTTCCCGGCTCCGATCCGAGGCTGGCGAAGACCATCTTCATTGTCTCCGGGCACTTTGATTCGCGGCCTTCGAATGTGATGGACCCTAATGCGGATGCTCCGGGAGCGGACGATGACGCATCGGGTGTAGCCGTGAGCGTGGAATGCGCGCGGCTGCTGAGCAAGGCAGGAACAAACGGGCGCGGGACGTATCGCGCGACGATACTTTTTGCGGCGGTTTCAGGCGAAGAACAAGGGCTGCTCGGGAGCACGCACCTTTTGGAGTGGGCAAAACAGCACGGTTATACCGTTGGCGGAATGCTGGACGACGATATCGTGGGCGCCGATTCCGCGGCTGGTGCGCCGCATGGCGTACGGCTCTTTTCCGGAAATGGCGAAATCGACGATGCAGATTCGCCTTCGCGGGAATTGGCGCGGGCAGTCGAAGAGATCGATGGACGCGCGGCGATTCGAATGATTTTCCGGGTGGACCGGTATGGGCGCGGCGGGGATCACTATCCTTTCTATAAGGCGGGGCTGCCGGCGGTGCGATTTACCGAGCCGCTGGAAGACTACAATCACCAGCATCAAACACCGCGGACGGAAAACGGAATCGAATACGGCGATTTTGAGAAGTACCTCAACTTTACGTTCATGGGCGAAGTAGCGCGGGACAATGCGGAAGTGCTTCGGCAATTGGCAATGGCTCCGGCTCCGCCGAAGGATGCCAAGCTCACGGGCGCGGTGACGCCGGACGCCAAAGTGTCCTGGTCGGCCGAAGAGGATCTGGAGCGCGCCGGTTTTGAAATCCTGTGGCGTGAGACCAGCGATCCGCACTGGCAGGTCTATGACTTTGCGGCTTCGCCCGGTGAAACGATCTTGAAGGGCGTTTCCACGGACAATCACTTCTTTGCCATACGCGCCGCGGGCAAGAATGGCGCGCGGTCGATTGCCGTGCCGACGGAGATGGAGCGGCGGTCGTCGCCGCTGCCGGCGGCGAGTAAACAGTGATCAGTAATCAGGGATCAGTAAAGAGAAATCGGGAATTAGTGAGCAATAATATGGGGCGCGGTGGCGCTATCTGGGCCCCGCCATTTTCGCGGACCCTGTAAGGCTTGTTTCCACGCTCGCTGTCGCGGGCGGCAGGATTGGATTGTTTCCAACAACGAGAAGCTGCCTAACAATGGAAAACGGCTGGCAGCAGATGCTGTCAGCCGTTCCCTTTCTCTGTTGAATAATTCAGGGCGAACTACCGATGTCCGCCGCCACGGGATCCACCTCCTCCGTTGCCGTGAGAGCCTCCACTCCCATGACCACCGTGGTAGCCACCGCCACCTGAGCTGCGTGATTCACCACCGCCATGACCGGAATAGCCATTGCCACGCCCGGAGTAACCGTTGTTGTGGCCGGAATACCCGTTGCTGCGCCCATAGTTGCCGTTGCTGCGACGACCGGAGTAGCCGTAGTCGCGACCGTTGTAGCCGTTCGCACGACCATAGTAGCGGTCGTTGTTATAGCCCCGGGCGTAGCCACGCCCGCGTCCGTAGTAGCCGTATCCGCCACGGCCATAATAGCCGCGGTACCACGGGCCGGCGCCAATAAAGACACCGCCGACAAAGTAGTCAGGACCGTAGAAGCCATACGGTGCGCATTCGTAGGGGTAGTAGTCATAGTATCCGTACGAGCAAACGGGAGCTGCGCCAACGTAGCCGTAGCCCGGTCCGACTCCTATGCCAACGGAAACCTGAGCCTTGGAGTAACTTGCGGTAAGCATGAAAATGCCTAGTAAAGCGAGATACCTTAGATAGCGCATTTTTGGACCTTTCGTCAGACCCGAAATAGCTGTCCAAATTCTAACTGGATCTGAAGGCCTACTGGCGCCTCAGGTTAGTCTGAAGCGCCACCTGTAGTTGTTAAACCCCAAGACTGGGAAAGAGTTGCAGGCCTTTCGTGTGCCGGGAAGGGGCCATATCAGCGGCGATTGAATAGCGGCCCGGTGACATGATGCGTTCTAGTGCTGCGGAGCGGCGACGGGCTGGGCGAAAGTGATGAAGTGGCCGCCAGGGTCCTGGACAGCAAATTCCTTCATGCCGTAGAAGGCGGTGCGGACGGGCATGACGATTTTCACGTCCTTCATGGAGGCGAGCACGGCTTCGAAATTATCCACCTCGATGTAAAGATACGTGGGCCCCTTTCTGGCTTCGGCGGACATGGATGGCGGGGCGTCTTTTTCCACGCTGGCGTAAGTCTGGTACATCACCTCTCCGGCGCCTTTCTGAAAAGTCACAAAACCGAGCTTGTTGCCATCGGGGACTTCGATGGTTTTCGTGAAGCCGAGGCGATCGACCCAGAAAGGGATGATCGGCTCGATCTCCTTGACGAGCAGAACGGGAGTGATCCTCTTGACGTTCATGGGCTTTTTCTCCTGGGTTTCATTGACGTGAATGAAAGTGATACCGCAGAACAGCGCGAGAGCGGTGATGACGAACGGGCGCATGGCAGATTTTCTCCTTGCTCTTGATAGTAGTCTCAATTAGACTAGTAAAGAGTAGCGAAGGCAAAAAACCAAGTCAAGGAGATTTTTTATGGCCACGACGGCGCGACAACTCGGCGATCTTATTTCGATTGGCCCGGCGATGCTGCAGGATTTTGAGCTGCTGAGGATTCGCAGCGTGGCTCAACTGGCGCGGCAGAATCCGCAGCGAATGTATGAAAAACTTGGCCGCGTGACAGGGAAGCATCAGGACATCTGTGTACTGGATGCTTTTTGCGCGGCGGCGGCTCAGGCGAGGAATTCGCGGCTGCCCGCGGAGCAATGCCAGTGGTGGAATTGGAGCAGGGAGAGGAAGCGAGGAAGTAAGGAAGTAAAGCGATAAGGATTCCAGAGACGGGGTCAGCCTCAACAGATTGGGCAGGAAAAAGAAGGAATTTAACGCAGAGAACACAGAGACCGCGGAGAGCACAGAGAAGAGAAGTATAGGAGAGGGAAGCGGATGCGGAGAAAAGACAACGCGGAGGCAACCTTCGGCTCCCCTCAGGGCAAGTTGAGGACACCGAGATATAGGGAGAGACCCAGGCGGGGCGTGCAGGCGGCGAGGAGATTGGCCCTGACGACGCCGGACCTGGTGCTGCTAAGCCTGCTGGCGGAGCGGCCTATGCACGGTTATCAGGCCAACCTTGAGCTGGAAAGACGCGAAATACGAGATTGGGCGAACCTGTCGCGGCCGCAAGTGTATTACTCGCTGGAGAAACTGGCGCGGGCCGGACTGATCCGTGCAGCAGAAACGGGCGAGCCGGCGGAAGGACCGGAGCGCAGCACTTTTGAGACGTCGGTGAAAGGCCGCGCGGCGCTCGCGAAGGCTTTAGAAAGAGAAGAATGGACAACACAGAGGGAGCGCCCGCCTTTTCTGACGTGGATGGCGCTATCTTGGCAGGCGCGTCCGGGAGTCTTTGAGAGACAATTGGAGCGACGACGAGAATTTCTGGAAAAGGAAATTGCACGGGAGAAAGAAGTGCTCGACAGCATCTTGAAGGAAGTGGGGCATCCGCACCATGAGGCGGTGTGGATGGTGAGCTTGATGATCGAGCAGTTTGAAACGGAACGGAAGTGGCTGAACCGCGTGCAGCAAGAGATAAAGTTGCGAGGACCAGCGAAGAATCCGGAATACGCTTAGGGTAGAGAGAAAAGATAACGCAGAGACACAGATTCGCAGAAAGGAGAACAAAGTGGGAGAGCGACTGAGAAATAGGGAGAGATGCAGTTGGGCGGCGCTAATGACCACGGGGTGGACTGCTGCGGTGATGGCCGCTGCGATGTGCGTCACTCGGGTAGAGGCCTAGGAAAAGGGGCCTTCCGGCTATTTAGTGGATGACGGCGCTAGGTCCAGGCCACCGCAGTGAAAGTAGATCGCGTGAATGAAATTCTGCTTGTTCCGGAATCCTCGAGCTGTGTATTTCACCCACTGGATCTTGG
>Ga0193747_1000233_pt1 | contig 22652 bp, 27 predicted proteins | sample L1m2metaG_FD_143048 | JGI IMG/M metagenome (GOLD analysis project Ga0193747, IMG submission 143048) | Soil microbial communities from a riparian zone of the East river system, Colorado, United States - L1m2 | ecosystem: Environmental > Terrestrial > Soil > Riparian zone | place: USA: East River...
GGGATCTGGAACATGAACCGCGCCTGCTGGTTCGGGACGTCGACCCACGAGCACGTGATCGTGGACGTGTAGTTCAGCCCGCCCGGGTAGTCGTAGTTCCAGTACTCGACGTTCGTCGTCTGGATGTTGAAGTGGATCTTCTGGTGCGGGTTCAGCATCTGGATCTCGCCGTTCGCGTTCGTCTTCGCGACCGGCGCGGCCGCGTCCGTCGTCATCGTCATGGCGCGCGCACGTCCGGCGAGCAGTGCCAGCGCCGCAAACGAGAGCACCGCAATGAGTGGAACTGTCCTTCTGCGTTTCATCGTGATCTCCCTCGCCCGAACGTGCACTCGGCCCGCACCGCCGCGCATGCGGAAACCGCTTAATTCGAGTCTAGAACACGACCGGAAACCGCGAGCCGACGACCTCCCGCCCCTCCGGCGTGATCGGTCGTATGTCCAGGACCGCCGCCAGTCTGTCGCTGTGGCGCGGACTGTGGCGCGCGGCTGCAACACCGCATAACCAAGCCGAATGGAGGGTGCTCGGTGTCAGGTCTTGCATTACGACAAGCGCCTTCGCGTTGTTGAGTTGCGTGATTGCAAGACCTGACCTCAAGGGTGACCCCAAGGGTCACCACTGCATTGTAAGCCTCGCCGCTAGATGTTTCGGTGCGACAAGAGCCTGAGGCCGCGTGGCTCGACGTCCAGGGTTGAACCGGCTTCGATCACTCGCGCGATCCGCTGCTCCAGCCCGCGGCGGGCGAAGCGGGTTGCCTTCCACGTGACCTCCTCGGCGGGTCGATCCTGCGTCCGGGCACGGAGACGTGGACGCAGATGATTTGAGAGCCGCTCGCCCAGCCAGATGAGCAGGATGATCGCCAAGCCGATGGCGATCAACACGCTCACGAGCGCCATGAAGATCGCGAATGCGACGAGGATCACGGTTGCGACGACAGTGCTCCGGGAGAGCCCACCCCGGAACGAGAACGGCTCACGGATCGCTTCGATCTCCCAGTCTCGCCCGTCGGGAGACGTTGCCTTGACCGCGCCCACCAGGGCGACTCTAGCGCGGTGTGACGACCTCGCCTCGCGGCGCCGTATCGTCCTTCACGCCTTCTCCAGGCCCTCGATGCGCTCGGCGAGTAGGTGCAGCGAGCGCTGCACCGCCACCACCAGGCCCATCAGGAGATGGTTCATCTCGTCCACCGGCGGTGCGACGCCGGAGCCGCTCGCGGCCTGCGCCTTGTCGTACGCGGGCAGAGACTTCACCTCACGCCGGAAGACCTCGTCGACTTCGTCCGCAAGTCCCATTGCCCCTCCTGTTCGGATTGCCGCAACATAACCACAGCGATCAGGCGAGCTCGATGCCCTCGTGGACGAGCTCGAGCGTCTCGATCGCGACCTCGTTGCCGAGGGCGTTCAGCGACGGCGCGACCCACTTCGTCGGCCAGGCACGGCGGAGGTTCCAGCGGGCGACCTCCTGCCGCTGCTCGTCGAGCAGGATCACCGAGACGTTGCGACGGTCGAGCGTGCCCTGGGCGACGGCCTGCCACCACTCGAAGAGCGTCGCATCGCCCGCGAAGCCGTGGCGGAGGACGAGTGGCCCGTACTCGACGCGCCCGGGCAGCAGCCTCGCCGCGGAGGTTTTGTCCGTGCCCTCACGGTAGGCGATCGCCTCGATCCGCCCCTCGGGCAGGTCGGCCTCACTGAAGCCGGCGACTGTCACGCCGTCGATTTCGACCGAGAAGTTGAAGTCGAGATACGGGTCCTGGCGCACGCTAGGCATCGTCGGGCACCTCCAGGTAGGGGAAATCGCGGTAGGCCGCGAGGTCGTGGCGGATCTCCCGCGAGCGCCGCTCACCGCGGTCGGTCCGCCAGGCAACCCTGACTCCGAAAGCGGTCGGATCGTCGCGGGCGAAGAAGAGCGCCGAGCGGTCGAGGAAGACTCGGACCCGCCGCCCAGGCCCGAGGAACTCCAGCCGGCGGAAGAGCTGCAGGCGGTCGATCCGCCGCTCGCCCCCGAGCCCGCTCAGCGGTCCGTCGAAGCGGACGCGCACCGAATGCGCCGGCTCGTCGCCGAGATTCTCGAGCACGAGGAAGAAGAGCCCGTGCTCGAGCTCGACGTCGAGGATCACGTCGGCCTCCCTGTGCTCCGTGACGGCTCCGGGCACACGCGGAGTCTAGGGCCTGCGGAAGAGGCGGTAGCGGACCGTGTCGACGAAATCGACCGGGCCTTCCTCGACCGCGCGCAGGCGACGCTGGACCTCGGTGGGCAGGCGCAGGTTCTCCCAGCCCGCTGCCTCCTCGAGCGCTTCGGCCGGGTCGTCGAAGCGCTCGACGACCACGCGCCGGACTGTGCGCAGCTCTTCGAGCAGGCCCTCGGTGACGATCTGCTCGACCGCCTCGTCCATCGCGTCGATCACGAGGGCGAACTCGCTCGTATCGATGAAGCCGAGCCCGCGCGAGCCCGCCAGCACGGCCATGTCGATCCCGAGCGGATGGATGTCGAGGACCCTCCCGCCGGGACTAACTGCCTGCTGGACGTTGCGCAGGACGTGCACGACGTCCTCGGTGTCCACTCATCAGAGCGACCAGCTGAAGAGCGCGAGCTCGAACTCCCCTTTCGGCAGCTCGATCTCGCGCGCGTGCGCGACCTCGAAGCGCAGGCGCTTGCGCAGCTCGCGCGGCGTCTCGTCGCGGGCGGTCGCGACGACCTCCTCGTCCGGGTCGAACGCGAACACCTCCGCGCCCTCCCGCGCGCACTCGAAGCTCAGGCGCCCCTCTCCGCAGCCGACGTCGAGGACGCGCAACCCGCTCAGGTCGACCAGCTCGCGAATCGTCGCAAGCTCGACGCCGTCGGGATCGACCACGGCCGGCACGTGCGCGACGCTAACGGATCAGTGCAGCCAGGGGCCGAGCAGGTGCTCGATCTCACGGCAGCCGCGCGGCGTCACGGTCCGGTCGCGGACACGATTGCCGGAGACGACGACCAGGGTCGGTACCGCGTCGACGTGGAAGCCCTGGGCGAGCTGGGGCTGTTCCTCCACGTCGACGCGGTAGACCTGGAACGAGTTGTGGTTCCCACGCCGCTGAAGCACCTGGGCGAGATAGCCCTCGACCCGGCGCGCCTGGCCCGATCGCTTCGAGTAGAAGAAGACCAGGAGCGGAACCTCGCCGGCCGTTGCCGTGCTCACAGGCTCTCTCCAGCGGCCTGCGGGGCTCCCAGCACGTAGCGGTGGTCGTCAATCTCGACCTCGGTCGGCGCACGGCCTCCGTCTCCGAGCCACCCCTCCACGACGCCGAGGACCCGGCCGAGCGCGTGGTCGGGGCCGTTGGCGACCTCGATGTAGACCTGCCGGCGCTCCGCGTCGAACCGAACCTGTTCGGCTTCGATCATCTGGACGAGCAGGCGGATCAGCTCTCCCGCGCCGTCGCTGTCTGCCACGTTCACCCGAACGACCGTTTGCACTTCTGCCCCCGCGATCGATTGCCCCGTCTCGATCGTGGGGCTGCTCTGGCCCTTCGATGACCGGAACTGCTCCCGCGTCGTCGCGGCTACCGGCACCGAGGCAACCCGAGGGCGCTCCGGCGCCTCCTCGCAGTGTAGCCCGGATCGGCGAGACGGGCTACCATGCCTATGCATACACGACGCCCGCCTGGTCGCTCTTTTTCCGCTCTCTTTCCACCCGGGCGCTCACATCGAGGAGCGGAGGAGAAGAGGACGACCATGGACGAGGCCATGCGCTCGCAGGACCGAGGCAGGCTGGCCGCCGCAATCTCGAACGCGATTCTCCGCATCCACAGCCAGTACTACGGACGCGGCGCGAGCAGGGCGCGAACGGTGATGGGCGCCGACTACGTCATCTGCTTCCTCGAGGACATCTACACGCCGGTCGAGAAGACGCTGATCGCCGCCGGCCGCTTCGCGGCGGTCAGGGAGACCCACACGGCGTTCCAGGACACGATGAAGGAAAACTTCTCGGAGGCTGTCGAGGAGCTGGTCGGGCGCAAGGTGATCGGCTTCCTCTCACAGGTGCACGTCGACCCGGATCTCGCGGTCGAGACGTTCATCCTCGAGCGGGACGGCGGGCCGTTGCCGCCAGTAGCAGAGGTGTAGCTCCACGCGGCTTTAGAGTTCTCGTGGTGACGGTGCTGAGCTCAGAGGCCGAGCGTTCGGACGCCTTCGACGCGCGGCGCTCGCGGATGGAGGAGCTCGTCGCGGAGCTGCGGGAGCGGTCAGCGCAGGTCGCGCGCGGCGGCGGCGAGCAGGCGCTCGAGAAGCACCGCTCCCGCGGGAAGCTGACCGCGCGGGAGCGGATCGACCGGCTGCTCGACCCCGACACCGCCTTCCTCGAGCTCTCGGCGCTCGCCGCCTGGGAGATGTACGAAGGCCAGGCGCCCGCCGCCGGGATGGTGACGGGGATCGGCGTGATCGAGGGCCGCGAGTGCGTGCTCGTCGCCAACGACGCGACCGTCAAGGGCGGCACCTATTTCCCGATGACCGTCAAGAAGCACCTGCGCGCCCAGGAGATCGCCGAGCAGAACCATCTGCCCTGCATCTACCTCGTCGACTCCGGCGGCGCCTTCCTGCCCCTGCAGGCCGACGTCTTCCCCGACCGCGATCACTTCGGGCGGATCTTCTACAACCAGGCGCGGCTTTCGGCTAAGGCGATCCCGCAGATCGCGTCGGTGATGGGCTCCTGCACGGCAGGCGGCGCGTACGTGCCGGCGATGAGCGACGAGACGATCATCGTCAAGGGCACGGGGACGATCTTCATCGGCGGGCCGCCGCTGGTGAAGGCCGCGACCGGCCAGGAGGTGAGCGCCGAGGAGCTCGGCGGCGCCGACGTGCATGCGCGGCTCTCGGGCGTCGCCGACCACTACGCGACCTCGGACGAGCACGCGCTCGCGATCGTGCGCGAGATCGTCCGCAACCTGAGCCCGCCGCCGAAGCAGGTGCCCTGGGACGTCGCCGCGCCCGAGCCACCGGCGGCCGACCCGTCGGAGCTCTACGGACTGATCCCGTCGGACTTCCGCGAGCAGGTCGACCCGCGCGAGCTGATCGCCCGCATCGTCGACGGCTCGCGCTTCCACGAGTTCAAGGCTTTGTACGGCGAGACGCTGGTCTGCGGCTTCGCGCGGATCGAAGGCTGCCCGGTCGGGATCCTCGCCAACAACGGCGTCCTCTTCGGCGAGTCGGCCGCGAAGGGCGCGCACTTCATCGAGCTCGCCTGCAAGCGGCGCGTGCCGCTCGTCTTCCTGCAGAACATCACCGGCTTCATGGTCGGCAAGGAGTACGAGGCCGGCGGGATCGCGCGCGACGGGGCCAAGCTGGTGACGGCGGTCGCGTGCGCGGAGGTGCCGAAGTTCACGGTGATCGTCGGCGGCTCGTTCGGCGCCGGCAACTACGGGATGTGCGGGCGGGCCTACTCGCCGCGGCAGCTCTGGATGTGGCCGAACGCGCGCATCTCGGTGATGGGCGGCGAGCAGGCTGCGACGGTACTGACGATGGTCGGCGACGCCGACCCGGATGAGATCCGCGCGAAGTACGAGGCGGAGGGCAACCCGTACTACTCGACGGCTCGCCTCTGGGACGACGGGATCATCGACCCACTCGACACGCGGCGCGTGCTGGCGATGGGCATCTCGGCGGCTCTGAACGCACCGATTCCCGAGACGACGTTCGGCGTCTTCCGGATGTGAAGTCGGGCCAGGTCATCTACTCGAGCTCTGCGGGCCAGCTCCAGATCGAGTTCGGGATCAACCGCTGGGTCCAGATCCAACTGCGCGGCCGCGACCCGGTCCAGCAGCAGATCGACAGGCAGAAGGAGCTGGAAGCGGTGCTGCGCGAGCTCGGGCTCGGCGAGATCGAAGCGGCGAACGCAGCCGCCGAAGCCTGGCTCGACCGGCCCAGCAGCGCCGGCTTTTCGGAGGCGCGCTCACGCGAGTCGTTCATGCGCGCCACCGGGCTGTCGCAGTGGGGGATCGCGCTGGTAGTCGTAGGATTGATCGCGCTCTTTGTCGTCGTTGTACACAGGTGAGGAGAGAAGCGTGAGCTATTCGATCGTGAACGTGGACGAGATCGAAGGCGGCGGCCCCGGCGGCGGCTTCCGCTTTGTGCGCCGCGAGCTGGGCGTCGGGGCCTTCGGGATCAACTGGATCGAGCTACCGGCCGGCGCGGAGGGCCACGAGCACGACGAGAGCGAGTCCGGGCAGGAGGAGGTCAACGTGGTCGTGCGCGGATCGGGCATCTACCGGGTCGACGGCGAAGAGGTGCCGGTTCGCGTCGGCTCGTTCCTGCGCTTCGATCCGGGAACGACGCGGGTTCCGGTCGCCGGGCCCGCGGGAATGGCGTTGCTCGCCGTCGGCGCGCGGCGCGGAAGCTACGAGCCGAGGGGGCCGTTTTGAACCACACGCTGGAGCTGACCGAAGAGGAGCTGCGGCTGCTGCGCGCCGCGCTGCACTCCTACCTGGACGACTTCGGGCACGAGCAGGCAGATCTCCTGCGGGAGATCAAGGAGCTGATCGAGAAGCTGCCGACGTCGGGCGTGCCTGACGAATGACGGTGCGCCTGCTCCTCTGGAGCCTGGCGGACTCGAAGACGACGCTGGAGGAGCTGCGGGCGAAGCTGCCTCCCGCTCCCGAGGGGGACTTCTGGATCTCCGACCCGGGCGGGGAACGCTTCGGCCTGATCTCGTTCTCCGAAGAGGACGAGCCGGTCGCCCAGGCCCGCCAGCTGATCGGCAAGGACCCCGAGGTCGGCGAGGAGTTCGAGCTAGAGAACTAGGACGTCGCGGTCGCGAGCTGCTCGCGAACGCGCCGCTCGCTGACGACGTCGCCCTTCCGGCCGAAGGCCTGGGCGGCGCGCTCGAAAGAAGCGGCCGCAGAGTCGGCATCGCCGGCCGCGGCGAGCACGACAGCCAGTGTCTCGTGCGCGCCCGCCTGCGCGTGAAGGAGATCCGTCGCCTCCGCGACCGCGAGCGCTTCGCGCGCCGCGCGCTCGGCAGCCGCATGATCGCCGCGGGCGCTGAGCAGCAGCGCACGGGCCCGGCACGCCGGAAGCTGCGTGAACACGTCGTCGGCCGCCGCGGACCCGAGAGCCTTCGCCACCCAGACGTCGGCCTCGTCGGGGCGTCCCAGCTCGATCAGCGTCAGCGCGAGCAAGGCCGCGCCGGTCGACATCATCGACTGCTCACCCTGCTCCTCGAGATACGCGCACGCCTCCGCCAGGTAGCGCTCGGCTCGCTCGAGGTCGCCGGCAAGTCCGAGCACCACGCTGGTCGTATGCGCCGCCATCGCCAGCTCGGTCAGCCGGCCGCGTTCGCGCAGCTCGCTGCGAAGCGACTCGATCAGCTCGACCGCTTCCTGCGCCGAGCCGGTCATCGCCAGCGCGGCCGCGCGGTAGAGCTTGATACGGAGGTTCCACCTGCCTGTCGTGCGCGGCTCGTGCGCGTCCACCCACGCAAGGAGCTCCTGGGCCGGCGTAGGCCCCCAGAACTTCGCGGCCATCAGTGACGACCACTCCGCGTGGTGCGGCGACGGAAGCCGCAGCGCGTGCTCCACGGACAGCTCCGAGGCCACGGTCTGCTCCACGATCTTTCCGCGGTTGAACGCGACATGGGAGACACACCACCAGGCGACGTAGAGCCCGACGTCGTCGCCGCTCGCTTCGAGCTCCGGGAGCGCCTCCTTCGTCTTTGCATCCAGCCGCTCGAGGCCGCCTTCCGGATTGACGAAGCCCTCCCAGAGCGTGGTCTGGAGATCGAGCGCCAGCTCCGCGACCCGGTTCCCGGCCTTGCGAGCGCGCTCGACACCGTCGCGGCCCGAGCGCATCGCGCCCTCGATGTCCCCGGAGAAGGCGAGCGCATCCAGGTTGTCGAGCTGCAGCAGGAGATCGACCTCGTCGTCGGGGACGAGGTCGAGCGCCCGCTCGGTCAGCCCCCGGGCGGCCGGATAGTCGGAGCGCACCATCGCCCGCCACGACGCTCTGGTCAGCCGCTCGCGCGCCGCTTCGCGAAGCTCCGGGTCCTCGGTTTGCCCGAGCTCCTGCCCGTAGCGCCACGCCTGCTCGAGGTGATGGCCGACGATCTCGTCGAGCTCGACGACGCCGTCGCCGTGCCGCTCGAGCCAGTCCGCGAAGCGCCGGTGCAGCTCGGCGCGAACGGACTTCGGCAGGCCGTCGTAGGCGGCGTCCCGGATCAGCAGGTGCCGGAACCGGAACGCGTCGTCGCCGCTGACCGTAGCCTCGTCCGGCCGCACGAGCTCCTTGCGCACGAGCGTGAGCAGGCGCTGCGCCACCTCGCGCTCCTCTGGCGCGAGCGCCTCGACCGCGCCGCGGTGGAAGACCTTCCCTTCGACCGATCCGCGTTCGAGCACCGCCCGCTCGGGCGCCTCGAGCTGGTCCAGCCGCGCCGCGAGCAGCGCCTGGATCGTCGGCGGAACGGTTACCTCGCCGCCGCCGGAGGCCTCGACCAGGGCGAGCATCTCCTCGACGAAGAGCGGGTTGCCCTCGGCCGCCTCGAGGATGCGCTCGCGCAGGCCGGCGTCGACGGGCGCGAGCTCGCCGATCAGCTCCTCCGTCTCGTCGGCCGAGAGCGGCTCCAGCAGCACGGTCGTCGCGTTCACCTTCCCGCCCGCCCAGCCGGCCCGCCGGTCGAGCAGCTCGGGCCGCGCCATGCAGAGGAGCAGGATCGGCGCGCCGCGGCTCCAGTCGGCGACGTGCTCGACCAGGTCGAGGAAAGCGGGCTCGGCCCAGTGCAGGTCGTCCCACACGACCACGAGCGGTCGCTCGCGGGCGGCCTGCTCGAAGACCTTCCGGACGGCCCAGGCGATCTCGTCCGTCGGCACCGGCGCATCCGACTCGCCGAGCGCGGAGGCGATCGCGGCTGCCGCCTGCTCGTCCTCGGGCCGGATGTCGAGCACCTGCAGCACCTCGACCACGGGCCAGAGGGTGATCCCCTCGCCGTACGAGAGGCAGCGCCCGCGGACGACCGTCGCGTCGAGCCCGTCCAGGGACTCCGCCGCGAGCCGCGACTTGCCCACGCCGGCCGCGCCGAGGACGGTGAAGAGGTGGCAAGCGCCGTCGTCGACCACGTTCGCGAACGCGTCCGCAAGCTGGCGCAGCTGGCGGTCGCGGCCGACCATCGGCGCCCCGTGCCGTCGGACGGGCTCGCCCGTTACGGCGCGCAGCCGGAACGCCGGCACCGGCTCGCTCTTGCCCTTCAGGCTCAGCGGTTCCACCGGCTCGACGTCCACGAGCTCCTGGATCAGGCGGAACGTGGCTTCGCCGATCAGCACCTCGCCCGGCTGGGCCGCCTGCTCGAGCCGCGCCGCGACGTTGACGGCGTCCCCGGTGGCCAGCCGCTCGGCCGTGCCGGTGACGACCTCGCCGGTGGTGACGCCGATGCGCCCCTGGATCCCGAGCTCCGGCAGCGCGTCACGCATCTCGACGGCGGCCCGCGCGGCTCGCAGCGCATCGTCCTCGTGCAGCGTCGGCACGCCGAAGATCGCCATCACCGCGTCGCCGATGAACTTCTCGACCGTGCCGCCGTGGCGCTCGACGATCGTCTTCATCGCCTCGAAGTAGCGCGCCAGCAGCGCCCGCAGGGTCTCGGGGTCGAGCTGCTCGCCGAGTGCGGTCGACCCGGTGACGTCGCAGAAGAGCACGGTCACGACCTTGCGCTGCTCCTGGGCGGGCGGCGCGGCGGCGAGCGGCGCGCCACACTCCTCGCAGAACTTCGCGGTCGCGCTGTTCTCGTGCCCGCAGGCGGCGCAGGTCACCACCCCTACAGCACCAGCGTCTCGGGGAACTCGACGTCCTGCTCGAAGCGCTCGAGGCGGTACGGCGCGAGGTCCAGGCTCGGGGTCTCGCCGAGGAGCTCCTCGGCCAGGGCGCGGCCGACCGCGGGCGACTGCATGAAGCCGTGGCCCGAGAAGCCGCAGGCCGCGTAGACGCCGTCGGCGATCTCACCGAGGATCGGGTGCGCGTCGGGAGTCATGTCGTAGAGGCCGGCCCAGGCGCGGTCGAGCTGCGCGGCGGCGGCCGGCGGGTAGCGGTGGCGCAGACGTTCGAGGCGGTCGTCGAAGAGCGTCTCGTCGACGGCCTCCTCGAAGCCCCAGCGCGGCTCCGGGTCGGCCATCGCGACGAGGAGCCGGTCGCCGCGCCGGCGGAAGTGAAAGGTGGTCTCGGCCTCGAGCACCATCGGCAGGTCCTCGGGCAGCTCCGGCAGCGGCGTCGTCTCCATCAGCTGGCGACAGAGCGGGCGCACGGGCAGCTCGACGCCGCGCGTTGCCGCAAGCTCGGCCGACCACGGGCCGCACGCGATCACGAGCGCGTCGGCGTCCAGCGTGTCGGCGTCGGTCCCCTCGCGCACCTCGACGCCGAGCTTGCGCGCGCGGGTGACGAGCTCTCGCGTGATCCCGGGCGGGTCGGCGACCCCGTCCTCGGCGCACATCGCCGCGCCGAGCACGTCGTCGGTCTGCAGACCCTGGACGAACGACGGGTCGACGCTCTTGACCGGCACGCCGAGGCCGGCCTGCAGCTCGCGCCGCTCCTCGAGCTGGGCGAGCCCGTCCTCCGTCGTCGCCAGGAACAGGTAGCCGACCTGGTGGAAGAGCGGCTCGCCGAGCTCCTCGAAGAAGCGGATGCTCGCCTGGGCGAGCCGCACCTCGGCAGCGGTCGAGAACTGCTGGCGCACGCCGCCCATCGCCTTCGAGGTCGAGCCGCCGGCCACGCGGCCGCGATCGGCGAGCACGACGTCTCGCGCGCCGAGCTGCGCCAGGTGGTACGCGACCGAGGCGCCGATCGCCCCGGCCCCGGCTACGACGATTCGAGCCACTCGTCCAGCTCTCGCTTCTCTTCAGCGGTCAGGGGCCGCAACGGCCCGCGCACGTCCTCGCGAACGGGGACGCCGCGACGGCCGAGCACGAACTTGGCCGCGGCCTGGAACGGGAAGCGGTCGAGCGCCGCGCGCAGCTCGCCGACGCCGTCGAGCGCCACCACCCGTTCCGGGAAGACGGACGCGAGCCCCGACACCGTTCCAGCGGCGCCGCGGACCGGAAGCAGCTCCTCCGCCCCCACGAAGACGTCCAGCCCCTCCAGCAGGTAGGGCTCGACCGCCTCGAGCGGCTTGTCGGAGACCTTCAGCCCGGCGAGGTTCGACGCCTCCTCTCGCAACCGTTCGACCACCTCGACCGGAACCGCGTAGCCGCTCCGGGCCTTGAACTCGTAGACGTAGAACGGCAGGGGCTCGCAGGCGCGGGCCGCCGCGGCGAAGTGGGCAAGCAGCGCCTCGTCGTCGAACGCGTAGTACGGCGGGCCGATCACGGCGACTCCCGCGGCGCCGGAGCCGGCCGCGTGCTCTGCGAGCGCGGCCGTCTCGGCGGTGGTCTGCGCGCCGCAGTGGACGATCACCGGCAGCGGTCCCTCGAGGAACAGCTCGGCCGCCCGCCGGCGCTCCACCGCGGAGAGGAGGATCCCCTCACCCGTCGTGCCCAGCGCGAGGATCCCGTCGAGCCCTCCGGCCTCGAGGAAGTCGAGGTACGGCCCGAAGGCCTCCTCGTCCAGAGCGGCTCCCTCATCGCGGAGAGGCGTGACGGCAGCCGCGAGCGCTCCGCGCAGCATCGGACAACTTTACGATGCGCGTGCATGGCGGCGTTACGCGTGGAGCAGGCGGGCGACACCCTGCGCGTGACCATGGACCGCGCCGACCGCCGGAACGCGTTCGACGCCGAACTGATCCGCGAGCTGACCGAGGCGTTCGCCGACGTCGGCGATGCGCGCGCCGTGATCCTCGCCGGCGAAGGCGAGAGCTTCTCCGCCGGGGCCGACGTCGACTGGATGCGCGCCTCGATCCAGCTCAGCTACGAGGAGAACGTCGCCGACGCGAGACGGCTGCGGATGATGCTGGACGCGATCAACACGTGCCCGGCGCCGGTGATCGCGCGCGTGCAGGGCCATGCGCTCGGCGGGGGTTGCGGCCTGGTCGCGTGCTCGGATGTCGTCGTGGCGGCGCCGGACGCCGTGTTCGCCTTCTCCGAGGTCAAGCTCGGGATCATCCCCTCGGTGATCTCGCCGTTCGCGCTGGCCAAGATCGGCGAGAGCGCGGCGCGGCGCTACTTCCTCACCGGCGAGCGCTTCGATGCACAGACCGCCTTCCGGATCGGCCTCGTCCACGAGCTCGCGACCGAGCTCGACCCGGCGGTCGAGCGGATCGTCGCCGAGCTCCGCACCGCCGGCCCCGAGGCGGCGCGCCACGCCAAGCAGCTCGTCCTCGAGCGGCCCGACTCGCTCGGCACGGAGCGGCGGATCGCGCAGCGGCGGACGAGCGACGAGGGCCAGGAGGGCCTGCGCGCCTTCCTCGAGAAGCGCGCGCCCGGCTGGCGCGAAGGCACGGGATGAAAGAGGGGCCGCGCTGGGCGGCCCCTCGAGAAGTGCGGTCTGCGGGCTTTCGAGCCTAGGGCAGACCGACCTTTGCCGTGTAGATGTCCTGGTCGTTCGCCTGCCGCCCGTTCGGCTCGGAGAACGTGCAGTTGTCCGGCGGGGTCGTGGAGGTGCCGGTTCCCGGGCAGAGCGCGAGATCCGCGTTCCGCGTGTCGGACCAGATGGGATAGCCGGCATCCCAGGCCGCGAGGCCGGTGTAGTCGCCGATGAAGGTGCCGTTGCCCTGGGCGTCCGGAAACTCGGTCGGCAGCGGCATCGACGAGGATGTCACGCGCTTCGTCTTGAACGCCGCCCAGTCCTTCGAGGACGAGAGGCTGAAGTCCATCGTCCCCGTCGTCTCGTCGGAACCGTACTGGCGGTCGTAGTACGAGACAACGAGCTTTCCGTCCTTGCTTGTCGTCGACCACTGCCACCACTGGTCGGTTGTGGACTGACCCGGATCCTGGTTGACGACCGGCTCGGTCCTGGGATCCGAAGTCGTCCCGGTGAAGGTCGAGCCCCCGTCGGTGGAGACGCTCACGAGGATCTTGTTGTTGCAGGCACCCGCGGTCTTGACGCCCGTGAACCGGTTCTGGCCGAAGGGTGAGAATCCGGCCGGCACACAGCCGTTCGACTCATTCGAGTCCCTGTTGATGTAGGAGCCGAACGTGACCGCGATTCGGCTCGCGTCCTTCGGGTCGACGCTCCCCGATGGATAGTTGTTCGCCCGGAAGACCGAGTCCTGCTGGGAGCCCTTCTCGGGCACGCAGGCCCGGCCGGCGTCCTGGCCGGCCTGGTAGGTGGCGCAGTCCGGCAGGTCGTAGAAGTCGCTGACCTTGACCGGCGACGAGAAAGTGACGCCCCCGTCCGTCGACTTGACGATCAGGATCTGGTTGCGGTTGTCCGCTCCCGAGACGGCGTTGTTGTAGTTGGTGTAGACGACGTACAGCGCGCCGTCCGGCCCCGTGAACGGGTCGGAGTCCTGGTTCTCGTTGCACCTCCCCTGCGGGGTCGGGACGCCGAACGTCTGATTGCAGAGCGCCGAATCGGTGCTCACGAGGACGGGCGCGCTGAAGTGCTCGCCGTAGTCGTTCGACCAGGCTTCGTACAGGTAGGCGGTCCCGTCAGAGTCGAAGAACGTCCAGGTGACGTAGATCCGATCCTGGAACGGGCTGCCGGCGTGGTTGTCGACAGTCATGTACGGCTTGTCGATCAGCGTCGCCCCCGTCGTGTCGGGGTCCTGGATCACCGGCCGGCCGGTGAAGTTCCAGGAAGCGCCGTTGTTGCCGGTCGAGCGAAACAGGTAGATCCCGCTCGAGAGGTCCGGGTTGTTCGCGGTCGCCGGGCCGCGCTGGAACATCTGGCAGCTGTAGTAGGCATTGCTCTTGGTGTCCCACGCGACCGACGGGTCGCCGGACGCCTGGAAGTACTCGCGAGCTGAGCCCACAAACCCGCCTCGCACGAAGCCGTTCGGCATCGTCGAGTCGTTCCAGTGGTCGGCGCCGTGGCCCCAATGGGCTCCGCAGGTGCCGTCCCCGCGCAGGTAGTCGTTCGAGGCCGCGACGAGCTGGTCCGGGTTGTTCGGATCGAGCGCGATCGCGGTCTCGTTCTCGGCCTGGGCGCGGCCCTGGAGATCGGTGTCGCTGATGTTGAGGCAGTTCTGGTTGACCTTGATGTTGTTGCCGTAGTTGCTCCGGCAGCCGTCGTCGCCGGACGGGACGAAGTTCTTCGCCTCGTCCTTCTTGGCCGTCTTCTCGCTCGCTCCGAGCCCTTGTGCGAACTCGAAGCCCGCGAAGCCGGACAGGATTCGATTCTGCAGCTTCGTGAGTTGCAGATCGTTGGCGCGAGCCGTCTTCGTCGCGGTCACTCCACCCCCGGCGAGCACGAGCACGCCGAGCGCGAGCAGCAAGCCGAAGAACAGTGGCGCTCTCCGCTTCATCGCTCTCCTCCGTTTTCCGGGACGCGTCCCCCCGGGCGCGCCCCTGGACGATCCCGCCATGTTGACGGCTCGGGCTATGGCTCGCAAACGGCAACCGTCCGGCTCTCGGCCGGCGCCTGCGCGTGGCCGTAAGCTGCGCGCGTCGTGCCCTCGCCGATGCCCGCATGACGATCCGCAAGCTGCTCGTCGCCAACCGCGGGGAGATTGCCTTGCGCGTCTTCCGCGCCTGTCGCGAGCTTGGGATCGGGACGGTCGCCGTCGCGCCGCCCGACGACCTCGGGTCGCTGCACGCGCGCTCGGCCGGTGAGACGGTGGAGATCAAGTCGTACCTCCACTCCGAGGAGCACATCCGCGCGGCGAAGGAGGCCGGCGCCGACGCGATCCACCCGGGCTACGGGTTCCTGGCCGAGAGCCCGGACTTCGCGGCGGCGGTGGAGGCGGCGGGGCTCGTCTGGGTCGGGCCGCCTGGAGACGCGCTCGAGGCCGGCGGCGACAAGCTGCGGGCGAAGCGGATCGCGCGACGGGCAGGCGTCCCGGTCGTCCGCGAGGGCGGGCCGGACGAGCTCGGCTTCCCGCTCGTGATCAAGGCGGCGGCCGGCGGCGGCGGGCGCGGGATGCGGATCGTGCGCGAGCACACCGAGCTCGAGCAGGCCTTCGCCGCGGCTCGGCGCGAGGCGAAGGCGGCCTTCGGCGACGACCGCGTCTTCTGCGAGCGCTACGTCGAGCGGCCGCGTCACGTCGAGATTCAGCTGCTCGGGGACGCTGACGGCGTGGTCGCGCTCGGCGAGCGCGAGTGCTCGGTGCAGCGGCGCCACCAGAAGGTGCTCGAGGAGTCGCCGTCGGTCGCTTTGGACGACGAGCTGCGCTCCCGGATGAGCGACGCCGCGGTCGCGTTCGCGGAGGCGATCGGCTACCGAAGCGCCGGCACCGCCGAGTTCATGCTCGACGGCCGCGACTTCTACTTCCTCGAGCTGAACGGACGGATCCAGGTCGAGCACCCGGTCACCGAGCTCGTCACCGGCGTCGACCTCGTGCTGGCCCAGCTGCGAATCGCGCAGGGCGAGACCGACGTGGCAACCGACTGGCACTTGGACGGCTCGGCAGTGGAGGTGCGGCTGTACGCGGAGGATCCGCGGACCTTCCTGCCGCAGACCGGGACGATCTCGCGGCTGCTGCTGCCGGAAGGGATCCGCGTCGACGCCGGGGTCGAGGAGGGCGACGAGGTCGGTACCGCCTACGACCCGCTGATCGCCAAGCTGATCGCGCACGGGCCGACGCGGGAGGAGGCGCTCGACCGGCTCGCCGCCGCGCTGGCCGAGACCGAGGTCGAGGGCGTCGTCACCAACCTCGAGTTCCTGCGCTGGCTCGTCGACCATCCCGCGCTGCGGGCTGGGCGGACGACGACCGCCTTCCTGACCGAGCACCCGCCGCTCTCGGCGCCGCCGCTCGCGCTGCCCGATGGTCCCTGGGCGGGCGCGTTCCGGCTCAACCTCGCCCCGCCGCCGCCGGCCGCGCCGCCAGATCCGGAGGTCGCTTCGCACGACCACCCCGCGGGCGAGCAGAGCACCTTGACCGCCCCGATGCCCGGCACCGTGATCCGCCTGCTCGTGCGCGAGGGCGAGAAGGTCAAGCCGCGCCAGCCGCTGGTCGTGCTCGAGGCGATGAAGATGGAGACGCCGGTCGTCTCGCCGTACGAAGCCGTCGTCCGGTCGGTGCACGTGAGCGAGGGCGACCGCGTCGCCGGCGGCCAGCTGCTGGTCGAGCTCGAGGAATAGCCCGCTAAAAGAGCTTCTGGAGCTTCATCGCCTGGCCCATGTCGCCCTTGATTTTCAGCTTGCCGGACATGTAGGCGGCGGTTGGATTCTGCTCGCCGTTGGCGATCTTCAGGAACGTCTCGGCCGAGCTCGAGATCGTGACGTCGGCCTCAGCGCCGTTCTCGGTAACCGTGACCTTCCCGTCGTCGACGTCGACCGTCCAGGTGCCGGAGCCGTCGATCTCGAAGCGGTAGCTCGCGGTCAGGCCCGCGGCCTTCGCCGGGTCGACGCGCGACTCCAGCGTCTCGAAGAACTCTCTCGGGTCGTCCATCGCCGGCGAGCCTACACAACAACCTCAGGGGCGAGCCGCTGGCGAGCTCGGGTCGAGGGCAGGAGCGTCGCGAGCACGAACCCCGGCACGGCGGCCGCTGCCGCCGCGTACATCGCCGTCTGCAGGTCGACCGAGTCGGCGACCGCGCCGAGGCCGACCGCGGCGATCCCGCCGAGGCCGATCGAGAGGCCGATCGAGAGGCCCGAGGCCATCCCGATCCGGCGCGGCAGGTACTCCTGGCTCATGACCATCGTCACGCCGAAGGTGCCGATCACGCAGACGCCGACGAGGGCCAAAGCCACCGCCCCGGGCACGCCGCCGACCATGATGTAGACGAGCGTCAGCGGGCACACGGCCAGCATGCTCACGACGAGCACCGGCCGCCGGCCGATCCGGTCGGCGATCGGCCCCGCCGCCAGCGTGCCGAGGCCGCCCGCGAGCAGCATCAGCGAGAGCAGGTGGCTGCCGTATGCCTTCGAGTGGCCGAGCGAGACCTCATAGAGCGGCACGAAGGTGACGAGGCCGAACCAGGCGACGCTGCGGAACGCGATCACGGCGAGCAGGAGCACGAGCGCGCCCGGCCGGTCCTCGCCGGAAGCCGACGCCTGGGTGCCCGAGTCCGGCGCGAAGCTCGCGAGGTACCGCGTCACGGCGACGAGCAGCGCGGCGACGGCCAGGCAGGGAACGGCGAGCAGGAGCCCGCCGGTCAGGCCGAACGCGAGCACGAGCGGCGTGGTGACCGTCGGCCCGAGCGCGAAGCCGAGGTTCCCGCCGACCGAGAACAGGCTCATCCCGCTCGCCCGCTTCCGCCCGCTCGCGTAGGCCGCGAACTTTGAGCCCTCCGGGTGGTAGGCCGCGACGCCGAGCCCGGAGACGACGACGAGCAGGCACACCAGCCAGTAGGAGGGCGACGCCGCCGCGAGCGCGATCCCGATCCCGGCGACCGCGACCCCGGCCGGCAGCAGCCAAAGCGCGCCGCGGCGGTCTGACCAGGCGCCGAACAGCGGCTGTATCAGCGAGGACGAGGCGGCCGACGCCAAGATCAACGCCGCGGCCAGCGTGTACGACAGCGAGAAGCGGTCGACGAAGAACGGCAGCAGCGCGGGCAGCGCGCCGTTGGCAAAGTCCGTCGCGCCGTGGCCGGCGGAGAGCGCCGCCATCGCGCGCTTGTCGAGTGCCTCGTTCAGTGATACCGCCGAGTTTCTGGGTCGCGAGCACCAAGCCAGAGTTCGCACTTGGCCGCGGCAAGGCTGGACCGCCTTGCCAAGGTCAAGGGTGGGCTCTGGCGCCGCGTGATCGCGGGCCAGAAGCCGGCATGTATTGCTGAATGAGGCACTTGCTCGGCCCGCACGAAGCCGAGACTAGCTAGGCAGCAGTCTCTGCGGCCTCAGGCGGCAGGTACCGGTCGATCAGCGCGTGAGCGAGCTCCCACTGCGCCCTGGCGATCTGAACGCGGTTTCGCTCGATCGCCGCCGGGGGCGCCGAGGCCACCCGAAGTTCCTGCCGCTCGGCGACGAGCTCGCCGATCCGGTCGACGAGCGTCTCGACCGACGCGCGGTTGCGACTTCGCCGGAAGCGAGATGGACGCAGGTGTCGGAGAGCAGCGCCGCAGGCCATGTTTCCTCTATCGGCACCCAGGCCACGGAGGTGTAGCCCCTGCATCCGCAGCGCAGCGTAGGCAGGGCGTCGGCTAGCATCGCGCCGCGATGCGAGTCGAGGTGCAGGCGGGCGCGCCCGCAGAGGTCGAAGCCGATGTCATCGCGGTGCTGCTGACCGCAGGCGGGCTGACCGAAACCGGTCGTGCGCTCGACGCGACGCTCGACGGATTGCTCTCGCGGGTCGCGCAGGACGGTGAGGCCCGCAGCGACCTCGGCTCCGCGCGCCTCGTGCACGCCGGCGGGCGCCGCGTGGTCTTGGCCGGAGGCGGCGAGACCCCGCTGCTCGACGCCGACGCCCTGCGCACCGCGGCGGCGGCGGTCGTCGGCGAGGCCGGTGAGTTCGCCGAGTCGATCGCCTGGCCGATCGACAACGCGTTGCCGCTCTCGGGCGAGGAGCAGGCGGGCGCGCTGGTCGAGGGCACGATTCTCGGCGCCTACGACCCGGCGCGCTGGAAGCAGAACGGACGGCAGGCGAAGCTGGAGACGCTGATCATCTGCGGCGACTCCGGCCTGGCCGGCGCCGCCGAGCGCGCCGCGCGCATCTCCGGTTGGGTCAACCGCGCCCGCGACCTCGTCAACAGCCCGCCCAACGAGATGAGCCCCGAGCAGCTCGCAGCCAGGGCGGCCGAGATCGCCTCCGAGCTCGAGCACGTCGAGAGCCAGGCGCTGGGGCCGAAGGAGATCCAGAAGCAGGGCATGGGCGCGCTCGCAGCAGTCGCGCAGGGCAGCGACGTCGAGCCGCGGCTGATCGTGCTCCGCTACGAGCCGCCGGAGCCGGCGCACGCGGATCTTGTGCTGGGCTTGGTCGGCAAGGCGATCACTTTCGACACGGGCGGCATCTCGCTCAAGCCCTCGCTGAAGATGGAGGACATGAAGGGCGACATGGCCGGCGGCGCCGCGGTGATCGAGGCGACGGGCGCGGTCGCCGATCTCGGCCTGCCGGTGCGCGTGCTGACCGTCGTTGCCTCCTGCGAGAACATGCCCGGCGGCCACGCCTACCGGCCCGGCGACATCCTGACCGCTGCCAACGGCAAGACGATCGAGATCACGAACACGGACGCCGAGGGCCGGCTCGTGCTCGCGGACGCGCTCTGGTACGCGCGGGAGAACGGCGCGACGCACATCCTCGACCTGGCGACGCTGACGGGCGCGATGGAGCTCGCGCTCGGCGACCTCTACGCCGGCGTCTTCGGCCGCGACGACGCCTGGCGCGACCAGGTGATCGCCGCCGGCGAGGCGAGCGGCGACCATGCGTGGCCCTTCCCGCTGCACCCTCGCTACCGCCGCTACGTCGACTCCGCCTTCGCCGACATCAAGAACTCGTCCGACCTGCGGCAGGGCTCCCCCGCGCTTGCGGCCGAGTTCCTGCAGGAGTTCGCCGGCGAGGGGCCCTGGGCGCACGCCGACATCGCCGGCCCGGCCTTCTTCGAGCGCTCACGCGGCGACTACCTGCACCAGCGCGGCGGCACGGGCTACGGCGTCCGGCTGGTCGTCGAGCTCGCCACGCGACTTTCCGCGTGAACTTCGACCTCTCGCCCGAGCACGAGCTCGTTCGGCGCACGGTCCGCGAGTTCGCGGAGAGCAAGATCGCGCCGGTAGCCGCGGAGCTCGACCGCGAGCACCGCTTCCCGTACGACCTCGTCGCCGAGCTCGCCGAGCTGGGCCTGATGGGCATGCCGGTCCCGGAGGAGTACGGCGGCGCGGGCACCGACACGCTCTCCTACGCGATCGCGGTTGAGGAGCTGACGCGAATCGACTCGTCCGTCGCGATCACGATGGCGGCGCACACCTCGCTCGGGACGATGCCGATCCTGCTCTTCGGCAGCGAGGAGCAGAAGCGGCAGTGGCTGCCCGACCTGGCGAGCGGGAAGAAGCTCGCCGCCTTCGGCCTCACCGAGCCGGGCGCCGGCTCCGACGCCGCCGCCGCGCGAACGACCGCCGAGCTGCGCGACGGGCAGTGGGTGATCAACGGCTCGAAGATCTTCATCACCAACGCGGGCACCGACATCACCGCCTGCGTGACGATCACCGCCCGCACGGGTGAGGACGAGATCTCGAACCTGATAATCCCGAACGGCACGCCGGGCTACGAGATCTCGGCGCCGATGGAGAAACTCGGCTGGCGCGCCTCCGACACGCGCGAGCTTTCCTTCCGCGACTGCGCCGTCCCGGAGGAGAACCTGCTCGGCGAGCGCGGCAAGGGCTTCTCGCAGTTCCTGGAGATCCTCGACGGCGGCCGGATCTCCGTGGCCGCGATGGGCGTCGGCCTCGGCCAGGGCGCCTACGACCTCGCCGTCGCCTACGCCAAGGAGCGCGAGCAGTTCGGCAGGCCGATCGCGCAGTTCCAGGCGGTGCAGTTCCAGCTCGCCGACATGGCGGTCGAGGTCGAGGCGGGCCGCGCGCTGACTTACAAGGCGGCCTGGCTCAAGGACGAGGGCCGCCCCTTCGCGCTCGAGGCAGCGATGGCCAAGCTCTACACCGGCGAGCTCTCGCACCGCGCGGCGAACGCGGCGCTGCAGATCCACGGCGGCTACGGGTTCATGGAGGAGTCGCCGATCTCACGCCTCTACCGCGACCAGAAGATCCTCGAGATCGGCGAGGGAACTAACGAGGTTCAGCGGATGGTGATTGCTCGCCACCTCGGCCTCGTCTCCTGAGCAGGCGCGCGGGGACGAAGAGGACGACCAGGAAGGCGAGCAGCGCCGCGCCGAGGATGTAGCGGTCGTTGTTCGACGAGGAGCCGCCGCTCGAGACCTTCGGCAGCGTGATCCCGTTCGCCTTGGCGAGAGCGCGGACGGCGGCGGTGGTCGATTCTGCGAGCGGCGTCGGAGTCGTGCCGGGCTTCATGCCCTTGAGGACGCGGAGCTCCTTGGCGATCGGCTTCTTGCCGTCGTAGAAGCCGAAGCCGGAGGGCATCGCGACCAGCAGCCGGTTGGAGTAGACGAAGGCGATCTCGCTCCAGAGGAACTTCGAGTACGGCTGGTGCTTGCGCCAGAGGCTGACCGCGGTGCCGAGGTCGCCTGTGAACGCGATCACCGCGACGCGGATCTTGAAGCCCTTCTTGTTCGCCTCGGCCACGGTCGCGCGGAGTTGCCGCGCGGCCTGCTTCGAGATCGGCGCCTCGAAGGGCAGGAAGACCTGGTTGGTGAGCAGCACGTCGCTCGCCGGGTCGCCGTTCGCGCGCGCGGCGGCGGGCAGGAGCAGCGCCAGCAGCGCCACGACCAGGGCCGCGCGCTTCACGGCCGTTCCAGCGCCCGCTGGGCCTCATCCTCCTCGCTGAGCAGGCGCAGCAAGAAATAGGAGAGCGCGGCGAAGAAGACGGCCAGCTGCTCGACGTTCATCAGGATGCCGCCGAGGTTCTGGTCCTTGGTCGCAGACAACCCCCAGAGTCTAGGGGCGTGCTCGTAGAAGGCATAGAAGGCGCGGGCCGAGAAGATGTAGGCGAGCGACAGGAAGGCCGAGCCGATGAACGCCATGCCGAGGTAGGCCAGGCGGACGGCGGTCGAGACCCGGTGCGGCTCGTTCGCGAAGACGGGCCACCAGAAGAGAAGCCCGGCGAGGATCAGCAGCCCGTGCTCGAGGTTCAGCGGCCAGCCGCGGCGGAGGGCCCAGTCGTAGAACGGCGGCAGGTGGACGCCGTACCAGACGATCAGCCAGAAGGGCAGCGCGAAGCGCGGGCGGGTCAGCAGCGCGAACGGCCGCCCGCCGAGCTCCGCGACCCGGTCGCGCATCGCCGGGGTCAGGCCGAGGATCAGGAGCGGCGGGGCCCAGTCGGCGATCATCACGTTCTGGAGCAGGTGGATCACCAGCAGGTAGTGGACGGCGATCGTCTCCAGCGGCGAGTTGAGCGGCAGGGCGATCAGCGCGACGCCGAGCCCGAAGAGCGTCGCCCGGCCGGCGCTCGGCTTCTCGACCGTTCGGGCCAGCCACACATAGCCGTAGACCGCCGCCGCCCCGAGCACGAGGAACGCCGGCTCGAAGCTGAACGACGACGCCGAGGGAGTCACTGACCAGACAGCGCCGGGCGGCGGGCGCCGGCTCGCCGCTCCTGCAGGTACGGCCACAGGAGCAGGGCGACGCAGGTGCCGACCGTCAGCAGCTGCTCGACCATCATCACCGCGCCGGCGAGCCGCTGGTCGGTGAGCGGTGAGATCCCGAAGAGCCGGTTCACCGGGTCGGCGTAGCGCGCGTAGCGCGGGGTCGAGCTGAAAAGCAGCACGTCCACGACCGGCTGCGCCAGCACGAGCATCGCGAGGCCGAACAGGATCCGCTGCGGGCGGCGCAGGCGCCCGTGCCTCGCCGGGTCGACGAGCTGCGTCCAGACGAGGATCCCGGTGAAGACAAAGCTCAGGTGCTCCAGGTCGTGGACGAGCGGGTGCGCGGCGGCGTAGTCGTAAGCGCGCGGCACGTGCCACGCGTAGATCGCCGCCGCCCACAGGCCGAGGCTGACGAGCGGGCGCAGCAGCACCGAGAGGAGGGCGCGCAGCGGCCGGAAGCCGGCGAGCGGACGGAGAACCGGCGGCGGCAGCAGGAAGAACAGCAGCGGCCCGCGCACCGAGACCACCAGCAGC
>Ga0193747_1000234_pt1 | contig 22599 bp, 24 predicted proteins | sample L1m2metaG_FD_143048 | JGI IMG/M metagenome (GOLD analysis project Ga0193747, IMG submission 143048) | Soil microbial communities from a riparian zone of the East river system, Colorado, United States - L1m2 | ecosystem: Environmental > Terrestrial > Soil > Riparian zone | place: USA: East River...
TCTAGGTACATTCCCGTCATTGCCGCTGGCTGTGACACTAGCGATTGGTAATTTTTGACAGGCGGAGGTGGCAGCGCCTGAGATCTGGGCAGACACTTTCTGAGTTGGATTAACCTGGGAAATGCCTGCGCTTACAATAGATAATAAAAGTGCTGTCATCAAGAACAGAGACGTCGCCCTGTTTATATGGTGCTTTCTCGTTTTTACTGGCATGCACGGTTTCATAATTAGTTTCGCTTAATGGAAGCAGAGACGGCCAAGTATTTACATGGATTCGTGGCTTGTAGTAGGATTCCCTATAATGAGTTTTGATTAATACCATCTATCTGATTTAAGGAGTCTAACTATGTACTCGTATAAGTGAGCGTTATACTATATTTTCCATTCTGCTTATTTGTACGCAACTTAACACTATTAGAATAACATTCTCGCAGGAGTACGGAGTTAACAACAATTGGGATCTGACATGCGCTTTCGACATAACTGAAGCTTCTATATTTTTTAAATCTTGTAAAGCTATTTCGTAAATTACTGGTCCCGCATCTTTAACCAGAACAATTCTGATATCTCGTTCACTTGCTTCGTCAAAGTTACCGCGTTAACATCTAAATTATGGGAATGTCTTTCCGATACAGTATTGAAAAGGCCCCTCCACCCATGCCTATACATGGATCGATTCTGGGGACAGGTTCGATTTGTTGAAGATTACCAGCCAGAATATACTATTGGATTATTTAATCAGCTTATAATGATATTTTCCTGATCATGCTTTAGGTAGTTTGTTTAATATTACGTAAATATTTACATACATACTTATCTTTTGATGCTTAGTTCAAAAAACAACGGTATGCATTTGCATATAATTATACATAATATGGATATTGCTAAAGGATTAATGGCAATTCTTATTGCAACAGGATCAGCCGCATATGCTTTTTCCATAATTGGTTATATTCACCTAGCACAAGGAATAAAATCCACTGAACAGTCAACACCACCATCAATACCCCAGGCCTTCATGATTTACAATGGCCACAAATATAACATGTCTCCTTTCTTGTTCGCTGAGAGAGGAAATTTAACCAAAATCCAGTTCCCACAGCTGCCAGATACTGTTTTGCCAGAACTGACAATGCAAGAACGGAGAACTATCAGTTTTGATTTTGGTAGTGTCGGTAGTGGAGGAACCAAGATAGTCCCTTATCAAGTATATGCCTACACAGTGGATTACGAAGGCGACATTAACTCGTTATTTGCACTCAAGAAAGTGGGCCAAAACACATTTCAATTGTCAGGAACATCGGGAATTAAGACCTTAGAATTGCACGTATTTTTGCCCGATAATAATAACAATAAGTACATTTCGTTTACCAAGCTGGTAGATATACATGGTAATAACAACAACAGCGTCGCCAACGGTATTAACCCGAACCAAAATAAAAATTCACCAAATATAGAAGCTAATAATATTAATAATAACAATGGAAACATCAATGCTGAAAATAACTTCGACCCCAACTCAGTTCAGTCGTGTGTTTCAGGCTCTGAACTTAATCTTGCACAAGTAACTTCTTCAGCTTCAAATACCGCATCTACTGTTAGTAATCATATATCTACTTCAACACCACTAACTTGGTCCGCCACAGGCGAAGGTTCGTGGATACAGCTAGATCTAGGGCAGCCAAAGTCAATTTGTAGTCTTGAAATTGCTTTTGCAAACGGAGACAACTCCATAAACTTCTTCAACATTCAGACATCAACAGATGGAGTACACTTCCTAGATCATGGACCTTTTCAAAATACGGGTCATGTTTCTGGTCTAGAACAATATAGCTTAGATACACCGGTACCAGCAAGGTTTGTCAAATTAATGTTTCAAGGAAGTACACAGGCGAATTCATATAACATTTCAAACATCAAACTACTTGGAATTGGCTGACAAGTTGGTAGGCCAGCAACAGAACAAGTCGAATTCTAAATGAAACGTAGGGCATTTCAATAAATAACTCAATCCACATCACTAGTCCTGCGAAATGACGCAGAAGAAGCAACAGCTCGGCTTTGGCTATAATGCAAAACATTAAAAGCAAAAATAGCAAGCAAGGCTACCCATCAGGAAAGTGAGTAATTTGCTTGGTTGCTAATTTTACTTCCTCTGAACCGGCCCTGACTGGTGATCCTTGCTTGCCACATGTCTGACTCATGTGGTAAATGTTTGGTATAACAGTATAGATAACCCGAATCTATATGAGTTGCTCACTAGAAGGGAGTCCAATAAGGGAGTAGAGGTTTTCAGCACTTCGTTTTTCTTCACAGGGATAAAACGCTGCATTAGTTCCATGCTGTTGTAGTGTGTGGTGTAACACTACCGTCGAAGCCTTGATGCTTGCCTATTTTTTCTTACACAGCAGTGACAATCAGTCATTTGTTATTCTCCGAGCGATCAGGAGTAAGTATGCATCCAGACACCCAAATGATAAATTCCTGATATTACACCAATCAGTATAAGCTTATTTACTTATATGGTAAGGTTGCTATGATTGGCTTGAGCTTAGTTAGGGCATCTTGCATGGGAATAGACGTGGAATAAATTAGCAATGTTGTTGGGCCAGCGATGTCCTTTTGGACTACCTTGCTTAAGAAGCCGTGTTCTGAAGGGATTTGAAACCCTGCAGCCTCAAAGTTGGCTTTGTACTTTTCTACAGAACCAGTTGGACAGAAGAAGGCTCCTACCACTAAATTGCCGTTAGAATGCACTTTACTTTCAACTTTTATCGTTCCAGTCATTGGCGCATATTTGGGATCGGACACGCTATACGAACCTGGTGCAAGAACTTTGATATCGGAACTTCCAGGATGTGCTACTGGAGTAGTTTGCCAAGCTACCGTTCCCGTTGTATTACTTTTTACAATCTCAACATGAATATGGTTGGGATCGCCATGCACAAATGCAAGAGCAGTTGCAGCTGGAAGTATTAAACTACTTGGAATATAATGGGCATTTCTGAGGCTCATAGTCTTGTTATCAGACAAAAGGTGGTGAGCTTCATCTGGAATATATATTATGAATCCGCTTACCGTAGCTGGAAGGGACATAGTTCCAGTCTCATAAACAGATTTAGCAGTAGGAATGCCATTTGTACCGCTATTAGCAGTAGCGGTGATATTTGTTGCGTGCGAAGTATTCAGACCTCCATTTGATACTGATAGTGCTAACGCGGATTGATATTGCTGGTCAAGACCAAATGAAAATAGGGCTAATAACACCATTGGTAGGAAGGCAAAAAAGACACGATCGAAATGTGATGAGCAACAAACAGTGTCTTTCTTTATCATCACATTCCCGAATCGTATTTTGGTATTTATAGTCTTGCATACTTTTGATGTTACAGAATCACAATCAAGCTAGAATGCTACCGTGAAGGAAACCTAAGTGTGTACGGCTGAACAAGGACACATTCTGCAAGATAGCATTCAATCATATCTCCTTTTTTGACATCCTGATCTTGATCAGTTATTTGATACTTCTGTCATTTCTTATCCATTTCAAAAACCACATTTTAGTCTGACGCTTTCCAGATTTGTTATACCCGTAATTTTATATTGCTACCATATCAGAAATAAAACCAAGTTTTTGTGCTAATATCGTAGTTAAAGGCTCAGAACAGGTCACACACTTTAAAATACAAGATGAACCTGGAAGAAAGAACGAAGATTGCTGAAAATCTATTATTATTACAGCAACAATAAAAGCCAACGAAAATCGAGATCATGATTTTTGCTTTAATCTTTGTTCCAACGTGATTTGATTTATCCAGAATCCTTCAGTTTCTATCTGAGATTAGCGAATGGAGCATTCTTGAGTTGCAGTTTCAAAGGGGACGATATTATGAGTACAGTACTCTGCAGCATCAAGTCTTCTCTTATGGTGTAGCTATGATTATTGATATCACTACGAGCTCCAATAGACTTGATAAACCTCATTTATATCAGTACAATCTTCAACCTCCCCATCTCCAGATGAAAAACAAAAATTCAATCTCCAAAATGCATCTGACTCGCAGCAAGCCAATGAGCTTCTAATGCATTTGGGAAGAGCCTTTATCTCTACCTCATCATTAAACACTTGCAGTATTTGATTAAAGAATAATTTAGTTCATTTCTACAATTAAACATTTTATCAATCATCAACTTAATTTCGTTTTTCATTTGCTCACTTATAGGACCCTTATGAGAGTAATCCATCAATAAATTATGACCATATTTTTCTGTTTTTGCTGATATCATTTTGTCATCCTCAGTGCCACTAATCGTATAGATTGTAACCAGACTTACAAACCTATACTTTCAATTAGCTTTATCAATTCATTATATTGTTTTACGAATTTCTTGCCTTTACTAGTTGATGATATCAATCCAGAGGTTTTTTCTCGATATATCAAGTATCTACGTTCTAACTCAATAACGTGATTCATCATTTTATCATAGGATAATCTGCAATTGTGCTGAATATGAGTTGGTCTTGCAACTTTGTTATGAACTATATCATCTTCAATAGCGCAAAGTATTTCATAAAATAGTTGAAGTTTATGCCTTTTTTCTGGTCTCATCTCTCAACCTCCAATCCCTTATTCCTACTATTGGATATCGCATAGTGTATGGCATATACAAACAACGCCAAACCAAACAATCGAACAATTATGGATCCGATAAACGCCGCGGAATTATCATCAAAATAAATAATAATTAGTGAATACTGTTCAAGCCAGAGTAAAGCAAATGCAGCAGGAACATAAAGCAGTTTAAAATTAGCACTCTTTACCAACGGTACTATGGATTTCATGAAGATATATCCAAGAATTATGAGATCAAACATCCTAGTGTAAAGGCTCAAGTCCTTAAGTTCGGTATCATTGAGTATTGGTTGTACAAATAGCGCAGATATCGTAACCATCACTGGAGCAGAAATCACAACTAAAGCTAAGATACTAATCAAAACATCTTTGAGTTCAGTAGGAGGTGGTCGTAGGTGGTCAAGAAATAGACGTGGTTTTAATATTTCGCCAGCACGATCTTTTAATAAATAAGATAACGCTATTAACGCAAAGCCCTCTGATTGTAGAGTAAGTTGCACCCAAAACGATAAAGTATACAGGGATTCATTACTCACAGAATAGTAGACTAGGCCTAGATATTCAAATTCAGACGATGCACCTATAATTATAAAGCCTGTTGGTAAGCCTAAAAGATATCCAAGTCCAGAAAATCGGTATGATCTGTAAAAATAAATAGCTATTACAGAACATAAAAAGATAGAGGCAACGGTCACCACCAGACTGAATAATAATACCGATGTCGGTAGAGCACCAATAGTAATAATGCCATAAGCAGCGTGATGAGGGCCAATTGTAGTGGTGGTAGCAGATGATGGATGCAATAGAATAAACGGGTTTAGGATATGTGATTCTTGTGCTGTCATTTATGTAGAAAAAACCATTTACGTGTCCCTGGTTCTACCACAGGCACTTTTATCGTATATAGTAACAACCTTTTAACACTCAACATTATTGATTTGTTATAAAGATAAGTCTAACTCCCGTTGAGAGAGTTCGTTTATTATCTGTTAAAGAACTAGCGAATAAGGTTATTCTCTGATAAGCCAGACTTGGAAAACCAAAATCTCATCAGAAATCAGGCAAAAGTTTGGCGATAACGCTCAGGTATACCAAAAATATCATATATATTGTAGTGTTAGGTCAGGGAATCAGGAGGCATACGCACGCTTACTCTGGTATAGGAAACTTATTTCTGCAGAAGCGGAGTGTTTTCGGAGAATAATGCGACTGGAGGACCCTTGTATAGCTAATCGTTACAACGGGGTTTTCACATTCTTGTGTGTTATTGGTGCGATTATTTCGACTCCACGCGCAATTATAAAACTGCGGTTTCTCGGCAATAAATGAACTATTTCACTTACAACTTCAAATAAAGTTTGAATCTTATGGAGTTCGCAAGATTTACTCTGTAGAAGCCAAAGTAAAAATTAGCTGTGTATCTACGCTGATACTTCGATCACCCGACAGGATAAATTTCTGCGCAGTGGTATTAACAAGTTTTAGTGTTTGTTTGCATTCTTAAACTTTAGAACTTATCCATATTCGGTATAGTAGTATATGTTGTTGGATGTGCTAATGCAATTTTGGTTATTTGATTTTGTAAAGATTCCATTTAAGGAAAGGTTCTCTGCTTTAGTTAATTAATTAGGAAAGGTTAATCTAAAATTCATACCTTTTCTTTCGCTCTTTACTAGCGAAAATTGTACGCGGCTTATCCACAAGCTGTGGGTAACAAATATTACATGGGGTGTGAAGTATAGTCTGGTCATTACTAAGCATACTGGGGACTATACGTTAGTCTTTTCTTTTTCCACAATGCACAATGTAATACTCTGTATGGAAAATATTTCTTTCGGGGACTTGCGTAAGTACTTACAGTATATTATCCGAATATCAGTTCCGAGAGCGAATCTTATTGTCAAGCCGATACCACTGTGGTTAGTTCTCCTCATGCATTGGAGAAGAGACGGTCTACAATTTCTGAAGACTCCACTCTAAACCAAAACAAAATTAACTATCTGGGATTATTCCTCAAAGTTGACGGAAAAAGAAAGAAATACTACCAATGCTATGGTAAAGCAATTGCGTAACGCAAAAATAGTACCGAAGAAATAGAATGCAACGAATTAAGCAAGATGCCTGGTACTTCAAAGAAATTAATATTGTTACTTTCTGGCCTATCGCTTATGATCATTCTCTTGGGAACAGTAACGGTAGAAAATTATTTTCATATTGCTCATGCTGCACCTCACACTCTTCCACAATCTGCCATAGGAGGACCAACAATTACTAACGACGCTCAGCTCAAAATTGAGTTAGTATTCAAAGGGCTCAAGTCTCCTACAAGTATGGCATTTTTGGGACCAAATGACATTCTCGTCTTGGAGAAGAACAAAGGTAATGTACAGGGAATCGTTAATGGTAAGATTTTGCCTCAACCGCTTCTTCATGTTAACATTGCAACTCAAGTTGAAAGAGGGTTGCTGGGTATAGCTATTGCAAAACACACAAATGGACCGACATATGTTTTCCTGTACTTTACGCAGTCCGGTAGTGTGGGTACAGCCAGCGTTGGTGGTAGCTCAGCGGGAACATAAGCGCTTGGTAACACACTTTACAGGTATGAATTAGTAAATAACAATCAGTTCACAAACCCTAAACTGCTGTTAGATCTTCCCGCTTTTCCAGTGGATCCTTCCTCCGCTGAAACGAACCATAATGCTGGAAAAGTGATAATTGGTCATGATGGTAATGTTTACACGGTCATAGGGGATGTTGGCAGTCACAGAGGTCAGACACAGAATATTGCTAAAGGACTACCACCAGATGGTACTAGTGGAATACTTAGAGTCACACAGGATGGTCAAGTTGTGCCAGATAGTCCTCTCGGATCCACAGCCCCACTTAGCAAGTATTACGCTTACGGTATAAGGAACAGCTGTATGGATTTCGATCCTGTTACGGGAAAGTTGTGGGATACTGAAAATGGTGATTCTTTTGGTGATGAGATTAATCTTGTAGAGCAGGGATTTAATAGCGGATGGGTACAAGTGCAGGGGATTTGGAAAGTGGCAAACGGAGGATCACAAGGTCCTATCATAGCAAACCCGGATAACTTACTAGTCAATTCTGGGGGAGCAGGAAAATATCGTTCTCCAGCCTTCGTGTGGAATCAACCAGTTGCTCCTACCGCACTTAAATTTCTTAACTCTTCGATGTTGGGAAAGCAATATGAGAATGATATGTTCGTCGGTGACATTCTGCATGGCAATATATACCACTTCAAACTTAACCAACAAAGAGATGGATTGCTTCTTAGTGGGTCGGTCGCAGCTAATGGCAATGTTGCAAACACCCTACAAGAAAGCCAACAATTTGTTTTTGCACAAGGGTTTGCGGCATCACCGATTTACAAGTAGGACCTGATGGCTATCTTTATGTTCTTTCCTATACAGATGGTGCATTATATAGAATAGTTCCATCATCCTCTAGTCCTTCTTGAAAAGAAATATACTTATAAAGAGATGTTACATTGCTCGTTTTTCTACGCATACATTGGCTCCATATGGATTATGTTGGACAAGAACAAGATCTTGTCTTAATGAATCGAGTCTCGCGATCTCGTCATCATCATATTAAAAAACTTGCTAACATCTGATAGATCTGTAGGAAATGCATTCCTTATCTTTGGGTATGTAAAGCCCCTGGTTTTTCTGATATCTTATAGGACCCTTTTTCTGAAGAAGTGATAGATATTCGGTTACCTGGTCCTTTGAACCTGAAAGAATTTTTTCAAGCTTCATTTTTACGCTAATGACCTGACTACAGTTATCGTTACTATGAGAACACGTGCTGGCGATTTGTAAAATCAAGGCGGCTGCTTCCACGCTAAATCTTTGTTCCTTGTTCAACGGGGACTCTGTGTGGTACTGTTTTTTCCAAGGTATCGTGTAGTTGTCACTTGCTGTGTATTATATTTTAGCCCGATTCGATACGATATGTGAATAAACACTACTTTACAAATCCGAATTGACAGCAGATAAAAGCCAACCAATCAATCCTAGATTACTTTTGGAGCTTCCTGCCATTTCTTCGTCTACTACTGGTGAAAATAAAAATCATAATGGCGGTAAACTATTGATTGGTCCTGACAACAATGTGTATACAGTCATTGGTGGTGTTGGAGGACATCAAGGCCAAGCTCAGAATGTAAAAAACGGGGACCTACTTGATGGGATAGGCGGAGTACTCAGAATAAGACAAGATGGTCAACCTGTAGCAGATAATCCTCTGATAGGTGCAGGAGTGATCATAGTAGAAAGAGTAAACATGGACAAGGAGGAGACGAGGGGTCATTCTCGGCCTTATTGAATTACTTCTATGATTACGGAATACGACATAGCTTTGGAATGGATTTTGACCCAATAACAGGAAAGATATGGGATACCGAAAATGGTCCCTCTTTTGGCGATGAAACTAATCTAGTTATCCATGGATTTAATAGTCGGTGGTTAAAGATACAAGGATTAGCACATGGTACTTATAATAGCCTCGGTAATCCTGCTAAAGGTCTAGTCTTATGCGGAATCCTGTATGCTATGCTATGCTACGCTAGGATATGCCACGCCGCAATTCACTATCAGTCATTACCCCCCAAAACTTAAGGGTTTTTAGTGAGAGTATTTGTGCAGCCGTTTGTTTACCGCATTTTTCGCAGAATAACACACCACATGTCAAACATCTAGAGTAGTCTATCCTTCCTTTGAATTCTGTCGGTGCGAAATCATGTTCATGTGTAAAAATATATCCCTGAAATCTCGCAGTAGGTGTTCTCTCCAGCAATTGAGATGTTTTTATCAACTATCGACATAATATAGAAGATTTAAAGATAAGTATTTCGGTTAATAAAATTACACGGCATTTATAGTAGTTATTTCACCATTAATTACAGCTTTGATAGGATTCTCAATTCTCCAACACAGCAGGGACAGACTGTACCTTATGACAAACTTCGTGTTTAATCTTCAAACATAACCGATCTGCCACGTATGCTGCTTCCTTTTGTTTAGGTTTTAGTTTTAGTTTTAGTTCATTTGCCTCTTTTGCAAAGTTCAAGCTCAAATCATGTTACAAACTGATTTGGATTTATCGTCGTTTTCTTGTATATCTTCGCTGATTATTTTCCTACTGATGGATCGGTGCCTGTATGGTAGTGGTTGTAGCAGTGACAGGAACTATTCTATATATTATCCCTCGACCAAGTGAAACAACGTATAGGTAACCATCAGGTCCAACAACCAAATCTGAGATGCCACCAAAATTCGATCCAAACGTTATTCCTTTTGTTTCCTGATTGGTATCTGCTACTTTATCTACAAGAGCTCCGTTAAGCGCTAAACCTGTTCGATCCTTATTGAGTTTGAAATGGTAAATACTTCCATTATGTACGTTTGACACAAATATGTCATTTTGGAATTGTTTTCCTAAGTTGACTGAGTTAAGAAATAGAATTTTTGTAGGTCCCACTGTGTTAAACCATGAAAATTCAGGATCTCGATATTTCCCTTTCCCATCAAAATCAACTAATTTAGAATAATCAAAATCAAGTGGCGCCTTTCCCTGTACTTGTAACCATCCGCTATTGAAACCAGGTTCAACCAAATTAACCTCATCTCCATAGCTGGGGCCATTTTCAGTATCCCACAACTTGCCAGTGATAGGATCAAAGTCAAGACCAAAGCTGTTTCGAATTCCATAGGCAAAGTATTTGTTTGCTGGACTACTTTCTCCGATAATGCCATTACCCACCGGTTTTCCGTCTTGGGTAATTCTAAGTATGCCACCAGTTCCATCAGGCGAGCCCGCCTCTTCAACATTTTGTGCCTGACTGTTATGACCATCAATATCACCGATAGGAACATATAAGTTATTATCAGGACCGATTATTATTGCACCTGCATTGTGTCTGGGACCAGGGGTAGCAGGTAGATCTAATAGAAGTTTTGGATTGACCAAACTATCATTTGCAAATTCATATCTATAAACCCTATTTGCGACTAATGATTGGCCGCCATGTCTGGCATCATTGACTGTATTGAGATTACTTTCATTACCTATTTTTTCTGTAAAATAAAGGAACACGTACCTATGGTTATCAGCGTTTTTATTTTTTGAAATGGCAATTCCAAGCATACCTCTTTCTACTTCCGATGCAACCTCAACTTTTAGAACAGGTTTTGCTAGTAGATTTCCATTTACGATTCTGTCTACCGTACCTTTCGCTTTTTCTAATACTAATAAATCATCTTGACCCAAAAATGCCATCGTTGTGGGAAGTTGAAGACCTTTAAAAACTATCTGTACCTTTAGCTTAGAATCATTGACTATAGGGTTGCCTGCGTTATGGGCAAACAATGCTCCTGGTATTTCCATTTCCCTGGACACTGTACTATTATTATTTTGTGCATGAACAACAATACCATCAATTTGCAAAGGTGTCGCGATGATGTTTGACAGAAGAACAAAGAAAATTAAGTCCAATGTCATAGAGAACGGAGATCCAATCTTCATTTTGCGTAATGTTGCAAGGCAATGATATTTATTTATTTATTAATAACTTCGTGATTTAGCTTAATTTCTTGTACATTCGTAAGGCAATTCTAGTTTGACCTGGAAATCAAATTATTCAAATCGTATTCATAGTAACGTCTAATATAGCGTGAATTTAACGGTCAAAAAATCTTTTATTCATACCACCAAGTCCACCATTTTAAAGTGAAAGGGTACGGTTGGAATATGAACACTATTTTCGAATTTTGCTGGCAAAATGTTGCATATTTGGTCCTCAAACTGAATATTTTGCCGGCATATTTGCTAGCAAACAGTTGCTAGCATCACATGGAATACAAATGCGTCAAATAATTCGTCAAATGAATCGTCATATATGTCAGCTGATGCTTTCGTGCGAGGTGAGTGGGAGTTGAGAGGGGAACAGTAATGCACGGAAATTATTGATAGGTTATGGAATCGCGTGCTTTACCCTTAACCGATCTATAGCGCGCCGGTCTATCAAGAACAACAACATAGCATTAATTATGCGAAGGAGGAGCCTAGGAATAATGGTGTAAAAAAATACAGACTCTTGCTTCACAATTCCAATAAACAGGTATTGACAAATTATATCGTTGTGATTTTAGAGTAATGAGCACTGATGCAAATTCATGTGTTCGAGATTGTGGTCAAATAATCTCCTGTACTAATTGTCGATCACATCATGTCATATATCCACCAGCCTCAGAATATGTGTCCACTATGCATGATCCTTGTCAAAGAGGCGATTATCAGAAGAGCTTTTTCGATTGCATTAAATGTAATTACAGAAATAGATTCTATTGGCATAAAATACATCGTGAGAATAGAATTGCATAGCTAGTAGCTAGTATGAACATTCAATATTTCCTTTTCAAGGAAAAGTTTTGAATAATTCTATTACCTCAACGATCGGGATAACGAGCAGCATGGAAATAGTAGGACGGTGATCGATCAAAAAAATATTCAATAAGAGACGAGAACTTTCAAGCAAAAACTGAAAATTTGCATATTGAATTTACGCACGTATCCTGCCCGTCAAATTTAGTCAACCTGACTACCTTTTAATATAAAACTTGCTTGGACAGTCGCCAGTGGGGTGCTGTTCCATTGGTAAATGTAATTGTACCTGAAGATTTGTTATCGGAAGTTTGGAGAGTCCTGGATCGTCTTCTATCCTCCAAGAGGATAAAGGAAAGCATGCGAGTGCAAATCCAATATACGAGGTTCTACTGCAATGGATTAACGGAATGTCCTACCACAGTATTTCCTTTCGTCAGAAGGCAGCATGCGCAGTTTTCCTGGAAACAGGCCTGTGCTTCGTCATGTTTACAAATCGAACATATACACACTTGTGTTGCGGTGGTGGTTTCAGAACTGATCTTCTTCTGTTGCTTTGATCTCGCATCAACATATAACCATAGTGCAACTAGCGGTACGCCAATAATGAAAAAGACGATAATGGTTCGTATCGGAATTCTCAGTACGAATAACGAAATCCCAAAGCACAAAGTACCTATACCGAGCATTGAAAGCCAGCGTGTTGTGGTTTCCATTTTATCACCTGTTATGTATATAGACGTCCTCTTCCTTAATAACTTCAGTACCTGATTGTTTTTTCTTCTTCCTTCTACGAAGCTCTCTGACTTTCTCGAGAATTTCTATTAATTCGGCTTCAGGGATTTTTGAGATACTAGCATCACATTGGATACCCTTGGCCTGCAATATTTCCTCTGTTAATTGGATAATCTCCTCTTTGTGCTCTTTCTCCTCCTCTGTCAGCATGTTGTTACTTACAAATCTGAAGAAGGCAAAATCGCTCATAGCGAGATACATTGCTAATAACTTGCTATTTACTTTACCGTATGTAAACAATGCAGCTATTGTTTTGTTTCGTTTTGTTGCAACGTCTGCTGCTGACTAATTAGTAGTGGTCGCTTCTGCAATGACGGGTTTTTGGTAGTTGAACAAAGGAAATTCACCAAAACTGTTAGCACCACTATTACAGCCAGGAACGCGTAACTATGTACTGATGTTCCCAAATAACCGGTTTGTATCAAAACACAAACCAATATTCACTTATAAGCCTTTTATGTAAAGACTATTCGTAGTTTGATTGTATCCTAGATCTGATACACGGATTACTCTAAAATTATTATCGTGCAAATATTTCATTTCTTGCGAAAATAGTGCGATCCCTGTGCTAGCACGTAAATTGCTGTTTTGTACACTATGATAGGCTATTATCGGAATCGCATTAATAATTCCGCCATTATTGTACTTGTTCTGGCTATTAACTTCCTGAACAAATATTTTAAAGATAGAGGTAACATTGTGCATATAGGCGAGGTCAACTGAATTATGGCTCCATTCCCTAACAGAATACCTATTGGTATAAGTTAATGTGCCATTGTCAAAATATGTTCTACAATCTGTCTGGCTTGAATAGCGCTTCCAACCATCACATTTGAGGTACATAAGATTCGAGAAGCCATTAATAGCCAAGTCATAATACTTAGCAATTTCATTTATTACAGTGGCATTATCCCCTCCTAGACCTCTAGGAGTGGCGAAAAGTGTGGTATTAACCCCATGGTCACGTAGACATTGTTTTGACTGACCCACCTCATAATTGAGACCACCGGAAGAGAGTTTCGTCAAAGTCTTATATGTCATTGTCTTTGACCCAATATCGTTCCCATCATTATATAGCGAAACTATATCCTGCCAACTCATACGTAATGGCAGTCCTACCAAGGTGCAGGTGATGAAAAAGCTTCCTTTAAAGCCATACCTGTCCAATATTGGCTTGGCATTCGTATATTGGGTTGTCCAGCCATCACCAAAAGTTAGGATTACTACTTTATCATTTTTTGGTGTCTGACTCTGAGCTTGCATAAGGTAGATACTCTCGGACGAAAAAAAGCCCAAGACTAATAATGGGAACAACGCAATAACGACAAGTATGTAAACAGTCATGTCAAATCTTAGAGCATCTGTGTCTTGCTTATCATTAGCGACGAGTAGTCCTTTTTTAATCTTATGGTGTATTCGTCTAATGTATTGGTTTTGACAAGAATGATTCGCGGTCAGAATGGGGTAACGGGCAAAGATAACAAAGAATTCCCAAACCAAGCCATTACCGAAGTAGTAAGGTTCAAAGTCCTACGGACTTGAGAGGCAGCTATCGGCTTGTCTTTGATACTGATGGTTGGGGTCTATCCGACGCTTACGGTTGTCCTCGAGTATCACGAAGGTAACCTTAGTCATAAATCGCTCCGTTTTCAAAGAGAATGCGAATGATTTTATCTGTATATGCTACCTTTAGAATATATTCAAGATTGCGTGCGACGTCTTGAATAGCACCCTGATTTTCTGCCAATTGCTTGAAAAGGTTCTGGACAAATAACACCATAAACCATCCATAATGCTTTTCAACTTGAATTGCATTATAAATGTGAGTGTCAAATCAATACAGTCAAGATTCAATTAAGGATATAATAGATGAGCTAGACAAGGAGACAGCCAAAATAGTTATATCAAAGGAAATCAGAGGTAGGTACAAGAAAACCTCCACAGTAATAAGAGGTATGGCGCACAGTATGAAAGACCCAGAGATAATAGCCATAACTAGCGAGCTAAAGACAAAGATAGGTACAGGAGGTACTTATAAAGAAGGACGAATTATACTGCAAGGAGATCACAGGCAGGCTGTTAAACAGTTGCTAATTAAAAAGGGATTTAGTGAACAATCGATCGAGGTGTTATAGTTCAATGTGAAACCAGTATGAAAAGCTCCTGGATATGACATATCATTTCCATATTCAGTAGTTCATGACTTTAGGCGCATGAATGAATAGCATTTAAGTCCGAAATATAATTTAGACGAGGATTTTTATTCATAAAATGTTGGAAGCGTGAGAAACTAATAAACAATCAATGTGCTCACGTGTCTACGGTTAATTCTTTAGCGTCGGTTATTGCTTCATCAACTGTACCTCACCTGAAATATTTTTGTTTATCTCCATGCTCAACATGAACTTCGACGGTTAGTTCCATGAGTTCAAGATCACGTTATAGAATTTATGCCGCACAGGAATGTTTACTCCAAATCGCTGACCATTCGCGCATAGGATATAGAACTAAAAATGACGCCCTGATAATTTCCATACGAAAGCCGAAATAAGTCAGGCACGATTCTAATTGATAGAACCATACGTGAATTACAAAATATGAAACAATGCATATCAGAGAATTAAATAAAAGGAATAAGGCCCGATCTAAGGGACTAATTGAACAGTTGGACAACGCTTGCATGGTGCTCCCGAAATGTTTTCCCTAGTAGTCCGCTGTTTCTGCTGCTGCCGCTGACTCTGAGGTTGTGAGCTCAGAGTACCTCAATAAAGAATCTGGACTTCAACGGAACAAATATCTTTTTGATATTACCATCACAAAATTATTTTGGGTAAGGATTTGGAAGTGACTTACCATCCCAACACCTCCTATGGGGTTGACAAACAAATCAAGACCATTTGTCACCCGAGTTAATGGTACGCCGTTTTGGAAAGCGCTTCACGAGTGGACTGTTCATCTGACTGGCGTTATTGCAAAGCTGGTCCAGTCAATATCAGTCTGTGCATTTCTGCGGGATGTGTCAACCTCATTAGAATCAAAGGAACGAGTACCGAGGCAATGCATTGTATTGTGATATGGTTCTCGGCTTGTATTTTTACGTGTTAAAAAGTGCTTCATCTAACAATTTGTATCTCAAATGTGCTTTTAAAGAAAGGCTTCAGAAATTCATAACCGCGATCGAATGTGATTAAACGATTAACTCTCGCAAACTGAGCCATAATCGCATGTTGTATATCATTGTAATCTGCCCCCCTATACCGATAACTTTTATACGGACGCCTGCAACTAGGACAGAAATTCTGGTCTAGAATTTTTCCAAATGTCTTCCGCTGTATTTGCACAACTCTCCTGAAGAATTCATTCGCCGGGATATTTGATTCTACAGCAACTAATTTTTTTGCCATAGTAGATTCAGTTATTTTTGCAAGAAATTCTTTTGTGTATAGATCTATTTTCGACTTTAACGTATCTGCTATTCGACTCTCGCTCTTTATTGTATCCGTAAAAGACTCTTTCTGAACCACTTTGCTCCTGAGAATAGAGACCATCTCAAGTATGACCAAGTCACTAATCACAACGACAGATTGAGGATTTGCGATTATCCCATCTATGATATTTCTTGCCTTATCATAAGTCTTTTCATAAGTGCCTTTCGTAACATACGAAAACCAGACATTTGAATCAATATATGTTCTCTCTAATTTGCTTGACAAACTCTACTGGGTCTTCGTGATCAGCATACTCTTTTAACATTCCGCACAAATCCTTCACGGCGTCACTTCTCGGTTTGGCATGCAATGGTGGCAAATCATAGATTTTGCGCCATTGTATAGCAATTTTCTGACTATTCGTTAACTTAACCAAATTGGAAGCGTAATTAGACCGGGAGCCTATCGGTTCTTTTTTTCTTGGAACTGATTTCTTTTGCTTTTTGGTTCGTGGGGAGGCGGCCATAAGATCCTATATTGTATAGTTCTTGAGTATATATCAATTAGTACATTATCGACTAGTCTATGGTTGAGTCTTCTAGTAAGTTTACCCTGGAATTTATTTATGACTCTTTCTGGAGTGGAGCAATCCCTGAACAAGAAAAAGAGAAATTGATAAAGAAACAGGACTAGATGGACCAGGAATTTTAAAGTTCATACGAGACCGTTTTAAGATACAATAAATTGCAACTAGAAATTGCAATGGCAGCTAAAGATGAAATCTTGATAATATTTCAACAGCTGGTGCATTTTCGTCAAATGAAATTATGAGCAATTCAGTCACTAATAGCTGTAATAAAAGAAATTGGTGTAAAAACCAAAAAGCCTGACACATAAGGAGCCCTACTCTAATGTTAAACAAGACAACTAGGTTTACAAACGGAGGTCAGTAATTTAGAGGTGGGTAGAAAAGCGTCCCTTGTTGTTGAAATAAAAGATGATACCAAGAGATCTTCTGATGAAGCGTTGGGGTTTGGGAGCCTTTCACATCGCTTTGAGAAGATTATAATGTAGGCTGGTTATTCAGTGGAACGCTAGCCTAAAGTTCCTATCGGTCGAACTTGCTTGAAGACTAGATATTTCCCTATACGACATAGTTCCAGTTACTACATAATTTGCCCTTCCCTCAACCACTTTATTCCAAGCATTTGCCGTAGAATTATTCTTTTGAAATAATTGATTATCTTTTAAGATGACAGATCCGTCACCAACAATCGGATAAATTCCAGCAGAAGATGTAACAAATCCCTCCAACCTCGTTCCAATGGTTCCTGACACGATTCGCTTGCCATCAACCAGTATATCATATGCAATTGCCTCTAAAATTGCAGTTCCTTTATTAGGATTGGTTGCGTTAAAAGAAACTTGTATAGTTGCTGAATGATTATTTATTTGGTTGGGAACGATGTCTCTTATAGACAGCGTAAGCGGCACAGCAGTGGTGTTCGTCTGGACAGCATTATTATTAGAATGAGTTCCAGTACTGCTAATAACAAATATCGCTATGGCAATAGCAACGATTCCCCCACCGGCAGCATATATGAGCTTTAGACGCATACTTGAACAGTATTGAATTCCTAAATATAATTTGTGTCGACTATGGCTAATGCGTTGTTATGTGTATGTGTTACTTGAGCAAGTACGCGTGACGTACCTTGACAGCAGACTTCCTCGCGAGCCCGTTGGCTTGCAGTCTGGAGCTTGTCTCAATATTAATACTGACAGGAATGTATTTTCCAACACGTTTTCATGCCCTGTGTCCTGCTTTGTGGGCTGCGTACTGTACTGTACCGCATTTAGAACGGCTCTCAGTTCCCATGGCGGTAGGTTTAGTAGTTTTAATATCTTTTGTTTTACGAATTGTATCAAAAGCGGCTGCCACTTCTTTACTTATACCTGTGCTACTCGTCCCAAGCGGTATGATACTGATTCCCGCATGGAGAGTCCAGGTGTTACTGCTGTTATCGAATACAATGTATTTTTGGATGTCATAAAAATAATGTTTTCATATTTCCCAACGCTACCAGAAAATGTGTACGGGTTTCTTGGTCCGGTTCGCAATTGGCATTATGTTATCTGGCATATGTCTAATCAAACGAAACAATATCCACGATGATAGTAAGATCTGTAAAACTACTAGAGGCCTGGCGAGGACTATTCGAGTATAAGCATGTTATTACAGCACCAAGGGCTTGTCTACACGCCTAACCATTGTGTTGATGCTAGGATAGTGACAAACGGATTAAAGTGTTGCGTCAGCATTCGAGCTAATGTATTTGATCGTTGGTGCCGTGTAACTAGATTTCCATATTATATGATTTCGTGATTTCAATCGTGACTGTATCCCCAACTTTTATGCCGATGTCTTCATATTCTTTCATGCTCAGCTTAAATGTAGGCGAATCGCTGATGGCGCCACCACCACCTACCATCCGAGACAAATTTGACATCATCTTCGGCAAATTCTTCATCAAATCTTCTGGAGAAGTAAATGCCATCATGTTAGACCCGAAAGGATTTTGCTGCTTGTCGCTTCCTGGTTTGTAGTCACTTGGGTCACTGAATCCGACATACACATAGGGGGCACCTTCTTGGGAGGCTTCGATCTTTGAAATAATAAACTCCTTCTTCAATACAATAAATCAGTAGAAACAGAGGGCAATAAACTTATAACTGTTCCATTAACGTAGTTTTTCAAAGATTGCAACGTGCGATCTGAAACAAGTGTTTTTCAATGGGCTATTATCCAGGTATGTCAGAGGTATCGGAGGCATGTCAGCGTTTGACGATAACCGTGTATTACTTCTCTACCGTTGTCGAGATTTTGGATATTAGTCTTCTTCTTTTCTTTATCAGATTGCATTGTATTATCACCATTGGGATGATAACCGATATAACTGACACTATTCATCTATCTGCTCGTCCGGTCCGCTGAGTTTGATGACTGACATCTCAATCTGTGATCAATTCTAAGATTTAATAGTGGGCTGCAATCTGCATCGTGCTTTTAACAAATGCCAGATCAAGGTACTTTGTCAAAATCATCGTTAAGCAAACCTAACTAGTATAATCCCCTGACCTCGAAGTAGACTGTGGGGTTTAGGCTTTAGCGAAAGTCTATGCAATCTCGCATTATTTTACAGCTATCAAAACAAAGTTCAAATCATCCACCGAACTCTTTATAAAATCCAGCGCCATCACTGGTATTAAGAGGGCAAGAGGGGGATCTTAACATTATCCAATAACCGTCAAAGTAAAAATGAATTAGCAGTGACACTTAAAGGTGCGAAGTACGGAGCGTTTGCAGGTCTAATTGCAACTTGGTCCATTTCATCAGCAATAGCGGCATCAGAACTGGCATTGGGTTTGCAAATAGGTACGTTTTATTCGATTATAGGTATTAGTCTAGGATTGAACAATGTTATAACTGCTGCAGCATTAGGTTTTGGCTTTCATTTACTAACTGGGACTGCAATAGGAGCAGTGCTTGGAGCAGTTGGAATTAGATGGAAAAAAATTCGTATGCTTAATCCATACAAGAGTCTATTGGTCGGTGTGGGTACGGGTCTTGCCATATGGTTAGTATTATTCCTACCAACAACCGTACTTTTGATACAACCTTCCATCCAGCATATTGTTGTCATTCTAGCGGTTTCATCGCAAAAAATGATATTATCTCAGCAACTGAGCCAGTCAGTCATAAACATATCTCTTGTGGCAATTGTATTCCATATGATCTGGGGAGCAATATTTGGGTTTATAATGAGCTCTTTGCTAAGGATTAGAGTTTTTAAAATAAAACAGCATTATGTAGATATAATAAATATCGATCCGAAGATTAGGTTAGTGACGATTTGTGATGCAAATGGTCAGATAATGTACTCACGTCACCGTGAAGGTGTAAAAAATCTACTAACCAAGGAAGAAAGCAAAAAATCACTAGAGCTTGCAATGACGTCATGGAAAATTCGGACTGAACTTGCAGACAAGATAGGAAAGGGTAGGTACGTATTGGCAGAATATGAAAAAATTAAACGCATAACGATGCCGTTTGGAGATAACCTTCTTCTTTATGTAACGACTGAGGTAGCGGCGGATCATTTGAATATATATGATCGAATTCGCAAGTTAGAGTCTGGTCTAAAGTATTCTAATTCGCTTCTATGAATATTTTGGATAAATATTAACCTGAGGGTAATGACTAGAGGATAAAGGTAAAGCTACATTATCATGTGCGACATGTAGGTTTATTGTGAAAATTCGACTTCTCTTTCAAATACCAAATCCCAAAGACCAACTAACTCCTTTGATTAGATGTTGTTATCGATTTCATTCTGATTAACTTTCCTAATTTGTCTCCGATTAGCCCATTCATGATATGTCTGAATAGTCAGTGATGTCAAAGATAATTGCCGACCGATCAACCGGTAAAATTACTTACAAAGTTCATGGCAATAAAAGATAATCCAATCCCCCTAGCTGAAAAAAGGACGGACTTATAACAGTGTAGTGTATTGATTCCTGATAACTCATGAAGATTAATACCTTGACCATGGTTAGAAATACTTAGCCTGAAGACATCCCGAAGCTAGTCAAGCTTCAAGAGGGATCATTTCATTATTAGGCACGGTATGGAAATGTTTAGCATCCACAAGAGCTTCAAAGTCAACTTACTTTTTTCGAAAGACATTTTTGTGCTGAATTAAATGCAAAGGGTAGTTCCTTCTGCGAGTAACCTCATAATCTTTCTAGAACCAGAGTTTACAGGCTATAAATGGAAAGACATCACTGCCGATGGCATGATCATGAATCATAATCCAAAAGGAGACAGCCAGAATGGAGCAGAGAGCTCTTCACATCCAAAAGTTCGACATGAGGGAAGTGGAACGATGCTATGTGATACAAGGAAAAAACTAGTCAAGACATTAAACTTACGCAGAATGATAACTGACAAACCTTTGTGAACATGCAAGTAAATTGTCTCCACTAGAATTTGCAGAGAAGATCATCAAAGGGGAACTCCACGATCCGGTTCTTTCCTTTGATGTAGACAATGGATTCGAATTGATAAAAATTTTGCTATCTTGAAGATGTACGTTCATCGAATAATGCCATCTTTAGAGATTGGTTGAATCCAGAATATCATCAAGATCGATAGCGAAAGTATATCTCTCAGCAGCCCTTATCTCGATATCGATTTTGCAGCACGATGGTCCTTGCTGGGCTATCAAATCTTTCCAGTGGCTTAATTTTTGATATGCGGCTTTCGAAATTGCTGCATGCCCCAATATTCAAAGGTATAGAATTAAACTTCGCAGTGATGTATGTCGGATGCGTCAACTATTTTACCAACATATTTTCCCCCTTCCTTGTCGTCAATAATTTGAAATTTACCTCTCCTTATGTGGATAATTTTTACTTTGGTACTATTGTAGTCATCAATAAAGAGTTGACACCAGGATGCGTTATTGATGTCATCATTTGGCTCTTTACTTCTATTTTTCAGAAACAACTCGATAAGATTATCCTTATCTGTATATAAGTGAATTGAAGCGAGGTTGGGAGTGACGGTTAAAATACAAAAGCGAAAAGGGAGAGAATTCTTCCTCAGACTTTTGAAGAGCTCTCATTGTTGTTGATACTGTAAAGTAAGGGGCGACCATTTTCCTCACGTAACGTTAACCCAAAAATGTATCGTTATTGGTCAATGCGGTTGTAAACATTTTATCCCAAAGTTATTGGCTAGGTTGTTATTCATATTAGGCAGGGTTGAGCGGTATGTCGTCTTATGCTACGTGGGAATTCCAAGAAATTTGGAAGACCAAATAACTGGATTATCGTGCGTACAACAAGAAATAGTTACTCATAGACTGGCTTCCCATCAGATGTGTACCTCTTTACTTTTTTTCCGTCCTTTATTTCGTAGTTCGCTCTACTTTCCTTATAATTCTTACTTTTAGTATTCTCTCTTAAATAGGACAGGAATCCCCAAACCGCTAACGGAACACCTACTCCGAACGCAGGGTATATGCCTTGTTCCACCGACAACTTTTTAATCCCACCTCCATAGCAAATACAAAGGATTTATTATATATAAACAAATAACGAATAAGGGTTTATAGTGTTGATTAAAAAATTCTACGCTTTTGCTGCTTCTAACTCGAATTCATGAGGTTAGCGGGATTACTACCACCAAAGTGACCGCTAAAGCCAGGGACCATCAAGCCAGGAGGATTATTGTCGGTTGGGGGCGAAGAAGGATGCTCTGGATG
>Ga0193747_1000235_pt1 | contig 22597 bp, 18 predicted proteins | sample L1m2metaG_FD_143048 | JGI IMG/M metagenome (GOLD analysis project Ga0193747, IMG submission 143048) | Soil microbial communities from a riparian zone of the East river system, Colorado, United States - L1m2 | ecosystem: Environmental > Terrestrial > Soil > Riparian zone | place: USA: East River...
ACGCGGTCGGTTCGGGCGCAAGGCCAGCATCGGCCTGCGCTCCCTCTACGTGGTCCTGCTCGGGCTCGGCGGCTGGTTCATCGGTCTGCTGATCGTGCTGATCGCGCTGCCGGCGGTGCCGCTCGATGACGAGCTGGTGGCGTCCTTGTCGGTCGGATTGCCGATCGCAATCGGCGTTTACTTCGCCTGGGTCGACCGGGCCTGGGCTACTGACGTCAAGGCCGTCGGCTTCGCGGCGGCGACGGTGGGCGGTCTTGTCGGCGCGTGGCTCGGGTTCAACGTGCTGGAAGGCCTCTTCGCTCTCGTCACGGCGATCGTCGGGGCGGCCGTCGGCTCCAACCTGATCCTGCTCGTCCTCGACATCGCCTGGGACCGGCAGGTTCGGAACCGCTTCCCGGCGCCGAGCGTCAAGGAGTCGCTCCAGGCGCCGTCCGGCCTCCTACCTGAGTAGGAGGCGCAGTCGTCGCCTGGTGCGAGGCCGAATGCGACCTCGCGCCGACGACCTTCAGCCGCCGCAGTCGTAGCGTCGGTGACCTTGTCGAACAAAGGAGGGAAGGCCATGTTGCAGGCACGACCCCACTCCAACCTCGCCGCTCGCATGCGTCGGTGGAGCGCGGAGCACTGGAAGACCGCTACCTTCGGCTGGCTGGCCCTCATGGTCGTCGCTTTCGCCCTCGGCAGCGCGATCGGCACGAAGAGCGTCGATCCGAACACCTCGGGGCCGGGCCAGTCGGGCCGGATGGACCGCGTGCTCGCTGACGGGTTCAAGCTGCCGGCGAACGAGAGCGTGCTCGTTCAGAGCCGCACGGCCTCTGTCGGCACGCCGGCCTTCGACTCCGCCGTCAAGGACGTCGTCGCGCGCGTCTCCGGGCTGGCGGCCGTGCAGAACGTCCGCTCGCCGAGAATCGCCAAGACGAGGCACGCCGCGCTGGTCGAGTTCGAGATCCGCGGCGACAAGGACAAGGCGGGGGACAAGCTCGGTCCGGTTCTCGCCGGCGTTGACGCAGCGCAGCGTGCCCATCCCGGGCTCTTCATCGGCGAGTTCGGCGACGCCAGCGCGGCGAAGGCCGTCGACACGGCGTTTGCGAACGATCTCAAGAGCGCGGGCATCTACTCGATTCCGCTCACGCTGATCATCCTCGTAGTCGCCTTCGGCGCGCTCGTCGCCGCGGGCATTCCACTGCTGCTCGCCCTGACAGCCGTTTTCGCGACGTTCGGGCTGGCCGCGCTCCCCAGTCACGTCCTTCCCTTGGCGCCGGAGGCGTCCGCGGTCGTGCTGCTGATCGGCCTCGCGGTGGGCGTCGACTACTCGATGTTCTACCTACGTCGTGCACGTGAGGAGCGTGCCGCCGGCCGGAGCGAGCGGGCCGCGCTCGAAGCCGCCGCCGCGACTTCAGGCCGGTCGGTGCTCATCTCCGGGCTGACCGTGATGGCGGCGATGGCCGGGTTGTTCCTGACCGGGGATGCGACCTTCGCGTCCTTCGGGTACGCGACGATGATCGTCGTCGCCTTCGCGATGGTCGGCTCACTGACCGTTCTCCCGGCGCTCCTCTCGAGGCTCGGCGACGGGGTGGACCGCCTGCACGTTCCGCTCGTCGGCCGGCTCCGGAACGATCGCGGCGACGGGCGCCTCTGGGGCGCGATTGTCGACCGCGTCCTCCGGAGGCCGCTCCTGTCTGCCTCGATAGCCGGCGCGTTGCTGGTCGCCCTCGCGGCGCCGGCCCTGCAGCTGCGGATGTCCACCCCTGGCCCCGACACGTTCCCTGGGTCGCTTGCGGTGGTCAAGACGTACAAGCAGATGCAGCAGGCGTTCCCGGGCAAGGCGATCCCGGCGAATGTCGTCGTCAAGGCTCCGAGCGTGGACGCGCCGTCCGTTCGCAGCGCAATCAGCGAGCTCGAGCGCAGGGCGCTCGCGAGCGGCCGCGCTCACGGGCCGATCACGATCGACGAGAACGGCGCGCGAACGATCGCGAACATCACCGTTCCGATCGAAGGGAGTGGGACGGACGCGGCCTCGAATGCGGCACTCGCCGAGTTGCGTGCCGCCGTTCCCGAGACCGTAGGCGCGCTCCCGGGCACGCATGCCGGCGTCACGGGCCTCACGGCCGAGTGGAAGGACCAGCAGGAGCAGACCAAGTCGAAGCTCCCGCTCGTGATCGGCTTCGTGCTCGTGCTCGCCTTCGTCCTGATGCTGGTCGCGTTCCGCTCGATCGTGGTGGCGCTCAAGGCGATCCTGCTGAATCTCCTCTCGGTCGCCGCGGCCTACGGCGTGCTCGTGCTCGTGTTCCAGGACGGCTTCGGGAAGGGCCTGCTCGGCTTCAGCTCCACCGCCGGGGTCGCTCCCGTCGTGCCGCTGCTCCTGTTCGTGATTCTGTTCGGGCTTTCGATGGACTACCACGTCTTCATCGTCAGCCGGATCCGGGAGAGCTTCGATCGCGGCGCGAGCATGGACGACGCCATCGCGGACGGGATCAAGTCCACCGCCGGCGTGGTCACGAGTGCCGCGATCGTGATGGTCGCCGTCTTCGCGGTCTTCGCGACGCTCTCGATGCTGTTCTTCAAGCAGTTCGGCGTCGGACTTGCCGCGGCGGTCCTGATCGACGCCACGATCGTGCGCGGCGTACTGCTCCCCGCGACGATGAAGCTGCTCGGCGAGCGCAACTGGTACCTGCCGCGGTGGCTCGAGTGGCTTCCCCGCCTCGAGCCGGACGAGCCGCAGGCAGCGCCGGATTTGCCGGCCGTTCCGGTTGCATCCTGAGGCTGGATCGGGGGCGGGCTCGCGCAGCCCGCCCCCGACAGCAACGGAGCGGCGCCGGAGTCGAACCGACCGAGCCGTGGGTTACACGACCGCAGCGGTTTTGAAGACCGCCTGGGCCACCGGGCCCATGCCGCTCCGCGCCGAGCCTAGCGCGGAGGAGGGGAGCCCGTAGGCTCCCCTCCTCCTAGACCGCTAGCAAGGATTCTCGGTCTTGATGTGGTCGATCGCGGCGAAGAGCTGGTCTCGCTGCGCGGTGGTGATCTTCTTCGGCGTGTACGAGTCGATCTGCGCCTTGAGCGCGTCGAGGTCGCCGCACGGGTTGTCGCCGGCCTTGACCTCCTTGCGGATCGACTCGATCGAGTTCTGGAGGATCGACGTCACGCCGGCCGAGAGGCCCATGCCGCCCACCGTGTTGGACAGCGCCTGCAGGTCGGTGACGACCTGCGGGTTGTAGCGCGGCGTGCCCGCGACGAGCGGGATCCGCCAGGTGCCGCGGCCGAAGGTCGCGACGTAGAGCTTGCCGGAGCTCGCCTGGAGCTTGACGTCCTCCGTGGCCGTGTTCGGCAGGTTGTCGCCGAGCTTCGTCCAGGCCTTCGTGTCTCCCTGCATGAAGAAGACGCCGAGGTCGGTGGCGGCGTAGATCGTGTCGTTTGCACGGTCGTAGGCCAGGCCGTTGACCGGTGCATTCGGCAGGTTGCCGCTGACGTTCTTCCAAGTGGTCGCGCCTTCGGCAAGCGTCGTCTCGTAGACGTTCGCCGAGCTGTAGCCCTGGCGGAAGCCGCCGTACGAGGCGTACGCGTGCGTGGCGTCGGCCGGGTCGACGACCACGGATGTCACCCAGCGCGGCGGGTCGGGGTCGAACGGGTTCGGGAACTCGAGCCACGAGGCGCCGAGGTTCGTTGTCTCCCAGAGACGGCCGTTGTCAGTGCCGGCGTAGATCGTGCTCGGGCTCGACTTGCCGGCGCCGATCGTCGAGACGGTCGCGAACTGGCCAGCGTAGAGCGGGTTGTTGCTCGCGGTGTCGTCGGGCGGCGAGGGCCCGGTGAGCAGGTCGGGCGCGGCGATCTGGGTCCAGTTCGCGCCGCGGTTGGTCGAGCGGGAGAGGTTGTTGCAGCCGAGGTAGAGCGTCGCCGAGTTCGACGGATCCTGGACCAGCGGCGCGTCGGTCGTGCAGCGGAGGCCGCTGCCACGCGAGCCGAAGCCGAGGCTCTGCGTCCCGGGAACGCCGTTCTTGACCACGGTCGCGCCCGACGCGTGGGCGAACGCGAGCGCCGGCGTGAAGTTGACGCCGGTCCCGCCAGCGCCCGAGGTGCCGACGGACGTCATCGTGACCGTCTCCGGGTTGGCGCCCGTCGAGTCGATCGTGATCGTGTTGCCGACGACGAGGCCGGTGACGCTGGCGAGCTTGACGTTTGTCGCGCCCACGGCGGCTGCCGCAGACAGCGTCGTCGTGGTCGAGGCGAGGTCGTGGACGCCGCTGCAGCCCGCGTTCTGGCTGCACGAGTAGTAGAAGGTGTCGTCGGCGGAGTCGACCACGACGTAGTGGCCGTCGCCGCCGCCGTACGAGGCCCAGTTGGCGGCGACCGGGTCGGCGACCGCGTCGTTCGCGTTCGACCAGCTGCGGTTCGAGCCGTTGTCCTGCAGCCCGATCGCGATCCGGTTCGGCCGAGTCTGCGAAACCGCGACGTGGTACTCCTGGAGCCACGGCATGTTGGTGCCGTGAATGAAGGTCGTGCCGTTGTTGTCCGAGCGGTACATGCCGCCGTCATTTCCGAGGTACACCCGGTTTGGCACGTTCGGATCCCAGGCCATACCGTGCTGGTCGGCGTGGGGGCCACCGACGTTCGACCAGGTCGCGCCGCCGTTCGAGGAGACGCGCAGGCTGACGTCCGTCTTGAACAGGTGGTCCTTGTTCACCGGGTCGACGAACAGCCGGCCGAACCACCACTCGAAGCGCGGGTTGGCGCCGGCGTGGCCGCTGGTCACGAACGTCGGGCCGCCGTCCGCGAGCGAGCGGTCGCCGTTGTCGGAGACGAAGAACCCCTTGTCGTTGCCGAGCGACTCGCCGGTGATCAGGTAGACGCGCGTGTGGTCTGACGGCGCGATCGCGACGCCCATCCGGCCGAGAGTCGAGGAGGAGTCGAGGCCGGACTGCGAGGCGTCGTAGCTCGGCAGCGGGCCGGAGACGTGCGAGTTGCCGATCCGCTCCCAGGTCACGTCCGAGGCCGGGACCTCCAGCGCGTTGTCGGTGACGTAGAGGCCGGAGCCGATGCCGCCGTAGGGGCGCAGGTACGAGGTGCGGTGGTGGTCCCACTGGGTCGCGTAGACGCGGTTCGGGTTGACCGGGTCGATCGCGACGTCCACGACGCCGGTGTACGGCGCCGCGTCGAGGTCGGGGGTCAGGATCGAGGCCCAGTGGTCGCCGCCGTCGATGGTGCGGTAGAGGACGACGCTCGGGTCGGCCGGGTCGACCGCGATGCGGCCGATCATGCCGGCGTTGCCCAGGCCGACGTTGGTCCACGTCGCGCCGCCGTCGGTCGACTTGTAGACACCGTCGCCGACGTAGGTGATGCCGCCGCCGGAGGCGTTCGCCTCGCCGGTGCCGGCCCAGAGGGTGCCGTCCGAGCCCCGCGCAAGCGATCCGATCGCCTGCGGGTAGTCGTTGGGCCAGGCGGGCGTGTAGGTCGCGCCGGCGTCCGTGCTCTTCCAGACGCCGCCGCCTGCCGAGGCGACGTAGATCGTGTTCGCGTGGCTCGGGTCGACGACGACGTCGGTCACGCGGCCGCCGATGTTGTTGGCGCCGGCGTACTCCCATGAGCCCCCGGCCGAGTCGATCAAGGCCGCCTGGTGGGCTGCGCGGAGGAGCATCTTGCGGGTAACCGTCCGCTTACGGCCGCCGAGCTCCTTTGCTACCAGGCTCGCGCCCGGCGCCTCGCCTGTCGCGTCCGGGTCGGCGGTTGCCGGAGCTCCGGCAAGCCTCGCGTGGTCGGCTCTCGTGTAGCCGAACGCCCCGAGGACGATTGCAAAGAACAGCGCTGCGCTTGCGACTACGACTACCCGTTTCATGCCCGCTCCCCTCGTCTCGTCTCCCTGACCTGCCGGGCGAGCGTACTCCGGGCTGTGGTGAATGTCGAGTTTGGAGGCTCAGCCGCGGTGCGCCGCTCGCAGGCGCCGCTCGTCGCCGACCCGGCGGGTGATGCCGTCGGCGTCGTAGCGCTCGAGCAGGAGCTGCGCCGTGCGCCGCGAGATGCCGAGTGCGTCGCGGAAGCCGGCGAGGGTGATCGGCTCCAGGGCCTGCAGCGCGTCGCGGCCGCGCTCGTACAGCCCGGCGGAGACCGCGAAGCCGTCGCCGACCCGCTTCAGGCGGCCCTCGGTCTCGAGGTACGCCGCGAGCTCCGCGTCCTCGACCCGGACGAGGCCGTTCTCCGCCAGCTCGGCCTCGAGCTGCTCGGCGGCAGCCTGCTTCTCGCCGAGCTTCGGCGCCGCGCCGGGCAGGTACGCCTTCGCGCCGCGGCGCTCGACGTGGAGAAGGGGCGCGACCGACGGCGCCCACGGCTCCGCAGGCAGCAGCTCGGCCAGCGGCAGGCCGGGGTCGAGCGGCGACTCCTCGGCGCGCCGGGCCAGGCGCTCGCGCACCGAGGCGCGCAGCTCGTCGAGCCATTCGGGCGCGAAGAACCAGTCGCCGGCCTGCTGGAGAGAAGCGAGGCCGCGGGCAAGGTCGGCGGGGGCGAGCAGGGCGCGCGCCTGCAGGCTCGGGCCGGTGACCGGCTCGCGGACGAGCGCGCGCACGATCGCCTCCGGGTCGTCCCGCTCCAGCACTGCCAGGCGCTCCGGGTCGAGCCCGCGGGGAGGCGCAGGGTCGAGCACGAGCCCGCCGCCGACGGTGGTCTCCGTCCGCAGCACGACCCGGTCGCCCCGGGCGGCGAGCACCGGCTCGCGCAGGCGCAGCTGGGCAAAGCGGCCGTCGCGCACGACCCGGGCCGGGATGTCGCTCGTCCCCATGTGCACCGTGACCGCAGATGGGACCGGCTCCAGCTCCTCGAGCGCGACGTCGAGCCGCCAGGTCACGGGGTAGAAGCCTGGCTCGACGAGGACGTCGCCGCGGCGCAGGCGGCTGCGCTCGATCCCGGGGAGGTTGACCGCGACGCGCTGGCCGGCCTCGGCGCGGAGGACGTCGGTGTCGTGCACCTGCACGCTGCGCGCGCGGGTGCGCAGGCCCGACGGCTCGACGCGCAGCTCGTCGCCCGGGCCGATCGACCCGGCCCAGAGCGTGCCGGTGACGACCGTCCCGATCCCGGTGAGCGTGAAGGCGCGGTCGATGTACAGGCGCGTCCCGCCGGCGCCCTCGGGCCGCTCGCCCACGCGGCCGACGCGGCCGAGCGGCCCGAGGGCGCGCGCGGCGCGCAGCTCGTCGAGCCCCGCGCCGGTCTTGGCGCTCACCGCGACGACCTCGGCCTCCGGGACGAGCTCCTTCGCCTCGGCGAGCGCGAGCTCGAGCGTCTCCTCGTCGACGGCGTCTGCCTTGGTCACCGCGACGACCCCGCGCCGGACGCCGAGCAGCCGCAGGATCGCGAGGTGCTCGTGCGTCTGCGGCCGCGCGCCCTCGGCGGCGTCGATCACGAGCAGGAAGAGATCGATCCCGGTCGCGCCCGCGACCATCGTCCGAACGAAGCGCTCGTGGCCGGGAACGTCGATCAGCGACAGCGAGCGGCCGTCCGGAAGCTCCAGGGGCGCGTAGCCGAGCGCGATCGAAATCCCGCGCTCCTGCTCCTCGGGCAGCCGGTCGGTGTCCACGCCCGTCAGCGCTCGCACGAGCCAGGTCTTGCCGTGGTCGATGTGCCCGGCGGTCCCGACCGTCAGCGGCATGCGGCGACTGCGGTGGCCGCCTCGGCGGCCTCCTCGTCGGTGAGCGTGCGGCAGTCGAGCAGGAGGCGGCCGTCTCGGATCACGCCGACGACCGGCGGGTTGCCCTCGCGCAGCGGCGCGGCGAGGTCCTCCTCGACCGCACAGGCGAAGCTCGGCAGCTCGGCCAGCGGGAGCGCGCCGCCGCCGACGCGGGCGACGGTCTCCTCGACCTCGCCGCCGACGGCCTTCGCCAGGCGCTCCGCGCGGGCGCGAACGGCCTCGGCCGGCTCCTGAAGCATTCGCAGCACCGGCACGTCGCGCGCGGCGCGCTCCGGGTCGAGGTAGAGGCCGAGCGTTCCCTCGAGCGCGGCCAGGGTCAGCTTGTCGGCCCGCAACGCCCGCTGGAGCGGGTGGCGGCGAAGCTTCTCGACCAGCTCGGCGCGGCCGACGACGATCCCCGCCTGCGGCCCGCCGAGCAGCTTGTCGCCGGAGAAGCAGACCAGGTCGGCGCCGTTCCCCAGGCTCTCCCTGGCCGAGGGCTCGTCCTCGAGGTGCACGAGCACTCCGGAGCCCAGGTCGTCGACGAGCGGAAGGCCGTGGCGCTGCGCTACCGCGGCGAGCTCGGCCACCGACGGCTGCTCGGTGAAGCCGACGACCCGGAAGTTCGACTGGTGCACGCGCAGCAGGACCGCGGTTTCGGGCCCGATCGCCCGCTCGTAGTCGGCGGCGCGGGTGCGGTTCGTCGTGCCGACCTCGTGCAGGCGCGCGCCGGAGCGCGCGAGCACGTCGGGGATCCGGAAGCCGTCGCCGATCTCGATCAGCTCGCCGCGCGAGACCAGCACCTCGCGACCCTCCGCCAGTGCGGCCAGCGCGAGCAGGACCGCGGCGGCGTTGTTGTTGACGACGAGCGCGCCCTCGGCGCCGGTCAGCCGCCGCAGGATTGCCGCGACGTGGTCCTGCCGCGAGCCGCGCGCGCCCTCGTCCAGGTCGTACTCGAGGTTCGAGTAGCCCCGCCCGACCTCGAGCGCGCGTTCCAGCGCGGCGGCGGGAAGCGGCGCGCGGCCGAGGTTCGTGTGCACGATCACGCCGGTCGCGTTCAGCACCCGCCGCAGGCTCGGCTCCCGCGCCCAGGAAAGCTCCTGCAGCGCCCGCTCGCCGAGGTCGCCGGGGTCGTGGCCGGCCCTGATCTCCTCGCGCGCGCGCGCGAGCGCGGCCCGAGCCGCCTCGACGGCCAGGCCCGGGGGCTCGCCCGCGAGGCGTTCGTCCCGCGCGAGCTCGTCCACGGATGGCAGGTCGCGGAGCTCCATTCGGCCCAGTGTAGGGCGCAGATGCCACCAGTACACTCGAACGCCGTGCGGTATTCCGTTCTCCAGCCCGTCAAGCGCCGCCCGCCGCGCCGCCGTCGCCGCGCGCTGGCGCTGCTGCTCGTCACCGTGGCCCTCGGCGCCGCTGCGTTCCTGGCCCTTCGCCACGTGCACAGTCATACGCCGCCTGCTGCTGCGGCGGCCCGGCCCGCCCCGAAGAAGCACGTTCTCGAGCCGCCGAAACTGCTCTCGACGCCGACCCCGCCGGCCCAGGGGTCGCCCACGATCGGCGCCCGCTCCGGAGTCCTCGTCGACGGGACGACCGGCGCCGTGCTCTGGGTGAAGCAGCCGCACGCGAAGCGGCTGATCGCCTCGACCACGAAGATCATGACCGCGACGCTCGTCCTCGAGCGCCTCCCGCTCGACCGCGTGGTCACGGTGCCGCCCGCCGCGACGCGCGAGCCGCTCGTCCGCGAAGGCCTGCGCCCGAACGAGAAGGTGCCGGCCTGGAAGCTGCTCGACGGCTTGCTGATCTTCTCGGGCAACGACGACGCCTACGCGCTCGCGGCCGCGGTCGGCGAGACGCGCCGCCACTTCGTCACGCTGATGAACGAGAAGGCGCGGGCGCTCGGGCTCGGCGACACGCACTTCACCTCGGTCAGCGGCGTGATCGACCAGGGGAACCACTCCAGCGCCTGGGACCTCGCGGCCCTGACCCGCTACGCGCTGCGCGACCCGCGCTTCCGCAAGGTCGTCGCGACCAGGATCGCCCGCGTGAAGTGGGCCGCGCCGACCTACGGCAAGGTCTACGTGAACAAGAACCACCTGCTGACGACCTATCGCGGCGCCGACGGCGTCAAGACCGGCTGGACGACCCTCGCCGCCCACTGCCTCGTCGCCTCCGCGCACCGCGGCGACCGCCGCCTGATCGCCGTCGTCCTCCACGCAAACGACCCCTACCGCGACGCCCGGCGTCTGCTTGACTTCGGGTTCGCGCAACCGCGCTGAGGGGTTCATGAGAACGACGACAGGAGTCTTCGCAATCGCGCTCGCCGCGCTGCTCGCCGCGCTCGCCGGCGGGGTGGCCGGCGCGCCCGTGCCGGTGGGCAGCGGCAAGATGCGCGTCTCGCCGAACGCGGTCAGCGCCGGCTCGACGAACGACTTCACCTTCACGTTCAGCGCCGACCGCTCCGCGCTCAAGGGCACGACGACCGTCGACTTCGCCCCCGGCTGGACGCCGCCGCAGCGCAGCGACCCGGCCGTGCCCGGCTACCTCGAGTTCCAGCCCGGCACCTGTGCCTCCTCGACGAAGGTCGTCTCGCTCAAGGCGCGCCGGCTGACGATCGCGACCTCGTGCAAGCGCGGCCAGAGCTACACGCTCCTTTACCACGCCGCGACCGCTCCGACGATCGCGGCGGACGGCTACATCTTCCTGACGCGGACGAAACGGACGTCCGCGGGCAAGAAGGCGAAGCTGCTGGCGCTCGGGCGGAACAAGCAGCCGATCGTGAAGGTGCGCGGCGGGCCGGTGGTCGGGCTGGCGATGACGGTGACCACGCTCGCCACCGCCGGCGTCGACTTCGGCGTCACCGTCCGCGGCGTCGACATCTACGGGAACAACGGCTACCCGTACGCGGCCGGCGCCTCGCTGACGAGCAGCGACCCGGCCGCGACGATCCCCGGCCCGTACACCTTCATGACGGGCGACGGGGCCCAGCACACCTTCCCGGGGATGATCCTGCGCACGGCAGGCTCGCAGACGATCACGGCGACCTCCTCGGATGGGTTCAAGGTGACGAGCCCGCCGATCACGGTTTCGCCGTTTGCGGCAAGACGGTGAGGACTCTCCGGACGAGCTCCTGAGGGTCGTCGGTGACGCTGAGCAGCGCGACGTCCTCCGGCGAGACCATCCCGCCGGCCAGCAGCCGGTCGCGGATCCAGTCGAGCAGCGGCTCCCAGTAGGCCGAGTCGAAGAGGATGACCGGGAAGTGCAGCACTTTTCCGGTCTGGATCAGGGTCAGCGCCTCGAACAGCTCGTCGAGCGTCCCGAAGCCGCCGGGGAAGATCGCGAAGCCTTCGGCCGCCTTCACGAACATCGTCTTGCGCACGTAGAAGTGCTTGAAGGTCAGCCCGAGGTGGACGTACGGGTTCAGCGCCTGCTCGTGCGGAAGCTCGATGTTGAAGCCGACCGAGAGCCCGCCGCCCTCGCTCGCGCCGCGGTTGGCGGCTTCCATCACGCCCAGCCCGCCGCCGGTCACGACCGCGAAGCCGGCCTGCGCCAGTAGCCGCCCGACCTCGCGCGCCTGCGCGTACGCCGGATGGTCCTCCCCGATGCGCGCCGAGCCGAAGACCGTGACGGCCGGTCGGTCGATCCGCGCGACGGCGACGAACCCCTCGCGGAACTCGTCCGCGATCCGCTCGACGTGCTCGGCGAGGTCCCCTTCCCGCCGGTCGAGGACCCTGCGGTCCTCCACTAGAAGGAGTGAGGGACGTGCGTGGCGTGCATGCCGAAGACGAGCGCGGCGGCGAGCCCGAAGTACATGACGCCCGCCGTCAGTCGCTGCCACGGCTTCACCGCGTAGTACTCGCGCGACCCGGCGAGGTTCCGCGTCTTCCAGCGCTCCCAGAGCTCCATCGCCGCGATGATCAGGATGATCACGAGCAGGCCGTTCGGACGGAAGAAGACGAGCCCGATCAGCGCCAGCAGGCCGAGCACCCACAGCGCGGGATGGATCGCCGCGACGATGCGGCCGCCGTCGAGCGGCACGACCGGTAGCAGGTTGAAGAGGTTGATGAAGAAGCCGAGGAAGGCGATCGCCCGCAGGCGGTTCGAGTCCTCGGCGACGGCCACCGCGTAGACGGCCAGCGCGCCGAACGAGCCGAGCAGCGGCCCGGCGATCGCGAGCTGGAACTCGCGCCAGGCGTTCTCTGGGCGCTCCTTGAGGAAGATGCTCGCGCCCAGGAACGGGATGAAGAGCGGGGCCGTGACCGGCAGGCCCTGGCGCTTGGCCTCGAGCCAGTGCCCGCACTCGTGCACGAAGATCAGCCCGATCAGTCCGACCGCGAACCAGATCCCGCCGAACCAGAGGTAGGCGCCGAACGAGATGAACAGCCCGAGCAGGAACTTGTACTTGAGGATCGCGACGCCGAACTTGGCGACGATCGCGCCGACCGCGGCGAACGGCGCCCAGATCTTCCGGCCGAGCTCGCGCCAGTCCGTGCCGCCGCGCGGCTGGATCGGCTCGTAGTCGCGAAATTCGGGCTCGAGCTCAGGCCTGGGCGAGAGCTGGCTCACCGACTCATCGTAGCCGCGGAAGAAGCCGTGACGGCCGCTCGTCCTGTTACACACAAGCCAACCCTCGGCAGGCAGCCGTCAACCGAAAGGGAGGAGCTTTCCAATGACTACGAAGTTCGGACGCTTCCTGCGTCGAAACACGATCGCGCTGCTGGCGCTGTTCGTCGCGCTCAGCGGTACGACCTACGCCGCTGCAAACGTCGTCCTGCCCAAGAACAGCGTCGGCCCCAAGCAGCTGCGGAAGAACGCCGTCACCAACAAGAAGATCGCGAAGAACGCTGTCACCGGCTCCAAGATCAAGCTCTCGACGGTCGGCAAGGTCCCCTCGGCCGCGAACGCCGACCACGCTACGGCCGCGGACACCGCCGGCAACGCGAACACGGTCGGCAGTCAGGCGGTCGCGAAGATTCAGTGGAAGGCGGCGCCGGGCACCGCCACGCAGACGCTCCTCAACGCCAACGGTCTGACCATCACGGGCAGCTGCGATCTCGGCAGCAACATCACCGTCGACGCGGTGGGCAGTACCGCCAACAACGCCGAGCTGAGAATCCAGGGCAACGTCAGCGGCACGGCCTTCTTCAAGAACAATCACGTCTTCAACAACACGACCACGATCTCGCTGGTCAACACGGACGGTGCGCATCGCGAGGGCTCGGCGCAGCTCGTGTATGCAACCGTCGATGGCCACATCCTGAAGTTCTCGTACGGCTTCGACTGGGGGACTAGTGGGTCGCCGACCTACGGAGACAAGTTCGTCGGCTGCACCGTCTACGGAGAGATCGTCTACAGCTGATGGACCGGTTCGAGCTCTCGACGATCGCGGCCGGGTTGTCGGGCCTCGTCCTTGTCGCCAGCGGGTGTGGAGCCGCCCACCATGGGCTCGCGCGACAGGCCTCGGTTTCGCAAAGAGCTTCGGAAGCGGCGCCGTCCCCGGTTGTTTCGAGGACGGCGTCGAGGCCGGTAGCGCATGCCGCCGTGCGGTTGAAGCATCGGGCGCGCGCTGCTTCCCATGCTCGCGTTCACGCCCGCACGCACAGGCCGGTGAGGCGAGGTCTGCACCGAGCGTCAGCGGGGAAGGCGAAGCCACGTCATCGGGCATCAGGCTCGAGGCCGTCGACCCGCCCTTCGCAGAAGCCGCCGTCATTGCCGCCGGGAGAGAGGGCCGATCCAAACCGCTCGCAGCAGCCCCCGACCTCGGGGCACGGCGGCTCGCAGAAGCGCGGCTAGCGAGTCATGAACACATATGGACGAGGAGGACTCATGACCAGAAGGTTCGCGCGCTTCCTGCGCCGGAACACGATCGCCCTGCTGGCGTTGTTCGTCGCGCTGGGAGGGACGACCTACGCCGCGACCGCCTTGCCCAAGAACAGCGTCGGGACAAAGCAGCTGCGGAAGAACGCGGTTAACAGCGCCAAGGTGAAGAACAACACGCTGACCGGAGCCGATGTCCTCGAGTCGAGCCTCGGGAAGGTCCCGTCAGCGGCGAGCGCCGACGCGGTCGCGAAGACGTTCCACACGGGGATCGTCAAGGTCACGGTCGGCCAGATGCAGAACGTCGTCACCTTCGCGCCGTTCACCGTGTACCTCAAGTGCAACGACCTGGGCAGCGGCGTCTACCAGGCCCAGTGGTTCATCAGCACGACCGAGGACCACTCGGCGTTCGCCGGGGTGGGGACCGGAAACGGCGACTTCGGCCCGGCGACGGTCGAGGCGAGCCGGCAGTTCGGCGCCTACCAGAATGCGAACCCCGTCTACTTCAGCCCGTACAGCATCGACGTGGCCGCCGCAGCCCCGTCGGGCCCTCACCTCACTGCCGTGGGCACCACGGGCGTGCACACCCTGGGCACGGGCTGCGTGGGCAGCCTGGACGGCTTCACGAGCTAGCTGACGAACACCGGCGCCTCCGGCCCTGACGCCGGAGGCGCCGCCCGGGCGATCCCTCGACTCAGGGTGCTCGTTCGAGTGATGCCCACCGATAGCCGCGGGTGTGAGCGCCATCGCCCGGGCGCTCTGCGCGGTCGCCGCAGTCGCCTGCCTCGCCGCGCCGAGCGCAACCACCACCGCTCAGGCCTCCGCGCCGCGGCAGGTCGTCGTTTCGTACGGCTCGAAGGCCGAGCTTTCCGGGTTGCGCGTCCTCCGGCGGATTCCCGCGCTGCACACCGCGGTCGTCGAGGCCGGCGGGATCCGCGGCCAGGCGCCGGTCCTCCGGCGCGCCCTCTCGGTGAGCGCGCCGGCGCTCGAGCAGACCTTCCTCCCCGGAGTCGCCTGGGAGTGGCAGTGGGACGCGGCCAACATGGACGCCGTCCCGGACTCGGTGCTCCGTGACGCGTCGCGCGTCAAGGTCGCGGTGATCGACAGCGGCGCCGACCTGAGCGCGCCCAACGTCGGCGACAAGGCGCCTGCGACGTGGAGCGTTCTTTCGCACTCGCACAAGGTCAAAGACGTCCTCGGGCACGGCACCTTTGTCGCCTCGATCGCGGCCGGCTCGGTCCGCGACGGCGTCGGAATCGCCGGCTTCGGCGGCGACGCCAAGCTGCTGGTGATCCAGGCGATCGACCGGGACGGGTACGTCACCGACGTCGACGAGGCGGCCGCGATCGTCTACGCGGTCAAGCACGGCGCCAACGTGATCAACCTCTCGATCGGCGGCTCCGAGACGTCCGGGATCGAGAAGCGGGCGGTGCGCTTCGCGGCCCGGCAGGGCGTCCTGATCGTCGCGGCGGCCGGCAACGAGCACGACGCGGGCAACCCGGTCGAGTACCCGGCGGCTCTGCTGCAGCCGAGAGGCTCGCGGGGCGAGGGCGGCATCGGCCTTGCGGTGGGCGCGACCGACCGCGATGGCACGCGCGCCTCCTTCTCGAACACGGGCTCCTACCTCTCGCTGGGCGCGCCTGGTTACAACGTCTTCGCTGCGGAGTCGGCCGCCTCCGAGTGGCCGCACGCGCAGGTGCCCTGGACCTCGCCGGGCTTCTACGGCTGGGCGAGCGGCACGTCGTTCTCGGCGCCGGAGGTCGCAGGGGTCGCGGCGCTCGTCTGGGGCGCGAACCCGCTCCTGACCGCGCGGCAGGTCGCCCGGGTGCTCAAGCGGAGCGCGACGGGCAACGGCTGGACACCGGAGCTCGGCTGGGGCAGCCTGAACGCCGGCGCGGCGGTCGCGCTCGCCGAGGCGACCCAGGGTCACGCCCTACGCCGGGCGCGTCGTCACGAGCCGCGGCCGATCCACTCCTCGCCGCCCTCGTAGACCTCCTTCTTCCAGAGGGGCACCGTCTCCTTGAGCCTGTCGATCGCCTCCTTGCACGCGGCCAGAGCGGCCTGCCGGTGGGGCGCCGAGACCGCGATCACGACGCTGGCCTCGCCGATCTCGAGGCGGCCGACTCGGTGGTGGATCGCGACCGCGCAGAGCTCGTGCCGCGCCTGCAGGTCCGCGGCGAGCTTCGCCATCACCTCCTCGGCCATCTCGGCGTAGGCCTCGTACTCCAGAAGCTCGACCTCGCGGCCGCGCGACTGGCGCCGCACGGTGCCGGTGAAGGTGGCGACCGCGCCGGCGCGGTCGTCGGCGACCTCCGCGGCGACCGCCTCGAGCGAGAGCGGCTCCTCGGTGACGCGAAAGGCGCCGCCCGAGACCGGCGGGATCAGCGCGACCTCGTCCCCGTCGCGCAGCTCGCGGTCGCGCTCGGCGTACTCGCGGTTGACGGCGTAGAGGAGACCCGCCGGCTCGTCGCCGAGGCCCAGCGCCGGCCAGACGTCGGCCACCGTCGCCGCCTCGAGCTCGCGCCGCGCCCAGCCCGCCCGCTCGCGCAGTCCGGCGAAAAGCCTCACCGTCACGGCCATGCGGGTTAGCCTAGTTCCGGTGGCCAAGACCGAGGACCGCGAGACCGACTCCGGCATCGAGATCAAGCCGGTCTACACGGCCGACGACGCGCCGGGCGAGCTGGAACCGCCGGGCGAGTTCCCGTTCACGCGCGGGCCGTATGCCGACATGTACCGCGGCAAGCCCTGGACGATCCGCCAGTACGCCGGCTTCGCCTCGGCCGAGGAGAGCAACCGCCGCTTCCGCTACCTGCTCGAACGCGGCCAGACCGGGCTCTCCGTCGCCTTCGACCTGCCGACCCAGCTCGGCTACGACTCGGACGACGAGCGCGCCGTCGGCGAGGTGGGGCGGACCGGCGTCGCGATCGACTCGCTCGCCGACATGGAGCTGCTCTTCGCGAGCATCCCGCTCGACCAGGTCTCGACCTCGATGACGATCAACGCGCCGGCCGCGCTCCTGCTGCTGCTCTACGAGCTCGTCGCCGAGGAGCAGGGCATCGGGCCCGAGAAGCTGCGCGGCACCGTCCAGAACGACATCCTCAAGGAGTACATCGCGCGCGGGAACTACATCTTCCCGCCGCGGCCCTCGATGCGGCTGACGACCGACCTGTTCGCCTACTGCGCCGAGCGGCTGCCCGCCTGGAACACGATCTCGATCTCCGGCTACCACATCCGCGAGGCGGGCTCGACGGCGGTGCAGGAGATCGCGTTCACGCTCGCCAACGGGATCGCCTATGCGCAGGCCGCGGTCGACGCGGGCCTCTCGCCGGACGACTTCGGCGAGCGGCTCTCGTTCTTCTTCAACGCGCACAACCACTTCTTCCAGGAGGTGGCGAAGTTCCGCGCGGCGCGGCGGCTCTGGGCCGAGATCATGCGCGACCGCTTCGGCGCGACCAACCCGCGGGCGCAGGCGCTGCGCTTCCACGCGCAGACCGGCGGCTCGACCCTGACCGCGCAGCAGCCCGAGAACAACATCGTCCGCGTGGCGGTGCAGGCGCTCTCCGCGGTGGCCGGCGGCGCGCAGTCGATCCACACGAACTCCTTCGACGAGGCGCTCGCGCTGCCGACCGAGCACGCGGCCCGGATCGCGCTCCGCACGCAGCAGCTGCTCGCGCACGAGGCCGGCGGCACCGACACGGCCGACCCGCTCGGCGGCGCCTACTTCATCGAGTCGCTGACGGACGAGCTCGAGGCGCAGGCGCGCGAGCTGATCGGCCGAGTGGACGAGCTCGGCGGCGCAGTCGCCGCGGTCGAGCAGGGCTTCATCCAGGGCGAGATCGACGAGGCGGCCTTCCGCTACACGCAGCAGGTCGAGTCCGGCGAGCAGGTGATCGTGGGAGTGAACCGCTACGCGGAAGACGAGCCCGAGCAGATCGAACTGCACCGGATCGACCCGGAGGCGGAGCGGCGCCAGCTCGAGCGGACGGCGCGCGTGCGGGCCGAGCGGGACGCAGGCGCGGCCGAGGCGGCGCTGGCGCGCGTCGGCGAGGCCGCGCGCGGAAGCGAGAACCTGCTGCCGCCGCTCCGTGAGGCCCTGCGGGCGCACTGCACGATCGGCGAGCTCTGCAACGTCCTCCGCGAGGAGTTCGGCATGTACGACGCGCAACGCGCGCCGTGAAGATCCTGCTCGTCTCGCAGATGTACCCCGGCCCCGGCGACCCCGATCTGGGCGTCTTCGTGGCACAGCTCGAGCGCGCGTTGCGCGAGCGCGGTCACGAGATCGAGCGGGCGGTGCTCGACTCGCGGGCGGGCGGCAAGCGCCGCTACCTGACGCTCACCCGACGCGCCGTCTCGGCCGCGCGCCGCTTCAAGCCGGACGTCGTCTACGCGCACTTCCTCGTGCCGACGGGAGCGATCGCCGGGCTCGCCTCGCGTGCGCCGCTGGTCGTGACTGCCCACGGGCGGGACGTGCGCAACGTCGGTGCCATCCGAGGCGTCGGCACGCTGACGCGAGGCACGATCCGCCGCGCCTCGGCGGTGATCGCCGTCTCCGACTACCTCCGCCGCGAGCTGGAAGCCAAGGTGCCCGAGGCGCGCGGCAAGACCGAGGTGATCGACTCCGGCGTCGACCTCGAGCGCTTCCGGGTCGAGCCCGCGCCCGACGGCGAGCCGGGCTTCCTCTGCCTCGGCGCGCTCACGGAGCGCAAGAACGTCGTCCGCCTCGCCGACGCCTTCGCCGGGCTCGAACGGGGCACGCTGACGTTCGTCGGCGACGGGCCCTTGCGGCCGAAGCTCGAGGGACGCCGCAAGATCGAGGTGGTCGGCGGCGTCCACCACAATGAGGTGGCCCCCCGGATCGCCGCCGCCCGCGTCGTCTGCCAGCCGAGCCTGGTCGAGCCCTTCGGCCAGGCGCTCCTGGAGGGCATGGCCTGCGGCCGCTCGGTCGTCGCGACCCGCATCGGCGGGCCGCCCGAGTTCGTCCCGCCGGAGGCCGGCGTGCTCGTCGACCCGCTCGACGTGGACGCGATCTCCGCCGCGCTCGCGGCTGCCGCCGAGCTGCCCTGCCCCAACCCCGCGGCCAGGGAGGCGGCCGAGCGGCACGACGTCGCGGAGCAGGCCCGACGGGTCGAGATGGTTCTCGAACGCGCGGTTCGGGCAGGCTAGGCCGATGCCCCCCAAGATCCGCGTCCTGATCGCGGACGACCACCGCCTGTTCGCCGAGGCGCTCGAGGCGATCCTGTCCACCGACAAGCGGCTCGAGATCGTCGGCAAGGCGGCCGACGGCGAGGAGGCGGTCGGGCTCGCCGTCGCCCTCAAGCCCGACGTGATCCTGATGGACATCGCGATGCCAAAGCTGGACGGGGTCGAGGCGGTCCGCCTGATCCGCACCAAGCAGCCCGCCGCGGTGATCCTGATGCTGACCGGCTCGAACTCGCGCAGCGATGTCGACCGCTCCCGGGTCTCGGGCGCCGCGGGTTACGTGACCAAGGACCTGATCGCCTCGGAGCTGATCGAGGCGATCGTCGAGGCCGCTGCCTAGCGGCTATTCTGGGGCCGTGCTCCAGATCCTCGCAGTCCTGCACGTCCTGATCTGCGTCGCGCTCGTGACGCTGATCCTGATGCACTCCGGCCGCGACACCGGCTTCGGCGGCATGGGCTTCACACCGGCCTCGCAGGGCGGGACGCACATCGTCGAGAAGAACCTCACGCGCCTGACCGTCGTCGTGGCGCTTCTCTTCCTCGCGAACACGATCGCGCTCTTCCACTACCTCAAGTAACCGGTGCGCCGTGTCGCGCCGCTCGCCGCGCTGGCGCTTCTGGGCGCGGGCTGCGGATCGCACGCTTCGACGAAGCCGCAGCTGCCGGCCGGCGGGCCGCCCGCGGTCGTCCGGATCGCGCTCGCGCACCTGCTCTGGCCGCTCGACCCGGCGCGCGCCCACACCCGTGACGAGGTCGCCGTCGCCCGCGCGCTGTTCGCGACCCCCCTGCGCACCGACCCGCGGACCGGCGCGCTGCGCCCCGGGCTCTGCTCGAGCTGGAAGCCCTCCGCCGACCGTCGCCGCTGGACCTTTCGCTGCCACCACGCGCAGGCGATCGCGGCCGAGCTGAAACGCGCGGGCCTGGCCTCGGCCACCGCGCGGGGACGGACGCTCACGGTCATCTCGCCGAAGGCGCCCTACCTCCTGACCGAGGCGCGGGCCGCGCCGCCTGCGGTCCCGGGGCCGTTTCGCCTCCTCCGGGCGAGCCCGACGCGGATCGTCGCCGAGCGAAATGGGCTGCGGCTCGACTTCCGCCAGGTCGACCCGACGAGCGCGGCGCGGCTCTTCCGCGAAGGCAAGCTCGACGAGGCGCCGGTCCCGCTCGGTGACCTGCAGGCGGTCATGCGCGATCCGCTCCTGCAACCCGCCGTCCGGATCAAAAGGCTGCTCGCGGTCGATCTCATCGTGGCCGAGCCGCGCGGGGCCCTGACCCGCTTCCCGGCGGTGCGCCGCGCCTACGACGACACCGCCGACCGCGCCGACTACCAGGCGCTCGTCCCCGAGCTCGAGGCCCCCGCGGCGGAGAACCTGGTCGCGCCGGCGTCCCCCAAGGTCGTGCGCGCCGCCGTCCTCGCCGCCGGCCGCGCCAAGAGCCGCGTCTCGAAGCTGCCGCAGGTCGCAGTGCGCTTCGCCCGGCCGACCGATCCCGACCTCGCCTACGGCGCCGGCCTGCTCCTCGCCGCCTGGCGCGACATCGGCCTCGGCCCGTACTTCGCCAAAGGCAGGCCCGAGGCGCGCTTCGAACGCCTGCTCGCGCCCTATCCGCGCCCCGACGCCCTGCGCGCGGCGGCCCACGGCCAGACCGTCATCCCCGTCTCGTGGGTCGTCGACGGCCGCCTGGTCTCGCCGCGCCTACGAGGCTGGCAGGAGGACGAGCTCGGCGCCGTCGACTACGGACGCGTCGGCCTCCGCCGGTAATACCGGGCAAGCCTTTGGACGATCTGCGAGAGCCGGGAGAACCAGGGGTTCCCCCGTGATCTCAAACTCCCGGGGCAGAGCCGATTCCGGTGATGTCGAAGCGGGCGGTCGCGACCGCCGGGGTCAGGACGCCGTTCGGGTAGCGCTCGTCGTAGTACGACTCCTCGTTCACCAGCACCGGCTCGCGGGTCAGGCCGGGCAGCTCGGCCAGGAGCTCCGGCACGGAGACGGTGAAGCGCAGGTTCACGAGCGGGTCGGCGACCCGGCCGCCGCGAATGCGGAAGGTCCCGTCGCGCGTCATGCCGGTGAGGATGCCCTCGCGCGGGTTGACGATGCTCAGGTAGTGCAGGCGGGTGACGTAGATCCCGTCGCCGACCAGCTCCGCCAGCTCCTCCGCCGAATCGGCCTCGCCTCCCGCGACCGAGAGCGCGTAGGGCAGCGGCCCCCAGTGGCGGAGCGACGACGGCGGGCCGTGCCCGGTCGTCTGCTGCCCGTTGCCCGCGCGGGCGGCGCTCTGCCGGCCCCAGACGACGCCTTCGAGCACTCCGTCGCGGACGAGCTCGACCCGTTGCTTGGGGCTGCCCTCGAAGTCGAACGCCTTCGGGAAGCCGCGTGGGTCGAGGGCATCGTCGGCGAGGGAGAACCGCTCGTCGAAGACCTTCTCGCCGATCCGCCCCGACGCGAAGCTGCGCTCCTCGAGCAGGCCGAGCGAGCCGAACGCGTCATAGGAGAAGTAGAGGAGCAGCTCCGCGAAGGCGTACGGCTCGAGCACCGCCGCGTACGAGCCCGGCTCGATCTCGGTCGCGCCCCGCGTGCGCTCGGCCTTGGCGACCGCTTCGCGCGCGGTCGCCGCCGGGTCGATCCCTCCTATCCGCCACGACGACTGCTCGGCGTAGCCCGAGGCGCCCTCGACCGCGGCGAGCGCGAGCACGGCGGCATCGGTCATGGTCTGCGAGAGCGAAAGGCCGGTCGTGGAAGCGATCGCGAGCTCGGTCTCGCCGCTGGTGACGAAGCCGTAGAGGTCGAGATCGGCGGCGTCGATTGCGGTTGCGGCGAGCCCGGCCTGGTCGGCAGCGCCGAGCCCGGCGGTCGCCGCGTCGTAGCCCTCGACCTCGGCCGAGTCGGTCTTGGGCGTCAGCCCCGGGAAGTCCGGATCCGCGGGAGCGCTGGCAGCCGCCTCCGCGGCGCGCGCGGCGAGCTCGCGCAGCCCGTCCTCACCGGGCCGGTTGCCGACCGCGATCCCGAGCCGGCCGTCGCGCACGACCTGCAGCTCGACGACTTCGTTCTCGACCAGCGTCGGCTGGTGCACCTCCGAGGCGGCGTAGCGCGCGAGGCCGGAGCTCTCGCGCCGCACGATCGCCTGCGCCTCGTCGCCGTCGGCGGCGCGCACGGCTCGCTCGGCGAGCTCCAGCCCTTCGCTCACGAGCGAAACCCGACCTGGACGTTGCGGAAGCGCGCCGGCGAGGTCCCGTGCGAGACGTGCGCGTGCTGGCCGGGCTGGCCCTTGCCGCAGTTGGTCAGCCCGTGCAGGACCCACTCCTCCGGGCCGGCGACCGCGTCGAGCGAGCCCCAGAAGTCGGGCGTCCGGCCGGTATAGGTGGCGTCGCGCAGCATCCGCCCGAGCTCGCCGCCTTTGATCTCCCACGCGACCTGCGTCCCGAACTGGAAGTTGAGCCGCTGATCGTCGATCGACCAGCTCTTGTTCGTCTGCAGGAAGAGGCCGTCGTCGACGCCGCCGATCAGCTCCTCGAGCGAGCCCTCGCCCGGCTCGAGGTTGAGGTTCGTCATTCGAACGAGCGGCATCCGGCTCCAGCCGTCGGCGCGCATCGAGCCGCCGGCGCCGCTGCCGATCCGCGCCGCCGTCTCGCGCGAGGTCAGGAACCCGCTCAGGATCCCCTCGGCGACGACCGGCTCGCGCCGGGCGGGGACGCCCTCGTCGTCGAAGGCGAAGGTGCCGAGGCCGCCCGGGGTGGTCGAGTCGGCGGTGATGTTCATGTGCTCCGAGCCGTAGCGAAGCGAGCCGAGGTCGCCGGGGGAGAGGAAGCTCGTGCCGGCGTAGGCCGCCTCGGTGCCGTAGACGCGGTCGAGCTCGGTCGGGTGGCCGACCGACTCGTGCACCTGGAGCTCCATCTGCTCGGCGTCGATCACGACCGTCGTCACGCCGGCCGGGCACGGATCGGCGCGGAGG
>Ga0193747_1000236_pt1 | contig 22529 bp, 24 predicted proteins | sample L1m2metaG_FD_143048 | JGI IMG/M metagenome (GOLD analysis project Ga0193747, IMG submission 143048) | Soil microbial communities from a riparian zone of the East river system, Colorado, United States - L1m2 | ecosystem: Environmental > Terrestrial > Soil > Riparian zone | place: USA: East River...
TTAGTGTATTAAAGTGTCTGAAGAGTAGGTTGGTCCTATATGTCCAAACCATAACCATAAAAATACGACCGCAGCAAGCGAAATCCCCATAATTAGAATCGTCCAACCAATAGGAATGAGGTTGTTGTACCTGTGAAGTGATCGCTCATCATGATCCACCCCCATATTACCTAGAATTGTTCAATTGCTTTAAAAATATTTACTTTGATAATATCTCCGATGCAAATGGGTCGATTAGCTAACCAATTCATATCTATTACAAGGTCTGGTATTAAATTAATAATAGTATGAAGCTACGATTAAAAATATGATAGAAGAAAAGCTAAATTTACTTGGCATAACATTGCAAAGGCCTCCAAAGACTGCAGGCTCTTATGAGCCAGTGGTCAAAACAGGAAGTCTAGTGTTTGTGTCTGGTCAATTGCCTTTTGAACTAGGTTCAAATCCTCTAATAGTCAAGTTCAAGGGAAAGGTGGGCAAAGACATTTCTATAAATGATGGCAAGCAGGCAGCAAAACTATGCACCATAAACGCACTAGCGCATATAAAAGATGCACACTATAATCTTGACGATATAAAACGGTTCGTCAAATTATCCGGCTTTGTCAATTGCGATGCTTCTTTTAGTAGCCACCCTGAAGTTATCAACGGCGCATCGGATTTTCTTGTAGGGCTTTTCGGTGAAAAAGGGAAGCATAGCAGAGTCGCTGTAGGAATGAGTAGTCTTCCACTCGATAGTGCGGTAGAAATAGATTTTATTATAGAATGGGACAATGACACTAATCTATTATAGCTGATTTCCGTAAATTCATAGTGTCATCTAAAGTCCAGCTGCCTCTAGCGATACTGTGTAGAGTAATCCTAACCTCTAATGAAGCCTAAAATCAACCCGGCCGTGAGGCTACCGGTTAAAGGTATGCCGAAACTGCTCATTGAAGAGGCGATATGATCGGTGCCAGGAATGCCGCTACGTGCAAGAAGCTGGTCCGACGTTGCATTTCCTAAGGCCGCGATAGTACTTGTTTGAATCTTGTTCCAGTTTACGGTTATTAGTTTTTGGTATTCGAGAAATACAAATGCAACAAATACTAATCCGACTATCACTAATATGACTTTTACGACTTTTTTAATTGCGTACCCTATTAGAAAACCGGTAATGCCTCCAAAGCCGACAGAAGTTGCTGTAGAGGCGAGAGAACCAATATCGACCACCATATTGATATCATGTAGCGTTTCTATTATTTGGCTTATAGTAACTATGGTTATTTTTCACATAAGGATGTTGTGAAAGAAAAACACTTTAATTTTGAAGTAAGGATTCGACGAGAGGGCAACAGTGTTCAAGTGAGGCAACTATTTGAGGAAACTATCTACGCATATTCTATCTTCACGGTAGAGAGGTACTTAATATACTCTGCAACAACCGAATTACTTTGGCATAGGAATCCCATTTGAAAAGTATTATTTATATTAATTTCAATGAATACATAGACGATTTATGCGGCCTCCGGAGATGTCGATGTCTTGTTTTGTCAGGGCATCTCAAATGCCGCCGTTCGATAACGCTTTCGATAAATGAAATTCTTGTAAATCAACCATTGGAAATCACGCTACGTTAGTTCCATAGATAGCAGAAAAGTTTTAAGGCCACACAAAGTCTTAGAAGGTAGATATTTATTATTGACAGAAAGAAGGCAGTTCGACGAAATAAAAGGAAAAAAATGCAATGCTACAAGGGCAGTGGCAATAGTCCTATTTGTGACCGAATTTGCCACAATATTTGTTACTATCATATCTTTCCAAATCGCGTATGCACAAAATACCATCGGAGCAAATAAAGAACTAAATAATCAAACTTCCGGGACATCCAGCAACGGTAGTATCAACTTTAAGATAGGTAATAAAGCGTATCCCATAAAGTATCAGATTACAGGTGGTAAGCTCACTGGCATCTCGGCGGAGAAGGACAATACGACCATTCTCGTAAACGTCTCAGCTACATCAAATGGAAAATTAATTGTTGAACTTCCCCGGAATGTTATAGACTCTAAAAAGCAAGGAAATGTAGACGACAACTTCGCAGTATTTGAAGACGGTCAGTATTCGGTAGACGACGAAATAAGAACTAACGCACAGTCAAGAACGTTGATGGTTGGCTTCGGTAATGGTACATCGGTAATCGAAATCACTGGTACTCACATAGTGCCGGAATTCGCAACCGTTGCTGTTGCAGTATTTGCGATAGCAACCATTGGAATAATTGTTGCCACTAGTAAATACATGGTATTCTCAGTATTATTCAAAATAAAATAGCTTAACCTATCTTCCCCTTTTTTGGAATCATACTATCTAAACAATGATGGGACATCATCTTTTAGAATTGACGAACGAATGGTAAGCCTGGACAGTTTTTCTTGGGGAAAAAAATGACTTGGAATAGTTCGCAAGGCAACACACTAATTTAAATCTGCGATTACACTTACCTCTCAGTGCTTGTCCAGAATTGGAGCAGTCGGCGGAAAATATGCTATGAGGTGGATGGGCTTTCAAGGCACAACAATGGTCAATATTTGCGACTTGGAATTGATAGGGACACAAATTGAACAAGATACATTTGTCATCAATCTTACAAAAGAATACTTTCAGCAAGAGATAATTGAAGATTTAGTCGCGGAAAAACTATTGTTGGATTGTTCGATTGCGAATTTGGTTGGCCAGCGAATTGTCGGTCGTGCAATAAAATTGAAACTTGCAAAAGAAGCGAGTATAAAGAGAATTTCAGGAGTACCTTTCTTGATGATTTATAAATTCCAATATGGATAACAAATGCGTAAAGGTAAGCACTAGATTAGACCCGGAGATAGATATTGAAAATGAGCTTTGAACAAATAATCAAAATTCCTCAGGATAGAATAGGTGTAATTATCGGCAAAGGGGGAAGAGTGAAAGAAGAAATTGAGCAAAAATGCAATGTCATAGTTGAAATAGATGGCGAGAATGGTGATGCCCTCGTTTCTTCAGGCCCATCCCCCTTAACCAAAACAGAACCCTTTAAAGCGATAGAAATAATTTTGGCCATCTCGAAGGGATTTTCACCCGAACGTGCATATCGCTTACTGGGCGAAGATTTACTGCAACTCGTAGATATTAGAGATTATGCAGGAAAATCAGCCAATTCGATGCAGAGAATCAAAGGACGAATTATAGGCAAAGCAGGAAAGTCCAGGAAAACGATAGAAGAGTTGACGGGGGCAGAGGTCTCAGTGTATGGACATACTGTTGGTTTGATCGGCTCATTTCAAGAAATTAGAATGGGCATAGAGGCAATATCCATGCTATCTAAGGGTAGCTCACACAAAAGTGTGTACAATATGCTGCAAGCAGCAAGACGAAAGGCAAAGTTTGATAAAATGAAATTATGGGAAGAAAATTCTCAATAATCAAACCTTGTTGATTTTTATGGTAAGTATGCCATTTCGATATTTAAAATCAGATATATTCATCTCTTCAGTTAGGTCCAGTGGAATAGTCTTGGCAAAATTCTGACCACTTTTCACGTGAAGGGTTCCAATTGTTAACCTAATATCAATCTGTTCTTCTGGTCCAGGGACTTCGGCTACAAATACCATTTCATTTTTATTCTTTATCAGATCATAAACCCAGTCCTTTGTGTCAACATCCCCCGGTAATGGTTTTGAATCCTCGTCTTTCACCGTTCGTTTCAATTCTCTAACCCAGTAAATCATCAAAACAGACGCTGCCGAAACCAGTAGGAACCCAGAGTAACCTTGGTTTATTCGTGTTATCAAGATGTACATTACTCCAAGAAACAGCAAACTCAACAGAGGAATGAAAAAATCCATTGAACGATCTGTAGAGTATTTTTTTGTGTATCGTGCTATTCCATACCACCGTCCGCTAGTCTGTACTATAGAAAGTGTAATAAATCCGTTGAGATTACCATGAGCCCGACCATACGTATCAATCGTGAAGTTAGCATACACGTCCTTAGAGATTAACCTTTAAAACTGCCTGGTTTAGTAGCTCCCACGAAATGTTACGGTCAACTCGCTACTCCCCATCTCGTGAAAATATTGTGTTCGATGCCAAACTGGTCAAGGATCTTGCCTACAATATGATCTATCAGGTCATCCATGGATTTTGGTCTGTGATAAAATCCTGGCATCGCAGGCAAAACTATGACTCCTATGTCTGCAAGCCTTGTCATATTTTGCAAATGAATCTTTGATAGGGGTGTTTCTCTTGGAACAATCACCAGCCTCCTTGATTCCTTAATGCAGACTCCGGCTGCGCGAGAAACCAAATTATCGTCATATCCATTTGCAATACTAGACAAGGTTTTCATACTACACGGAACAATGGCCATACCGTCAGTTTTAAAGGAGCCGCTTGAGATTGGAGCGGCCATGTTGTCATTGTTGTAATGTCTAGTGGCAAGAGACTTCACAGATTCAAGAGATCTATCGGTTTCGATTTGAATATTTCTTTCTCCCCAGTGGCTAATTATCAAATGGGTCTCGATCTTTATTTTAAGTAAAGCCTCCAACGCTTTAATCCCATAGATTACACCTGAACTGCCTGTTATTGCCACTATTAATCGCATTCGTCGTCAGGAGATCAGCTACACTCGTTAATAACCACTATGTTTTCGGAGAATCTTTTGTATGCAAACTTTACGGGGGAGTTTGTTGTTCTTAAAATTTATTAGTTCTGAATGAATCAACTTCTGCAGAAATATGTTAACCGTGTTCGGAACGATAGCCTTAGATACTACTCGTACTCCTTTCAAGACTGAAACAAAGATTTTGGGGGGAGCAGCCACGTTCGCATCCCTTTCCTCCAGCATGTTCACCAATACTTCAATAGTTGGCATAGTTGGGTCAGATTTTCCAGCCGAGTACCGATCCATCATTGACAAGCGAGTTGATACAAGAGGTATTGTCACTGAGAATCGTGGAAAAACTTTCCATTATGATTCTTCCTTCGATTATGATCTATCTCGTAGGACCTCCAATAAGACTGAGTTGAATGTAATCGCACAGTTCGAACCAGTAATTCCCGATGAATATATGAAGTCTGAATATATTTACCTAGCCAACAACGATCCACGTCAAAATATGAAGATACTAGAATACTTTTCCGATCCTAAACTAGTAGTCTGTGACACTATAGAATATTGGATCTTGAACTGCCACGATAAAGTAGTAAAGATGATGAGTGCTGTAGATGGAGTAGTAATTAATGACGATGAGGCCAGATTACTATGTAAAAACACAAACCTAGTAAAATGCGCAAAAACAATAATTTCATGGGGACCACGGTTTGTAATTATTAAGAAAGGAGAACATGGATCATTATTGATCGCAGAAAATATAGTGTTTCCAGCTCCAGCATATCCCTTAGAAGAAATCGTGGATCCTACCGGCGCCGGAGACTCTTTTGCAGGCGGCTTCATAGGATATATTGCAAAGCAAAACAGTCTGACCTTCAATACTATGAAGGAAGCAGTAGTATATGGAAATGTAATGGGCTCATTTGCTGTTGAGGATTTTGGCATAAGAAGACTTCTCTCCATAACCCAAGATGAAGTTCAGATGAGATACCGAGAATATCGGAATCTAGTTCAATTCTAAATATGGGTTGTACCAAAGTATGAAAAAAAGTTAAACGAAACTAGGAGTCTTGAAGTGGTACCGAAAATTGGGAATGTGAAGGCCATATGATCCACAGAACTGCACAATAAATGAGTTAGACCTATTATAGTCGGACCCATTGGCGTCAAAAATCTTAAGCAGTGGCTCATGATAAGTAAAATTTATTTCAAGTGGCTAGGATACTGACTAAGGGCCATTAGCAGATGTCGATGCATTTTACTTGTAGCAAACAGGGTTACTAATGATTTGTCCGGATCGTTCTTTTTATAATCGGTCTACTGAGCTTGTGGCCATGGAATTGCTTGGTAACAAAGTGGTCCGTATAATCTCCCGTGGTCAGGAAAAGCCCAAGCGACTCTGTGGCATAATTGTTGAAACGGAGGCATACGGCTTTAACGAAGATGCTGCCAGTCATGCATTTAAAGGTTTAACGCTTAGAAACGCTGTAATGTTCGGAGAACCGGGTAGAGCATATATTTATTTTATCTACGGTAATCATTTTTGCTTGAATGTTTCAGCAAAGCCTCTTGAAATTGAAGCTGGTGCTGTACTAATCAGAGCATTACAACCAGTAGAGGGCATTAGGCAAATGAAAATTTTTCGTAGAAAATGTGAAGAATTATCATTGACATCTGGACCTGGGAAGCTCAGTCAAGCACTTAATATCCAACAGTCATTGAATGGCAAAGATATGACAGATCCGAAGAGTGATATACACATAGAATTTGGGGTCAAGCCTCCAGATATGATAGCAACCAAAAGGATAGGAACGTCGAAGGCATTAGACAAGAAATGGCGTTTTGTCTCACTAGCTATGGGCGAAAAAGGATATACTACAAACAGGTTCGCGTCTAGGAGAATATCTAAGTATGACGTGTGACTTCCAACCAACGACGTGGCATGGGAAATGTAAACAAGAAATCCTAGAAAGTCAACAATAAATTATGAAGCAAATTAAATTTGTCTTTAATGAGCAACAGGTAGTCTTCAATTAGAGACTACTGCAGGATGTCGGATCTGATCCATTTGATAGAAGAATTTACTACAGCAATTACTCAATGTCTTTTTATCGGTATACAACGTTTTCTTTGTCTAGTGAAATATAGGAGTAGAACTGATATAGCGGCACTGATTTTGGAGGCAGCGAATGGTGGTGCAGCGAAGACAAAAATAATGTATAGAGCCTTTCTTTCCTATGCTCAATTAAAGGAGTATTTAGCCGTACTACTGGAAAATGGTCTAATAGAACACAGTAAAGCAGAACAGATCTTCAGGATAACGCAGAAGGGTATGCGTTTTGTACAGCTCTACAACCAAGTTGGAGAATTGATCTCCACTGGAGAAAGAATAATTGAAACTTGATCTAGTGTTTTAAGTAGTAAACCCGGACTGTTACTTGACACAATATCGTTGATATGCTCTATTCTTTATTGCTGATCAGAATGTAAAGGAACTCATCCCGATTTGTGTCCCAAGACCAGAAAAGATTAGAATGTTAACCACCAAAACCGCTAATACTGTTAATGCAGATATCATTATTCCTCGGTATCCGGTGGGAAGAATTTGTCTTTTTAACATCACCATAAAAGAAATAGAAAGGAGCGCAGCGATGGAAAGCGAAGAGATCACGGTGGCATTTGCGATCATCTTAGCGGCTGTGGATAAGTTGGGAAAAATTATATGGAAATTCTCAAATAAACCGACGGGGACAAGGATAATAACCAGTCCAAGAACGAATACCGATGAATATTCACCAATGAATGCTCCGACGTGACCAATCTGCTTGACATTCCGTCCAATCTCGGCCTCAGAGGGACCAAATGGAGCCTCATTTTTCTTATAGGTCGGAGAAGAGGAAGATTTGCTATCAAGTTCGCGAAGCATTTGTAAGCCCTCCTCAGTAATAGTATAATGTTTTGAGTCCTTATTAACATAATTTCCCATCCTCTCCAGATGGTAATAGATGGAACCGGTAGATAGGCCGGTCGCATTTCTAATTTCTGAGAAACATGCCGATCCGTTCTTATCCGCGATCGCCCGCAAGATTTTGATTCTCGTCCGTCTAGCCCGAAGCTGAGTCTCTCCAGTCAATGTCGTTGATATATCCCAAAATTATTTATCTCTTTCTGAAACAACTCAACATAAGACGCCTCATAATAGAACAAGCTCGGAAGACTTATAGAGATACATCATCATGATCTTTACCGGATGCCATTGTGGGGTCGTAGCGAAGCCAGGCATCGCAACGGGCTCCAGATCTAACGAATAAAAGGCTAGGATTAGAAGAAACCCGTGGGTCAAGGGTTCAATTGACTATAGTCTGCGCTTGGTCAGGATAAATCCCTTCGGCCCCACTTCATCATAGCAGCATCTACTTTAGGGCGCACATTAATGAGTTTGATGGATGCACTTTGACAGTTCGATATGGGAACCAAAACTGTTATTTGCTTCTGGAATGTGTCTTTCGATTGCTCGGTAAGCTGAATCAACAAAAACTTTTGCGGGATCCTCCTTTCTGACAAACTTCAAAAGCTTTTTCTTTGCAGAACCTAACTTTTCAAAATAAATGATAGAACTTTCCTCTATGATTGAATCCGCATCTGCGCACGTTACACCGAATCTAATCAGATGGGCTTCCAACTTGGCTGCAAAATGAGCAAAATGCACAGAGTATGCACCACTATCATATTCAGTCACTCCAACTTCACCCGAGTCATTAAATAGGCTGTAACTAGCTTTTTAACATTCCACATGACGATGATTGAACGGGATGGATTTGCTCATGTTTGTCTGGTCCAGATACTATGGTATACCATTTTCTGCCTTCCTTGACTTGTAATGATACCATGATCCAAATCTAATCAGTGCTACTCCTGCTGCAATTATGACTAGAGAGGTTGCTAGGAAAGACGGTTTAACGAAAGAGTCAAGGGGGCTGGGCGCAGAAGAAGCGAACGTGCATTTCCGTTCATGACAGTTCTTGACAATAGGATAGACAAGTAATATGGCCGCTAGGGTAACGAGTAATATAGCTCCGACCGAAGAGAGAATAGCCCCGAATTTTATGAACAATGTTAAACTCAGCTAGATACCTGTCTGTGCAGAGATAAATAATTGTTCTCTATTCTGTCAATGAATATGCTTTACATCAATCGTTACATATCGATAGGAACTTTCCTTGCGGACTATTCTAAATCGTTCATTGTAGTAAATGTACGGTAGATCCTTGTAAACATGACAATCCCACAGATCATGGATTGAATCAAAATATTCCTTTCTCTTTTTCCCTAACATTCGTAACACTTCGTGACATAACACATGAGAGAGCTTCGCGCAGTTCATATCAGCAAAGAACTTGACTCGCTTGGAGTCTGAAACAGGCGCTTCCAGTCTCTTCCAATAAATCATTCCAAAATTTTCCGCGGCATATCCTTCGGTCTGACAGTCTGTCCAGAACGGCTTGAAGTATGTCAAATAAAAATGGTAAACTGATTTACCACGTTCAAGGTGATCCCTACTAAGATAACTTATGGACATTCTATCAAACAGCTTACCCGGAATTACAGGTAAGATTTCGGCATCCACGTTGAGATCTAGCTCAAAATTGCGTTTAATCCACCAACGGTAAAATCTAGACATCGATGAAACGTAATCCCAATCCTCTCTCTGCCTTTTTTCCCATTCTTCGTTTTTTGCAACGTAGATGAAGAACAGTTTTTCAGGGTGCACGCATGTATTTTTAACGTAGATGTATATAATGCAATATTACAATATTACACTCGAGTATTTTATTCATGCTGGTGTTTAATATTATGATTATAACGTGTTTTCCAAGTCATTTTTGATCCCTTAGCGATAAGTTCTTAATGCCCGCTACGTAAATTCAAAACGGTGTAACTTAGTGATGCTCACCAAGCTGGGAGCGATAATTCTCTTAGTGGCAGATATGAAAAAATCTATAGAATTCTATAGAGGTATTCTCGAGCTTCCTTTGAAGCACCAATCGGAAGATTGGACTGAATTTTTCAGCGATGGTACCATTTTGGCTTTACACCCAGCAAAAAAGAAAGAAAAAACAAAAGCTCCTCTAACGATACTAGTAGGTTTTATGGTAAACGATCTTGACACTACTGTTAAACGATTAAAAGAAAAGAAGGTAAAATTTTTCAAAGAACCTAGGGAAGAACCATTTGGAAAACATGCCATATTTGTAGATCCTGACGAGCACTTGATCTCAATTGTGCAGTTTGAGGCAAAATCTGCTGAAGGGTTTGATCTATTAGGTTTAGTAGGCGCTGAATAAGGTAGTCAGATATAACAGGCATATCTAGAGCAAGATTAATTTGACCCTCCTACACTAATATCAGTAAGCCGGTCATAGAGGCAGGGTGCGACCCGGTCCCATTCCGAACCCGGAAGTCAAACCTGTCTTCGCTGCTGTGTTACTTACCTGCGTGAGCGGTTGGGAAGCAGCAGTGCTGGCACTTGATTTGATCCATATTTCAGAGAAGTGACGAGTTTTACAGCTAAAACATGCTATTTTCCAATTTTTGTCCAAAAAAAGTTTTTTAGGCACTAATACTTGGATAGACATCGAAATATATACAATTACCAACTTGACTCGCAATCAGTAATACTTTGCTTTTGTGACGTGAAACAATTAATTCGAAAAACAATGTGGGCATGAACCAATTAGCGTTACTTATTAGGAGCCTCCATCAAAAATTTTACCAGAGTGCGAATACCAAACCCTGTGGCGCCCTTAGGATTGTAACTTCGCTCAAAAGTTCCTTCTTGAGTCCATGCAGTTCCTGCAATATCTAAGTGTACCCAAGGAATGTCATTCGTGAAATTGGACAAAAATGCTGCTGCTGTAATCGCACCCCCTGGTCTACCGCCGATATTCTTAAGATCAGCTACGGTACTCTTTATCTGTTCATAGTATTCGTCATGTAATGGGAGATCCCACATTCTTTCTCCTGTCTTTTCAGATATTTTGCTCAATCTCTCCGCGAGGTTCTTGCTCGTCCCTATTACAGCCGCAACGTTAGCACCAAGAGCAATAACACACGCACCAGTGAGAGTTGCTAAATCGATAATTGCCTGCGGATTGAATATTGCAACGCCGTATGCCATTGCATCCGCGAGAATAATTCTGCCCTCCGCATCGGTGTTCAAGATCTCCACGGTCTTGCCATTGTACATTCTAATTATGTCCCCAGGTCTGTACGAACCGCTGGAAGGCATATTTTCAACCGAGGGAATTATCCCTATAACATTTACCGGAAGACTCAACGATGCTATTGCTTTTAGTATTCCGAGAACGCTGCAGCCTCCACATTTATCAAATTTCATTTCATCCATTTTGTCACCTGGTTTCAAAGATATACCACCGGTGTCGAACGTAACCGCCTTTCCAACCAAAAGATATGGTTTTTGATGATCGGCATTTCCATAATATTCCAAAATTATCAATTTAGGCGGATTATTGCTTCCTTTTCCCACGGAAACTATCCCATTTAATCCGATAGATTCCATTTCATACCGTTCTAAAATCCTAGTTTTTATCCCGTATTCACCCTCAAGTGCCAACGCAAGACTGGCTATTTGTGATGGGGGGCAGTCATTAGGCGGTAGGTTACTCAAATCACGCGCATAATTGACTGCCTGTGTTACCAAACTTACTTTACCAACCACCGCCTGGAATTTCGCAGAATCTGAATTAATCACGATTGTCGCCTGTGCAGGGATAGTAGTAGCCTCCTTTCCGCTTGTCATGTATCGGTTGAAGGAATAAAGCGAAAGAAGAATGCCTTCAGAAATCGCTTCTATTAAAGCTTCATCCACATCCATAAAGGGTAAAATACAGAATTCTTCGACGTCTAGTTCCTTAGCCTTCAGAGCTGCTTTACCGGCAATAATTCTTGCATTTTCATACGTGAATTTTTCTCTCGTTCCAAGGCCTACTAGCATGATTTTTTTTATCAAGCCTTTGCCCATCATATGGAAGATCATATTTGATCCAAAACTTCTTTTGAATTCTTTATTTTCGATGAGCTCTATGATCGTAGCGGTTATTGTAGAATTCAATCCTTTTGACTCGAAAAAATCACGCTCGTTTTCGAAAATGCCAATGACTAGGAGTGCAGTTTGCATCTGGTCAATCTTAGCCTCTTGTACTATAACACCAACCATGCTAAATTGTAACCATTTAATTATTTTAAATTATCTCAAAGACCTTATGCCGTAAACTGCTCCTAAATAGCGGAAGCAACAGAGATGGCCGGGTGCCTTTACATATATCTTTTTATTTTCCCTGTGGCCGCACTTCATATGATCTGAAAACATTTGAAAGGTTGCGATCCTCATAATGGGTTTTAGAATGCGCTACCTAGATCTTAAGAGGAAGATATGCAGCGTCCGTATGCTGGCTATTCAAGGAATTGCTGAAGCTGGCTCAGGTCATCCTGGCGCATCATTTTCAGCTGCGGAGCTCATGGGTGTTCTTTATTTTCGAAAGATGAATCATTCACCAAAAAAGCCAGATTGGAGCGAGAGGGACTATTTTATCAACTCAAAAGGACATTCGGCCCCGGGGTTCTTTGCAACACTGGCGATCGCCGGTTACTTTCCACCCACCGAAATGAAGACGTTGCGTAAGTTCGGGAGCAGACTGCAGGGTCATCCGGTTAGATACACTCAGAAGGAGACCCACCAAAGTGTACCAGGAACTGAGTTTTCAGGAGGCTCGGAGGGAATTGGTCTTTCAGTGTCGATAGGGATAGCGCTGGCCAATAGGCTGGATGGTAAAAAAAATCGTGTTTATACTCTAATAGGTGACGGAGAATCAAACGAAGGTCAGATCTGGGAAGCAGCAATGGCTGCTGCCAAGTTCAAACTGCATAATCTAGTTGCCATACTAGATCGCAACCGCATCCAACAGGACGGTTTCACGGAAGATATCATGCCTCTCGATCCGACTCGTGATAAATGGTCTGCCTTCAATTGGAATGTAATCGAGATAAGTGGCCACAATGTTGAACAGATAATTGACGCTCTAAACAAAGCAAGTGAGGCAAAAGATAGTCCGACTATAATTATAGCAAACACTGTTAAAGGGAACGGCATCAAACATATGACGAACAATCCGCAGTGGCACGGAAAGGCTCCGCCAAGAGAACACACTCCTTTACTGTTAGAAGAACTTAGAAGTGAATGCCTAATTGCGCCATCTATTATAGCTGGGCAGCAAGAAAATTACGAAGAGAAGATAAGAAGCGCAGAACGGGGAGGAGCCGACATCATTCATCTGGATATCATGGATGGTAGATTTGTGCCTAATACTACATTCTATTCAGATACAATAAAACAACTAAGACATATCACCACATTACCATTTGATGCTCATCTTATGATTGAAAATCCGTTGGCTCATATTCAAGATTATATTGATGCTAGATGCGATATAGTTAGCGTTCATGCAGAGACATGTAGTGAAAGTGAATTTGCGCAGATTACAGATAGATTACTTTCGAACGGAATTAGCCCAGGTATTGCACTAAATCCGTCTACAGATCTTCCAAATTGGCTTTTTCCCCATCTGCAGGATGTCGATGTCGTGCTAATAATGTCCGTAAACCCAGGCTTTGCGGGCCAAAAATTCATCCCAGAAGTCTTATCAAAAATCCGAGTAATAAATCAAAAGTTAAGAGAACACGGATTCTTAGGGTACATTGAAGCCGATGGCGGCATTGATGCTACTATGTTGCAAGCAGTCTATGAGGCTGGAGCTAGAATATTCGTAGCCGGAAACGCAGTATATGGCAGTGGGGATATCCATGGCGCAATTATCCAGTTAAGGTACAAGGTAAACGTGGCGTTGGAGAGAAAGCTCCTAGAACAGGCGAACGCTATAGGTATAAGACGCGACTGGTTGAAGACACGCAAACATATATTGATTCCTCTAGCAAATGAGCTAGGGATAGAGGAGGAACTACATGCTCTTAAGTAATGAACAAAAAAATGCCGATATGCGAGGAGCATACGGCGATACACTTGTAGAATTAGGAGCATCTAATCGAAATATAGTCTGTGTGGGGGCTGACACCACAGATTCACTCAAGATAAAGAAATTTGGGGACTATTATCCTGACAGATTCTTCAATGTAGGCATAGCTGAAGCGAACCTCGTTTCCGTGGCAGCTGGGCTTGCGATTGCAGGCAAAATTGCATTCGCAAGTACATATGCCGCATTTCTCCCAGGACGATGCCTTGATCAAATCCGCAACACCATATGCTATCCCGACCTGAACGTGAAGCTTGTTGTCTCTCATGCCGGTCTGACTGTGGGACCTGACGGCGCGTCGCATCAACAGCTCGAAGATTTTTCGACAATGAGGGCGATACCTAATATGCGAGTAATCGTCCCTGCTGACGCCGTGGCCGCAAAGTATTTGATCCGATCAATAGCCATCATACCTGGGCCATTTTATGTTAGACTTGCGAGGCCATCGAGCGAAGTTTTATATGAAGACAACGCAATTTTCAGGATAGGCAAAGGAAATATCTTGCGGGATGGCTCCGATGCGACAATTATGGCATGTGGTCTAATGGTTACAAGAGCATTAGATGCAGCCAAGGTTTTGAAATCGAATAACGGAATAACTTGTCGCGTTGTTGATATGTTTTCAATTAAACCCATTGACACCCAACTTGTGGCAGAATGTGCTAGGGACACCGGAGCCATTGTAACTGCAGAAGAACACAATATGATCGGAGGTCTCGGATCAGCTGTAGCTGAGTCATCTTCTGAAACTTACCCAGTGCCGATTAGACGGTTGGGCGTACGCGATACATTCGGAGAATCTGCCAGGGATGAAGAGATCGATGCACTCCTAGAAAAATATGGATTAGCCACAAACGAAATTGCACGCGCTGTTATCGAATGCAGAGGTAAGAGCAGAAGATGAAAATATTTCTTGATTCTGCTAATCTACATTCCATAAAAAAATACAATGATATGGGGCTCATTGATGGGATCACTACTAACCCGACTCTACTGTCGAAAGAGAAAGAGGATCCGGCCGCCCTGATGCGGGAAATTGTTAGAATAGTAAAGGGTCCTGTAAGTCTGGAGGTTGTTGGTACTAAAACAGAAGAAATGGTGGAAGAAGCCCATGGGCTAATGAAGTATGGCCAAAACGTAGTTGTTAAAATTCCAATGATGCCTGATGGTTTAAGAGCCATTAGACAGTTAGCTCAGGAGGGTATCCCTACTAACGTGACACTTGTTTTTTCTGCCAACCAAGCAATTTTGGCTGCAAAGGCGGGTGCATCTTACGTTAGCCCTTTTATCGGAAGGTTGGACGACGGTGGGCAGGACGGTACAGACCTTATAAAGCAAATTGTTCAGATCTTTAGAAATTATCACTTTAACACAGAAGTGCTCGTAGCAAGCGTAAGGCATCCACTCCATATTATCGAAGCAGGGAAGATTGGAGCGGACATAGTAACGCTCCCGCCAGATATCTTGGCAAGAATGATTGTTCATCCGCTAACAGATAAGGGCTTGGCTGCCTTTCTTGAGGATTGGGAAAAGTTAAAAAAGGGAAACCCTAACACCGGAATTTAATTTATTTTCGAAGCAAATATATTACTTTTTTTGGTATGTCTTCCAATCTGCTGACCGCTAGGCTTCTCTCATAGGTCAAATATTTTAGATTGTGGCCTATACTTATCGCATCGTTTATGTTCTTGCCTAATCCAAGTGCTACCATATGTATACCCATTTTCCGGTATGAAACGACCATTTCACGGACTGCATCAAAGTCGGATGGCTCTCCATCAGTCAAAGTCACCATGATATCTGGCTTAAATGATTTTGCAATAGGCTGCAATAATCCATATATCTCTGCAAGCGGTGTGCCGCCGCTTGCGCGTATCTGGGTCAGTCTACGCGGCCCTGTTGCGGACCACTTGAGGTTTGGAGGCTTTATAATCCAGCACTTCACCTTTCCTGATTCCGTACTAAAAGCGTAAACAGCAAACTTTATTCCCAAATAACTCAGTGCTTCGCATAGAGCAACTGTTGCTCGTTTGTACTCCAATTCCACGTGCTCTATACTGCTAGAATGGTCAAGGAGGATTGCAACTTTTGTTTTGATGGAGAGTTTAAAGTCAGTCAAAAAATTCTTAGGTAACATTTCCACATAGCTCTCAGGATCAAATTCTTCCCCTGCCACTTCGTGTCGTTCTATCCAGCCCGTTCTCCAGTCCCTGAATTTAGCCTTCACCTTTCGGATTAAATCAGCATCATATATTGGGGATGGATCAACATCCATCATTTCAGGAACGCTTAAACCGAGGTTTTCCAGACTCTCATAACCCTTGTTTTCAGTTTTCTTACTCTCCTTGAGCAAGGTTTGAAATTCGCTCAGCACGTCACTTCCTTCAATAATTTCTCTTGAAGATCTGTCTAAATCAGTAGCCTTAATACTCCTTCTAACAATTTTTTCTATTTGCTTCACGAGTTCGCTCTGGTTCATCCCCAAACCTATTATTCTTGTCCGAGGCGCAAGGATAGCTACGGATGTTAATGCATCTAATTCAAGCATTTTAATCAAAAGTGGGATATGTCTTTCAATCCACTCAGTATGATAGTCATTCTTGATTGCATCATGGACTATTTCGTTCGCAAAAGAAGATGCCTTCTTTACCTTCTCTAAATCGTTTCCGTACAGCTCGCCTTTCAGATAACCTGTAAGGAAATACTGGGAAAAGGCTTCAATAATCTTTGACTTTCCATAAATAGAATTAAGGAGCGGTCGTGACAACCAAGACATGCCTTCGTTAAATACGATCTCTTTAATCATACCTTCCCAAGCCTGTAGTCCTAGGATTTCAACTCGTTTGGTTTCAATAGTATTCAGGAGAAATCCAAAAGCGTGTTCATAACTCAAGACTTTGGTTGAATGGTGCATACGCATAGACTCGTGCCACAATCCGACCCGCCATTGTCTGTATTGCTGGAAACTAGTGCCAAGATAATAATTGAGAAAGGGTAATGTAATCTGATTCTTATCAATTTTTGCTAAAGGCATTTTATCTTGAGTCAAAATTATAACGGTCTTGTTATTGTTAGACCATCGTCTACTCAAGAACGTTGCAATATCAAGCAAGACATCGTTCCGCAGATGTGTGTAATTAAGCCCTAATGGCACCGATGGTGTTGGCATACCCTAATCGACAAAAATTGATGTTATCATATCCATTACCTTTTGATATTCAACTTCGCCCCACTGATCATAAGCATTGGCATAAACAATCTCTGCGGCCTGCTTTGCGTTGCTTCCGGCGTTAAGAAGTTTCGCAAAAGCGATTGACTCCCTCAAACTAGGACTATAGTATAACTCTTCAACAGCCGCTGCTTCGCGCAAATTCTTTGCAAGTTTGATCGCACGTTTTATGTCATTAATCTTAGATATATCGACTGTCGTATGGCGTTGTACGATCTCGAGTTCTATTTCTTCGGGAGGATATTCTAATCGCAACCTAATCGGAAATCTGCTGAGAATCTGAGGAGGTAGCTCTTTAGTTCCAACGTGGGAAAGAGGATTAATTGTTGCAATTACCGACCAATCATGATGAGCATTGATAATTTGCCCATCTGCTTCTTTTAATATTATTTGTCTTCTGTCATCAAGTGCTTCATCTAATCGCAATAATACGTCAGCCTCAGCTGCATTTAACTCGTCAAGGTACAAGAGACTACCGTGTCGCATAGATTTCACGAGTATCCCTTCCACAAAACTAATTTGCCCTTTTTCCAAAGTCTTTGAACCAATAAGATGAGATTCTCTCGTACGGAGGCTAAAATTTACGGAGTATAACTCTTTGTTTAAATCTGAGGCAAACTTCCTTACAAGGGTTGTTTTGCCAGTACCCTTTGGGCCTATGATCAGTGCAAAGAGTCCTGCTTGGTAAGCCTTAGTCAATATATCGATAGAGTTATTCCAATCGAGATAATTGATCTCCATCATCTTACTCGTCATCTGTACAGTCTTGTTAATCTCTTTACATAAAAACCAATAGTTGCAAGTGGACCTGGTCTCATCCGATTAACATCGAGATCCAATGGTGATTTTCTTATTGTTAAGGTAGTCGGTAAGAAGAACTCTATCGATTGTTGTTGGATTTATGTAATAGGATCTGCCTTTAACATATCTTTCCATTTCGTTAACATATCTCAACAACGAATCTTCTTCACTGATCATGACCGTATCTATTTCGATTCCCATACTGTGACATTTTTTTGCTTCGAGGATCGTTTTCTCTCCGATATATTGATCAACTTGTTTGTACCGATAGCACAGGTAAACAATCTGTCCTGCTGCAATATCAAGATTGAAATCAAGTGCCTCCTTACCCGGTAGATAGAAATGAGAATATGGTCTTTGTGATAAAATTTTATCCTGTTCTTTTTTATCATCTATGAAACATGCGCTCGGATGGCCGTCGGTTATGAGCACTATCCGTTTGTTTAAGGCGCCATCTTTCTGAAGTATTTTGCTTGCCAATCTAAATGCTGACTGGTAATTTGTATAATGTAAAAAGTCAGAGCCAGGTTCAAATGTCTTTAGATATGGTATGTCATTAGGGGCGACCTTCGATGCAAGAGCGCCAAAACCAACGATGGAGATGGAATCGGAAGGGAAAAACTTTTGGTTTAGTAAAAAAAGACTCCATAGAGCTCTTTTTGCTGCTTCTATCCGACTCATGTCACCAAACATTGAAGAATAACGCATGGTTGAACTTAAATCGATACAATAAACAACAGCCGCTCGAACGTCTTGCAGCGTCTCATACTCTTCTAGATCATCCTCTTTGACATCTAATGGGATTTTAAGCGAAGGACTGTTCTTCGCAAGTCTATGCACAGCATTTAATATTGACTTTGGAACGTTTACAAGTCTAATATCATCGCCTCGTTCATAACTTCTAGTTGAATCCAAAACTATTCCTCCTCTACCTAAACTAGTCGTTTCGTGCACCCCTAAATCACCAGTTTTTAGGGCTCTCATGACGTCGCTTAAGATTTTCCCGCCGATGTTTAGGAATCCTTTGCTAGTAAGCCATTTATTGGAATCCTTGAGATATCCTTTTTGCATTAACTGCGCAACAATAGGAGTCCCGGAAACCGTTATCCCGTCACCCTTGATATCTGTTTCCTGTCCTCTAGTCTTCTTATTTCCTGTACTGTCTCTTTGTTCATGTTGTTGCTGCGCTGATATATCTTGCAATGATCGTTCAAGGTCTTGAATAGTCGGAGTCTTTTCCCTTAGGACCTCTCTGCCAATCACCTTCAACATCTTATCAATCAGATCGTTTGCTGCGTTCTTCTCTTCATGCAGTGTCTGATGTTTGTTGCCAAGGATCTCTGCCGCAAAATAAACAAATTTTTTTGTGTTAGGATTAATATTACTGAGCTTATTGAATGGCACCATAGCTGTCCTCCTTTCTATCTAACAATGGTGGTTGCACCCACCTAAGACCTTCTAAAATAACTTCAGTAACCGCTGCTGTAAATTCTCCGTTCATGTCTTCTCTAAGACATACAGTCTCCCTCATTATTCCAAGATTTTCTGCGATTTCAACAAATTCTTTCTGCTCATTCTCTATAACAAAAATTGTCTCCTTTACAACCTGTTTTAACCCAGGGAACAATTCTAACTGCGATTCATAGTCCAAAGAGTTTGATTTGTTACTGCCTAGGGTAACTTGTGACACCAAGAATGTCTTATTCTTTGTGAATTCATTTTTCAGTTTTGCTAATTGTTCGACGGATAATTTTTGAATATATTCAAGTGAAACTTCCCTTATGGCATTGTCAATTATTGAATTCAATACATTGATTCTTGTTTCGAGGGTATCTTCTATCTCTGTTAGTTCAAATTTAACTGATTGCTGAATACTATGAATGTCACAAAATCGCGGTATCGCCTTCACAAATTGAGATATTGATCTTGTTCGTTCAGCCTCACCAACCAACAATTCTGTAGAATGAATCGCAACCCTAACGCTGACGCCCTTATCATGATTAATATCATGATGAGTTCTTGCTAACTCCATTATCTTTGCTACTGTCCGAAGCATAAAAACAGGTAGAAATACGTTCCCTGCATCTGCGATTCTTGCCTCTTGAATAATGATGAGCATCTCGTCAAGAGTATTTCTTGGATAGTGTGTGTTTACGTGACTACGTAATCTATCAAACAATGGCTCAATTATCTTGCCCGAATGAGTGTAGTCTACTGGATTTGCTGTAGCCATAATCTTTACATCCGGTTTGAAGACCACTGGATATGACCCAGTCGTGAATTTACCTTCCTGTAGAACGCTTAGTAATGCGACTTGTTTTCGAGGATCGAGGACCGGAAGTTCGTCAATACACAGAATTCCGTGTCGAGCTTGCAACAATTGACCAGAGGAGTACGATTCGATATCATACAGTTCAACACCTTTCTTGGCAATTTTAATAGCATCAATTTGCCCGACTAAATCCTTTACCGAAATGTCAGGAGTAGCCAAGATGTATCTGTATCTGTGCGAACCTTCAATCCAATTGATTTTTGTCTCCAGCTTGTTGTTCCTGATTATTTCCTCACATTCTTTCGACACTGTAAATTCCGGAGAAGTGCGAACAACTTCAGCGTCATTCATGATATTAATCATTTGTTCCTCAGGAATTGAGGTGGGAATATCGTTTGTAATGCTTCCTTGGACTACCGGGACAAGTGATAGCAAGCTCTCTGCAATGCATTCTGCAATTTTAGTTTTTGCTTGTCCAATCTGTCCGACAAAAAGAATATCATGCCCGGCCAGAATTGCCCTATTTACCGCCGGAATAACATCTTCATTATATCCGATAATACCAGGGTAAGGATATTCATGGTTTTTCAATTTTGCAATGAGGTTGCCGCGCAGCTGCCTCTCTACTGTAACATGCTTGTAATTAATTCCTAAAAGGTCTCCTAAGGTTTTGATTTGAGTATAATCTTCAGGCACTCCTGCCATTATTTCGATGTACTTCGGCTTCGAGACGTATGAGCGATGGATGAATTCTTCAATAGTGTTAGAATTCATGAGTTATCAATCTACAATAGTAAGCAAGTAAAATATTTGAAACAGTTGGTTGGACATTCGTCGACACGCACTGATATACAACGCAGCTACTAAATTACTATACGAAAATACTGATCTGTCGGCCAGCCGTGCAATGCACATTTATTTCCTGTCTATTACGTGGCAAAAACCCTATCGAAATATTCAGACTGTTCTTGGGTAAGGTCATTTGCTTCGCCCTCTACTACGTTGGCTACGTTCTTGGCAAGTCTTTTCTTGTACTCGAGTTGCATCTGGCGTGCTATTTGAATTCGCTGAGCCTGAGGTGATCCAGCGCCATGCATTGATTCAGTCAAATATCCTACTGCGTTTCTTCCGAGTGTCATGTTTTCAATTAATCGCAATATTCTTACCCTATTTTCAGTAGAGACACCCTTTCTCCCTTTGAGGTATTTCTCTAACAGGGGACCGGTCTCGAGACTTCTAAAGTCTTTCTCAGATGGCATCGTTACCATCAAACCGCCAGCAATATCTTGTGCGAGCCTGCTAATTTCGTATGGAAACCGGGTGACATTGTGCTTACAAACATTTGCCAGCATATCGTCATTCTGATAATTACCTGAAGCGGTTTTATGTGCCTGGTAAGAAGAAGCAATTCCTGCGGCAAAAATTGTCTCATTTAAGTGCGTCATTTCGACTAACTTGTCTTTGATGTGAGATGCGTTCGCCACTCCATTATAATCCGCGATGGCAGCCGCCGCACCGATTAAAACATCTCCAAGACCGGTTTTGCATACATAGCTTCTTCTATGATAACATGTGAATCGTTCAACGAGCATGGATGCAAATTCAACTTCTCCTTGCATGAAAATTAATTCATTAGGGATGAACACGTTGTCGAGTATGATCATCGCTTCCTGTCCAGAGAATTTGGCGTTGCCTGCATCTAGGTCCCCGTCTTCCATACTTCTGGTATCGCATGATTGCCTGCCGTAAATGTAAGTAATACCTTTTGCGTCCGTCGGTATCGCACCGACAATCGCATATTCTTTATCTTCTGGTCTAAGTCTCATGGTTGGCATTACGATAATCCAATGAGAGTTAATACAACCTGTCTGATGTGCTTTGGCGCCTGTGATGTATATGCCCTTTTCGTCCCTTTTTACCACATGGACGAACATGTCGGGGTCCTCTTGTTGCGATGGTGATAGACTGCGATCTCCTTTTACGTCTGTCATCGCGCCTCCTATCATAAAGTTCTCCTTTTGAATTATTTTTATGAACTCAATTAAGCGTTTGTGATAGACAGTGCCATATTTGACATCTATTTCAAAAGTCGTCGAATACAATGAATTTAGCGCGTCCATTCCTACACATCGTTGGAAGCAGGTGGCTGTCAGCTGCCCGAGCTTTCTCTGCATCTTATTTTGATTAACCAAATCCATAGTGCTTTCTGCAATATGCAGGAATCTGTTTACTCTTGTCCCGCTAATGGATGACTGTGCAGAGGCAATTTCAGAGTCTCGATTCGCGACGTCGTAGGTTTCTGCAACCGCGTTGATAGATGGCCTAATCATGGGATGGTCCACAGGCTCCTTTACCAATTCGCCAAACAGGTAAACTCTTAAACTTCTTCCTCTGAGACTTTGAATATATTCTGCCCCATTTCGGATAGGCATAATAAATATATTAATGATAATGATATTATTTATATCTTGTTAGAAGTTTTTGTTT
>Ga0193747_1000237_pt1 | contig 22351 bp, 23 predicted proteins | sample L1m2metaG_FD_143048 | JGI IMG/M metagenome (GOLD analysis project Ga0193747, IMG submission 143048) | Soil microbial communities from a riparian zone of the East river system, Colorado, United States - L1m2 | ecosystem: Environmental > Terrestrial > Soil > Riparian zone | place: USA: East River...
ATGTTTATAGCCTCGAACTGCGCATTATCCAGATAGGCTCCTTTACGAGCGAAATATTACGCTCCTAAAAGGAGCTTAATAATTTGGAATAGACGCGGAGACAATAAACAGACCGCTTCTCTGGAGTTTTATTAATAAGGAGTAAACAATCTGATGAAATCAAAACTGCTCATCGCGGTCATATTTGTGACTGGCGCTCTCATTCTTTTGCCTTCGGCTGCTTCGGCCCAGGAAGGCGAGCCCGTCGTCGTTGACGAAGTAATTGCGCAAGTGAATGACGGTGTGGTCACGCTCTCGCAATTGAAGCGTGAACTGAAAGAGCGGATCGAGACGCTGAAGCAAAACGGCATGACCGACGCGCAGGCGACCGCTGAGGTAGAGAAACATCGCCCCGAGATGATTGCCCTGCTAATCAACGAGCAGTTGTTGGTTCAAAAAGGCAAAGAACTCGAACTCACGCAGAAGATTGAAGACGAAGTCAACAAGCGCATGCTGCAAATTGCCAAAGAGCAAAACCTGAACATGCAACAGCTCGAGGCCGCGATGCAGGCACAAGGAATAGTTCCCGCCGAAATTCGGCAAACCATGCGCACTGAGATCATGAAACAGGCAGTGCTCGAGAGTGAAGTCGATTCGAAACTTTTTTATGGCTCGAGCGTCGACGAGCTTCACAAATACTTCGACGCTCATCGAGATAAGTTCGTCACCCCTGAGTCAGTTGAACTCTCGGAAATATTCTTGAGCCTCGCCGGGAAACAAGAGGCGAGCGTGAAGACGCAGGCGACGCAACTGGTCGATCAGTTACGCAAGGGGGCTGATTTCGCCACGCTGGCCAAAGCTTATTCAGAACGCGGCAAGGAAACCGGCGGCAAGGTAGGATTGTTTCAGGTGAGCGACCTGCGTCCTGATATTGCCGGTGCGATCAAAAATGTGAAGGCCGGCGGCGTCAGTGATCCGCTGAAATCGGACGAAGGCTATCAGATTCTCCGCGTTGACGTGCGCAACGCCGGGACGAGCACGCCGACGTTTAATGAGAACAAAGTGCGCGAAGCAATAACCATGGAGCGTTCACCGCAAGCGCACGATGATTACTTGCAAGGCTTGCGCGACGATGCCTACATCAAGGTCGCGAGCGCCTATCGCGATGCCGTGATGCCGCTCCTGAAGATCAAGGCAGAGTTCATTGTCGAAAAGAGCGGCGACGACAAAAAGGCGCCAGAGAAAAAGAAGGGCAAGCTTCTGGGAATTTTCCCAAAGCCCTAGTTCGACAAACTCCAGTTTGTGAAGAATGAGCGCAAGCAAGCAGCGACAAACTGAAGTTTGTCGGACATGCGACTCGATATTTTTCTTAAAACCAGCCGTCTTTGCCCGCGTCGCGCGGTGGCTCAGCAGCTTTGCGACGCGGGCTTTGTTTTGCTCAATGGGCGGCCGGTGAAATCTGCTCACGTGGTAAAAATGGGAGATGAAATCGTTCTTCGTCGGCGCGATCGCGAAACCACAGCGCGCGTGGTGAACGTCCCTGCGTCGTCCAATGTTTCACGGCGCGATGCGAAGCAGTTGGTTGAAATAGTTGGCGAGAGAGATCTTGAGCCTTGGGATCTTGAGTCGGCAGATAAATGATTGTTCAGTTTAGATGGTGTACTTATCTACTGCGCAGTGCAATCCAAACGACGCGCACCTCTAATTCGATGATTAGATTTCACAAAACGAGTTTCGCGTTGGTGCTCTTGATCTTCTCGCGTCTCGCCATTCCCACGAACTCGCCTTTGCTTGCCCAGTCAACGGACAGCACGCCAGAGAGCCGAACATTCTCGCAAACGGATCGTTCAGGGCTGAAGTTAGCGCTGATCTCACCCAGGATCGTCGTGAGAAAGCGCGCGAGGCGATTGCTCCTGTATTCAGATAAAGAATTAGTGCGCACGTATCGCGTCGGCCTGGGTCTTAGTCCGGTCGGCGATAAAGTACGCGAAGGGGATCGGCGCACGCCCGAAGGTGACTTCTATATCTTCACCAAGAATTCAAAGAGCCTTTCTATCTGTCGCTCGGTTTGAGTTATCCGAATGCGGCGCACGCCAAACGTGGGCTGCACGATGGCTTGATCACAAAAGTGCAGTACGACGAGATTATGCGCGCACTCCGGGCAAAGCGGCGGCCGCCACAGAACACGGCGCTAGGCGGCGATATCTACATCCACGGCAATGGCGCGCAGAGCGATTGGACATGGGGCTGTGTCGCGCTGGAGAACGAAGACATCCGCGAGTTGTTCGATGTCGTCAGGGTTGGAATGACTGTTACTATCGAGCCGTAACCCTCAGGTCCAGGAAAGAGCCTTCGCTTCCCAAATCAGATCCGTTTGCTCGCATTTGGGCCGTGTAACCCTCGCCGCAACCGTCCGATTATCGATCGGTGTTGGCCCATTTGCTGGGAACGATCAGCCAACCAAACTGCATCTAATTGCCATTCGTAGCGGCATGGAAACAACGGATTGCGCCACGGATCGGAAGCAAGGTCTTGCTGGCATACAGGTTGCTGTGCGGTTCGTACAATTTGGAATTGCGATTTGCCTTTCCATCAATCGAGGTAACTTACAATGCATATTCTACGAGGTTTTTTCAGCGAGGATTTGGCCATCGATTTGGGCACCGTTAACACTATCGTATATGCGCCGACCGAAGGCGTGGTGTTGAATGAGCCATCCGTTCTGGCGCTTCATAAATACAGTAGCGAAGTCTTGTCCATCGGATCGCAGGCGCTCAAGCTTCTGGGCCGCGAACCGAATGACATCGAAGTCCATCGACCGATTCGGCGTGGCGCGATTGACGATTTCGAAATCTCGCAAAAATTTCTGCGCACGGTGATTAGCCGGGTTCAGCACCAGGATCATCCGAAGCGTAGTCATTTGGTGATTGGCGTCCCGGGATCGTCGACACCGCTCGAGCGACGCTCGGTGAAAGACGCAGCGCGCGATGCGAAGGCGGGGCGCGTCGATCTGATTGACGAAGGCTTGGCGGCGGCGTTGGGAGCGGGATTGGATCTTGAAGATGAACAGGCGCGTCTCGTCGTCGATATTGGTGGCGGTACGACTAATGTCGCTATTCTCGCCTCGGGCGGAGTCATCAGTTCCGTCAGCCTGCCGGCGGCCGGCAACGCGATGGACGAAGCCATCAGAGACTATTTGCGTTTACGATACGCCATTCAGGTTGGCGAGCGCACCGCCGAACGGGTGAAGCGAGAATTGGGCGTCGCCCATGATACCAAGTTCGGCGAGCGCGTCGAGAAAAAAATGGAAATTGTCGGGAAGCAACTTGCCAACGGGACAGCATTGCCAATAACGATTTCTTCATGGGAAGTTCGCGGCGCCCTCGAACCAGTTGTTTCCGAGATCATCTCGGCAGTTCGGCGCGTGATTGAAGATTCGCAACCGGAAGTAACCGCGGATATTTACTACTCGGGCGTCACCCTCACTGGCGGAGGCGCTTTGCTGAGTGGAATGGCGGAACGTCTGCACACCGATTTGAATCTGCGCGTGACGATGGCCGAAGATCCTTTGACGACCGTTGCCGTCGGCGCGGGCCGCTTGTTGGCCGAGCCGGAAAAATTACAGCGCGCGGCTCTCCGTTTGGATGCGCCGGCCTGGGAGGGAGCGGAGAAACTGGTAGTCAATTGGTAGTGCTGTCGCAGTCAGGGCTGATGCTGTGATATTGTTGAGCAACTATGAGTCAGATGCTGACCATCAAGCTCGATGAGGCAGAAACAGCTCGCTTGAGTAGGTTGGCCTTACGCTATGGGCTTTCGTTGCCTGAATTCACGCGCAAAGTGCTAACCGAACTGGAGGAAGCTTTTCCTCACGAATCGTTCGAGGATTACGAAGACGCGGAAGAATTGAAGGAATCCTTTGCGCGGGCTCTCAGTGATTGGCGCTCTGGCCGTGTGCAATCTCGGCTATGAAAATCGTTTACGCTAAGGAGTTCGCGAAACAATTCAAGAAGCTGCCCGTTAGCATCCAACGTCTCTATCGCAAGCAGGATCTATCGCAAGCAGGAAAAGATCTTCAAGGAGAATTGGCGCGACCCGAGACTTAAGGTCAAGAAACTGCGCGACCATCCTTTTCCTTTCTCTTTTCGCATCACCAGCGCTTATCGGGCACTGTTCTTATTTGTGGACGATGATACGGCTTTGTTTGCTACCATTGGCCATCGCAAGGACGTTTACGATTAAGTGAAATTGAAATGGATCAGTCGATCAAACCCTTCACAATTCGCGATATTGAGATCAATCCGCCGCTCGTGCTTTCGCCGATGGCGGGCGTGACGGATATTTCTTTTCGGCGTTTGCTGAAACAGCGCGGCGGCGTCGGTCTGACTGTTTCCGAATTCATTTCGGTCGAAGGCCTCACCCGCAACAATCCAAAATCGAAACGCCAGATGCGCTTCTACGAAAACGAGCGCCCGTTTGCCGTGCAAATTTTCGGCGGCCAGCCTGAGCGCATGCGCATGGCGGCAGAGATGGCTGAAGAAGTAGGCGCGGATATTTTGGACATAAATTGCGGTTGCCCGGCGCCAAAAGTCGTGAAGCACGGCGGCGGCTCGGGGTTATTGCGCGATCTGCCGCGCCTGGAAACTATTTTGAAAGAGATCAGGAAAGCAATCACGATCCCTTTGACCATTAAGATTCGCGCGGGCTATTCGGACAGTACCATCAACGCGATCGAAACGGCGAAACTCGCCGAAGCCTGCGGCGTCGAGCACATCGCGCTTCACGGCCGCACAAAAGAACAAGGCTATCGAGGCCTGGCGAATTGGGATCTCGTGAAGCAGATCAAGGAAGTCGTGCGCGTCCCGGTTTCCGGCAGCGGCGATGTCACGACAATCGATCAGGCGTTGGCGCGTTTTAGTGAAACCGGTTGCGATGGAGTCTTAATTGGCCGGGGCGCGATGGCCAACCCCTGGATTTTTCGGCAAATCGAAGAGACGATTGAAGGCCGCGAGCCGTTTCAACCCACGCTGGAGGACAAACGCGCGGTGCTGCTGGAATATTTTGAAATGCTACGCGAAGACATGCCCGTGATGTCTGCCATCGGACGCATGAAACAACTCGCCGGGCAATTCACCCGCGGACTTCAGGGGGGCGCGCTGTTCCGCACCGCGATCTACCACTCGCATTCCGTCGAAGAAATCCTCGATCGAATTTCCGAATACTTCGAAACTATCTCCGCCGGTCGTCACTACTTTGGAGAAGGCAGGCCAGGCGAAGTTATCGAAGTGCCAATGCTTGATTCGTGCGACGTTGCGAGCGCCGGCTTGTAACTCCCCGTCTCTCTGCGAGAGAATGACTTCATCACGCAAGCGTTTGGTCACCAGGATATCCGTAAGACTGAGAGCAGTTTACCAGGGTGATGTTTTCGCGCGCTTACCAAACGGTGAAACTCGACGTGAATGAAAATGCAGAGGTTGAATGCAAGTAAGGTCTTTGAATACCGAGCTTGAAGCATTGAACTCACTGTCGCCAGAGCAAGCTAACGCCGAGTTCCTGAAATGCTGTGGCTCCAGGACGTGGGCGCGCGCCATGAACCACGGGCGCCCGTACGCCACTGTTGCCCAACTCTTCGTGACCGCTGATGATGTGTGTTCATCCTTAAGCAGCGAAGATTGGCTGGAAGCCTTTCGCGCCCATCCGAAAATTGGCGAGAAGAAAGCATCGACAGCTCAGTCAGAGCAAGCGCAAAAGTGGTCGGCGCAAGAGCAAGCGGGAACTGAGGAAGCAGCCGCAGAAACCAAAGCGGCGCTGGCGGAGGGCAATCGAAGATATATCGAGCACTTTGGGTTCATCTTCATTATTTGCGCGAGCGGGAAATCCGCGGCAGAGATGTTGGCTTCGCTGAATGACCGTTTGCAGAACGACGCCCAAACCGAACTGAAGATCGCAGCCGAAGAGCAAAGAAAGATTACTCGATTAAGATTGGAGAAGCTGATCAAAAAGTGAGTGCTATCACTACACACGTCCTCGACACATCCCAAGGCCGACCTGCCGATGGAGTGCGGATAATGCTGGAGTTTGAAACTGCCGACGGCACTTGGAAACCGATTGGAAAAGGCGCGACCGATGATGATGGACGCGTGAAGGATTTGCTGCCGGCCGGGTTCGCGTTGCATGGCGGTGTTTACCGGCTGGTCTTTGAGACTGATAGCTATTTCGCCGGCCAAAATATCGAGGGCTTCTATCGTGAGGTCTCAATTGTTTTCACGATTCGCGATCCAACACAGCATTATCACGTGCCATTGTTGCTCAGCCCGTTTGGATATTCGACTTATCGCGGCAGTTAGGTCTTTGGCTTTTGGTCTTTGGACTTTGACGTTCGTAATACTTCTTTGACTCCGGTCAAGCCAAAGACCAAAGACCAAAGACCAAAGACCAAAGACCGGGATCCGTATGCCAAACTTATGAGCCTTAATCCAACTCTAAGCGAATGGCTCAACTTCATCGCCCGCTGGGTGCACGTCTTTGCGGGCATCATGTGGGTTGGGACGACTTATTACTTCACTTGGCTCGACGCGCGTTTGAGCGAAGAAGAGAAAGCAGTTCGGGCGACGGGAACACCTGCGCAGATTTGGATGGTGCACAGCGGCGGTTTCTATGTGGTTGAGAAACGCAAAGTCCCCGATGAGCTGTCACGCAAGCTGCATTGGTTCCGCTGGGAAGCCGCGACGACGTGGTTGAGCGGTTTCGCGCTTTTAATCATTGTTTACTATCTCGGCGGTGGCGCTTTGGTTGATCGGGACGTTTCGCAGATTAGTATTGGGGCGGCGATTGGGGTTGGAATTGCCGTTCTGATCTTCGGATGGCTGGTTTATGACTTGCTAATGATTTCGCCTCTCGGAAGAAACGAAAAGCTGTTCGCATCGATTGCTTATTTGCTAATCGTAGGCGTTGGATATGGGCTTACTCGAGTGCTCAGCGGCCGGGCGGCGTACATCCACCTCGGCGCGATGTTCGGCACGATCATGGCTGCCAACGTCTGGATGCGAATTCTGCCGGCTCAGCGAAAGATGATCGAAGCCATCAAAACCGGAAATAAGCCTGACGAAAGACTGTCCGCCCAAGCCAAGCTCCGTTCAAAGCAGAACACTTTCATGGTTGTGCCGGTCGTCTTCCTGATGATCAGTAATCATTTTGGCGGGAATACGACGGGTGGTTATGACTGGATTCATCTGGCAATCCTGATTCCGCTCGGCTGGCTCGCCGCAAAGTTCATTCGGAGAGCGTGATTTTCACTTTGCGTCTTACGTCTTTCGGTGCTTTGCGACTTGGCGTGAAACGTTGGCGTCGGTTTCGCGCAAAGGCGCGAAGAAAAGAAAGACAGAAGTCGCAAAGCTGCTTCCAGACTATTTCTTCTTAGTTTTCTTAGGGGTGCCCATCCCAACGATCGTTTCGAATTCTTCCTTCGTCAGAGACATCACGGACAACTGTGACTGGCGAATTAGTGGGAGATTACTAAGTTTGGGATTGTAGCGAATTGAGGCGAGCGGCACCGGTTCTTTCAATGGTTTCACCGGTTTGACGTCGACAGCCACCCACTGCGGATCGGCGGCGCTCGGATCGGGGTAGGCGGCCTTGGCAACTTCGGCGATTCCAACGACGCATTTTCCCGTGCCCGAGTGATAGAACAACACTCGATCTCCGACCTTCATTTGCCGCAGATTGTTCCGCGCCTGAAAGTTTCGTACCCCGGTCCAATCCGTTCGTCCGTCGCGAACGAGATCGTTCCACGAGTAAGCCTCCGGTTCCTGTTTGACCATCCACAAGCCTGACGGTGCGTCCGTTTTCTTCGTTATCCGCTTTTTCGTCGCTGTTTTCTTTTTCTTATTGGTCATTGTTCGTTGTAGATTTTCCTTTGCAATCGTTACAATCTTCACGCTCGTTCATTCTTGGCGATTGGATTCAAATTTTCTGTGTCAGCAAAACTCAAAGAAGGAACCGAAGCGCCCGACTTCGCGGCTCCTGATGCCGAAGGCCAGACCGTCCGCTTGAAAGATCTGCGCGGAAAAAAAGTCGTCCTTTACTTTTACCCGAAGGACGATACTCCGGGATGCACCAAAGAAGCCTGCGCGTTTCGCAATTCATTCGCAAAATTCAAGAAAGGCGGCATTGAAGTATTGGGCGTCTCACTCGACAGTGAAAAGTCTCATCAGAAATTTATCAAGAAGTACGATTTACCGTTTCGGTTGCTGGCAGATACCGACCGGGCGATTTCTGAAAGCTACGGCACTTATGGCGAAAAGAAATTTATGGGCCGAACCTACATGGGCAATCACCGCATGACTTTCTTGATTGATGAGAAAGGGAAAATCAAAAAGGTTTTCAGCAAGGTTAAACCTGAAGATCATGCGGAAGAAGTGCTAAGCGCGTTTAATGAGTGATTCGTAGCGTGTCCATGCTGCTCAGCCGGACTTTTCCTTCGTCGATGGTGTCTTTAGCGGACGTTTTCTTCCCTTAGCTGAAGGTTTGCGTCCCGGCATCAGCACACCCACAGAACTGAATGAAGGATTGAGGCCTCGCTTTTTCGCGACCTGGCTCACTTTCGCCAACTCTTCTATAGCATCGTTAACAAAATACATGCGCGTGTGGTTGACGATTTGGGTGCGAATCTCGCGGGTCCACAACAACAAGTTTGCCAGGGCATCGCAAACTTCATCCTTTGGAAGTTTGGTGACCTGGGCGATCTCCTTTTGTGTATGGGCGCCACAACGAATGGCCTCGCGCACGCGATCGGCCGGCGATAATTTCCGCAACATGCGAGCAATGCGGCGAGGCGAAAAGTTCAACTTAGTGTCGGCCGTCGTCTGCGGTTTGTCTGCGCTTGTAGCTCCGTGTTTGATACGGGCGTTCTTATATTCACGCAATGCTTGCCGGCTTTGCGTAATCTTTTGACGAATGCAGCGCTTGCAGTAAAGATTGAGGCCATCTTTGCGTGCGCGGCATATGCCGAATTCTGACAACGGCAGGGACTCTTCACACCTTGGGCATCTCTTCAACTCGACCACGCTTAATTCTGCTGTTCTCGTCACTCCTGGCACTCCGCTAATATGATTTCACTTCGTAAGTTGATGAAAAATTTCGCTCGCAGACAGACACGCCGCCCCCGCCCCTAGTTCGTTAGGACCCTTTATGACTAAATTTGGCCATGAACCCGGATGTGAGCCGGAAAATTCGCCGTCGATTGCCGCGCGAAATTCAAATTACGTGCACGGCGATGCCCTCACCACTCAACGCATGTGATGCAACGCGTATCGAGGTTGTTCGCAGGAATGGCTTACGTTATCTTGCGAGGTTAAATAATTGCCGCTAATCCGAACCGCTGAAAACTCGTCAAGCTCTCGATCGCCCTATGCGCTCACCTCTGAATTAACAAGGGACTGGCATTATATGTGTGCAGATTTTTTTTGCAACCTCTTTCTCGTTACCGGGTGGTCCATCTCATAATAGACACCAAATGAAGGTGAGAACTTCAGCTAGAGAACAGTTTGTCTTTCGCAACGTCTGTAGAAAGAAAAGGATACAGTGCAGCGACTAATTAAGAGTGAAAACAAGCGCTGTCGCAGACCTCGATGACGGCGATCAAGAGACAGCCAAATGAGTCAATGAAAATGCACTCTCGCGACTATCGCATAAAGCGTTCGCCTCACGTTTCGCGCAAAACCTTTGATGATGATTGTGTTGGGCCAACTATTAGTTGATTCGTCGCAAAAAAGATGTCGCAGTGATTATGATCGAGGTTCTATTCTTCATTGGAAAACAAAACACGAGTTTGAGCTAACGTAGAAGTAGACACCTGCTTCTGTGAATGCCGGTCGGTTGTGCAAAACGCTGAAAGCTGTAGTGCGGGAAGAACTTGGCCGAGCGCGATCATGTTTTATCCACAGCTTATTCACAGTTTCTGTGGAAATTTCAAGGCGGTTTCCAGTCAAGAAATGGCGGCGAAGTCTAGATCATCTTTGAACAGTTCGACTTTGAACGGTCTTTCAGCCGGAAAACGAATTTAAGCCCCGACCAAACTTCGTCCACCGCGCAAATCTTTGTATCAACCAAACCCGCCGCAAGACCGATTGCCTGAACATTGTTGAATGAAAGATCAGTCGCAACCCCGGAACTCTTCTTCGGCCATGCCACCCAGAGCATCCCCGCTGGCTTGAGTCTGGCCGCATATTGAGAAAAAACCACCCTTAATTCTTTTTCGCTCTTGCCGAACAGCAAGGCAAAGTCGAGCGATCGCGAACGCGCATTGATCTCAATGTCCGTTGGAAGGTCAAGTTCTTTTGCAAACCCATTGGGCGCATTTACAAAAGCGACGCTGAAACCGCTCTTGATGCCGAGTTTCTTGACCAGAGGAGTTCCTGAATAGCCAACCATACGGCTTTCACTCGTTGATGTTCGGCTCGCCGCCGAAATGAATTCCTCGTTTTTCGCGTCCGAGCGCGATAATCAGGACAGCCCCGGCAAACACTGTCACTGCGGTGACAGACATAGCCATCGCATAGCTCATTCGTTCAGCAAAGACGGCTTCGACGTAGGCTACGGAGCCGGCTAACAACACGCCGCACTGATAGGCAAAGCCCGGCAGGAAGCCACGCACTGAATCCGGCGACAACTCAGATAAGTGCGCCGGAATAATGCCCCACGCCCCTTGCACCATGAACTGAATCATAAACGCGCCCACGATGAGCAGTGTTAATGAGGGCGCAAACGCCCACAAAGGGATTATCGCGATGGCACAGAGCAACGCGGTGATCATCGAACGCCGGCGCCCCCACCGATCTGAAATGTAACCAAACAAAACACCCCCGATGATTGCTCCGACCATTGAAAGAGCGGTAATCGAGATTCTCTCGCGCGGAGCAAGACCCCATTGGCGCTCAAGAAACGTTGGGTACATGTCCTGAGTCCCATGCGAGACAAAATTCATCATCATTAGCAGCAAGGTTAGGTAAATGAAAAGTTTCCAATGCGAGGCAATTGAGCGTCCCAATTGTCCCCAGGTGTCATGCTTGGTTTTCTTCCAGACTTCCGACTCTTTGACTTTGAAGCGAACGAATAGCGCCAGCAATGCCGGGAGTCCGCCAATGAAGAACAACGGGCGCCATCCCCACCTTGGAAACACAAAGAAATAGCAAACGGCCGCCAGAAGATATCCCGTGGCATAACCTTCCTGAAGCAGGCCCGAAAGCATGCCGCGCAGTTTTGGCGGGACTTTCTCCATTGCCAATGATGCGCCCACGCCCCACTCGCCACCCATGCCGATGCCAAACAACGCGCGCAGTACCATGAACGTCGCATAGTTAGGAGCCAACCCGGAGAGCACTTCGACCACCGAATAGAAGACGAGGTCGAGCATTAACGGCAGACGACGTCCATAACGGTCCGCGAGCAAGCCGAAGATAAATGCGCCCACAGGCCTGAAACCAAGCGTTAGCGCGATTGAAAGTGCGATTTCCTTGTCCGTGCGGTGAAACTCTTTGGCAATGGCCGTCAGCGTTACCACCACGAGGAAGAAATCAAAGGCATCGAGCGTCCAGCCCAGAAAACCGGCGAATAGCGCCGCACGGTGATCGGTTGAATGTTCTTTCTGATCCATCTCGTTAATTAGACATGGCTTGCTTGATAAGGAAAAACCCGGCGATACTAATATTGCGAGCGGACAACTTCAAGCACTTTGTTAGCTGAAGCCTATTCGCGAAAACTAATTCATCGCCGGCGCGCGTATTTCAATGCAAGGAAATGGGGAGTCCAGAAGACAATTAGATGATGCTGACTAAGAAATCTGCGGACATCAAATCGGGCGAGATCACTGACCAGAAGGTTTACCTGAATCGCCGTCTGTTCATGCGCGGGGCGATTCTGGCTGGTTCAGTGACGGCGACCGGGCTCCTGTATCGCAAACTGAATCCGCCGCCGGCGATTGTGGAAGAGCGGCCAAAGATTGCCGGATTGGTCAAGCCGCCAACTGGCGAAGCGATTCAAGACGGTTTCAAGGTGAACGAGCCGCTAACTTCATTCGAAGACATTACCAATTACAATAACTTCTATGAGTTCTCGACCGAGAAGCGTTCAGTGGCCGAGGAAGCGCGCGGCTTTGTCACGAGACCTTGGGCTGTTGAGGTCGGCGGGTTGGTTGGCAAGCCGAAGGTCTTCGACCTCGATGATTTGCTAAAGCTCGCGCCCCAGGAAGAGCGCATCTACCGCCATCGCTGTGTCGAAGGATGGTCGATGGTGATTCCGTGGGCCGGATTTCCGCTCGCAGCGCTGCTGAAGCAGGTCGAGCCGCTTTCGTCCGCGCGTTACGTGGCATTCCAAACTTTGCTCGATCCCAAACGAATGCCAAATCAGAACACGGGCGTGCTGGATTGGCCATACGTCGAAGGGCTGCGTCTGGATGAAGCGATGAATCCGTTGGCGATTCTGGCGACCGGCATGTACGGGCAAACGATGCCGCCTCAGGATGGCGCGCCGATTCGTCTGGTCGTGCCGTGGAAATATGGTTTCAAGAGCATCAAGTCGATCGTAAAGATTATGCTGGTCGCGGAAATGCCGCCTACGACTTGGAATATCCAATCTCCAAATGAGTATGGGTTTTATTCGAACGTAAACCCGAACGTCGATCATCCGCGCTGGAGCCAGAAGATGGAGCACCGCATCGGCGAGTTTAGATCGCGCCCAACGCTCTTGTTCAACGGTTACGCCGAACAAGTTGGGCATCTCTATGACGGGATGGATTTGAGGGTGAATTACTAAATTCGGTCAGTGGTCAGTGGTCAGTGGTCAGTGGTCAGTTGTCACTAGTTAGTTGTCAGTGGTCAGTTGGGAAGGAAATGCAACTGACCACTGACCACTGACCACTGACCACTGACCACTGACGACTGACTATTTGTCCATGAAAGATACACGCTTCGCCAAACTCGTTCTCTTCGTCAATGGCCTTGTGCCGCTCACGCTGCTTTTATGGGATGTTTATCGCAAGCAGGTTGGGGCGAATCCTTTGGAGTTCGTTACGCGCACGACGGGAATGCTGACGCTGGTCTTTCTGCTGATCAGTCTGGCGATGACCCCCGCGCGACGGATTACTGGGCTGAACTGGCTCATCAAGTTTCGTCGTATGCTGGGCCTTTTCGCCTTCTTTTATGGATCGCTTCATCTGATGACTTATGTTGCCTTCGATCGCTTCTTTCATTTAAAAACCATTCCTGGTGATGTGTTGAAGCGGCCATTCATAGCGATCGGAATGACGGCTTTCTTTTTGATGCTGCCCCTGGCCATTACTTCTACCGACAAGATGGTCAAGCGCTTGGGTGGCAAGCGTTGGGCGCGTCTGCATCGGATCGTCTATGTTTCGGGCGGTTTCGGCGTGCTGCATTACTATATGCTGGTCAAGTCTGATGTGCGGCTGCCACTGACGTTCGCGTTTCTTCTCTTCGTGCTGCTGGGCTTCCGTTTATTTGCGAAGTATTACGGGTCGCACCCTCGGGTTTCCGGTAGCGTTGTTCCACCACATTGACCCGGGTTTGGAATTGCCGCCTTAGGGCCCAAACCGTTGGCGATATTCCGTTGAGACAATGAATGCCTTGACCATCTCGGCGGCGTTGTAGTCGCCATTAAAAGTGTTCAGCTTTCCCAGCCAGAAGTTATAGCCGCTAAAATCAGAGTCCGGTGCGTCGTTAGGATTGCGACGCAAATAGCCGAAGTATTGCATCAACACGAAGGCGCGATTGAATTCCCCCTGCGTTAACATCGCGTCTTCGGCCACGTCGCGCAAGGCGCGAGCGCGGGCCGCTGGGTCTGAAGGCGTAGTTGAATTGAATTCACTAATGGCTTGTGGACGGTTGGGCGCCAAAGCAGGCGTTAAGCCGGCGTTTGTGTAGAGTGCATCGACAAACTGTTGCACAGTCATCGAGGTTGGATAAGCCGAAGTGAACCGCGAGCGCTGCACAAAACTCGTCATGAAGTTCTGCTTGTTTGTTTCTAGTGCTTGCTCCCAACCGCTCTGGCCTACGACGACTCCCTGGCCAATCTGCTGCGTATCGGGCAGAAACTCGCTGAATCTAATCGGAACTGGCGCGCCTGGTAAATTGCCATAAGCAGCTTTGTAGGTGCGATAAACCAGATAACCGGTTTGTTGAAATTCGATCGAGAGGAAGAAGGCTGCAGAGGTGTCAATCCGCTTGGCTGCGCGACAAGCCGTGCCCTTGTCACCTGTGTCGCACGACGCATCTATATTATTGGTCCAGAAATTCCAACCCGACGAGTCAGGATCACGGTTGAGGAAGTCCCAATACTGCTGTCTGACAAAGAAGGACGAATTGTCGATTGGATTCTGGTTCTTGTCCGCAAAGATGATGGTCGCGTCCTTTAGTCCACCGACAAACGTCGCGTTCCCGGCATTATTGAAAAGACTAACGTTGAAGGTGTATCCATAGTCCCATGAAAACGTGATCGTCTTTGAGGCTTCTCCAGCGCCGAAACTGAGAGTACCACCCGGTAGGCCCGCAGTTATCGGCCCAGATCGAATTTGATAATCACACGACACGGCTTGGTCGAGATTGCCCCTCCGCGTTACGTTGATTTGAACCGTCGACGGATTTGGGTAAGTAGCCAGATATATTCCTGAATCAAATCCAAGAGAACTCGGCGGCGGCTCATTCGCGGGCGCTAGAAGCGGTTGCCAGTCGACATCCCAATCTCCGGTGGATCTGATCACGTGATTGGAGACATTTTGCTCGTCACTACCGTCAGCGTTCATAGTGAAGATGGCGTATTGAATCGTACTCGGTTTCACATTGCGCACAAATGCGATCTTCGTTCCGTCAGGTGACCATCTTGGGTTTTGGTGGTTGTCCGGATAATAAGTTAGCTGTTTTAGACCTGTGCCATCAGGATTGATCGTGAAGAGTCGCCAAGCGCGGCCGAATAGTATTTTTGAGCCATCGGGTGACCAAGTCGTCGATCCGTAATCGGGCGCGAATCCGACGATCTGGTGTCGATTGCCGCCGTCAGCATTCATTACGTCAATAGATTGCGTTCCTAACCCGGTCTGGTCTGAGCTAATAAAGACGATCTGATTGCCATCCGGCGACCAAGTGGGCCCAGAATTAATCACATTAGCGTCATTAGTCAGCGCAACGAAGCCAGTTCCATCGGTGTTAACCGTGTAAATGTCCGTGTCCCAACCCCCCAGGCAAATGTCTGCGCCGGTGACGAGTTTGCCAAACTGAAAGACCAATCTTGCACCATCAGGCGACCACTCGAAGTCCCAAATTTCAGAGCATATCTCTTTACAGGTTGTGCAGCGGAGTTGATTGACTACTAGCCGGTTTACGCTTCGAGTCCCATAATCCATTATGTAGATCGTGTACGGGTCATTATCGGGGTCCACAATACGGTTGCTTCGGAAGGCTATCTTCTTGCCATCGGGCGACCACTTAGGCCGGTCATCGTAAACATGTGCGTAAGATGGCAGACTAGGGTCGCGGTCACTCTCAAAGGTTAACTGCATCGGACTGCTACCGTCCGGATTCATCGTCCACAACTTGACGCCACCCTCTTGCTGTCGGTCGCTCGCGAAAATGAGTTTGCCATTGTATCTGCCCCGGGTCGATGCTGGGGTTGGCGACGATTGTGCGGCAAAACGGGACTTTTTGAGAAAGGCCTTACCCTGCTGCATCGGAGGGTTAGTAATTAACGCTGATGCAAAGCATAGAAGGAGAAGGAGGCTCCATCTAATATGAGCGGACTGTATCTTTGGCACGAGAACTCCTTTCGTCTCATCGTCTAGACTGACAATCACGCAGGACGGCTGGGTGATCTCGCGGCGGCGAGCACTGATCCAAGATCGCCGCCGCGAGCTAGTTGCATCCGATAAGGCATTTAGCCCTTCAACCTTATCACTATGACCCGAACCTCTGACGATATCCTGGATCGCTTGAGGTTCCCGAGCTAAGGAACGCATCAATCATGTGACGAACCCCAGCCGGGTTTGCTGGATCACCACCGTAATTGTTCGTCAGATCCGTAACCCAATACTGAACGCCAGAGTCACTACTGGATACAGTTCGGCGCAAATAACGCCAATAGCACTCCTTGACGAATCGGGTGTTGGCTGTATCGGTCCCGGTGTAACTCGCCAAGCCATAGCTAGTTGTGAACCATGACGAGTGAATGTCCACCCAGAACGCCAGCGACACATCAATGTGCTTGCCGCCTGTGCAGGAATCATTGACGTTAACGCCTGTGCCACAGGTACTGGTGATTTGGCTGGTCCAGTAGTTCAGGCCGCTCTCGTCAGGCTCAGGCTGAGTGTCCTCAAAGTCGCCATAGTGCTGCCAGACGAAGAAGCGCTGGTTGTCGATTGGATTGAAATCGGTTGTGGTCGGAATTGATCCAATGTAGAGCAATCGATTAGGTGAGCCTGTTCCGATGGCTCCACTGCCGCTGGTTGAAAGCCTGCTGAGTGTGGAGTTTGCCATAATGAACTGCACGACTCGGTCCGGGCAGGTGGAAATCGCCGCGCCCGTAGTTGACGAAGATTGTCCGGTTATTGGGTGGCTGCCGCAGTCGTTCATTCCTGTACGACCCTGAAGATACAGGGCTGTTACACCGGCTGTGACCGACGACGCACGCGAGGTGCCTCTAGATGAGTTGGTCAAGGTGTCACTGCCAGCATCTGCGGACGGAATGGCATAGCCGGGCGAAAACAGAGACAAGATGCTCCCATAATCGCTTCCCATTGGCGTCGGCGTCGGCGTTGCATCCACCCAGCGGTAGTCGTTGTTGGGGTTTTCAGCCCTGACACGAGGGCGACGTGCCCAACTTCCGCCGGTGATATATGCGTCGAATCAAGTGAGAGATTGAAGTTACCTGCTGCAATCGCATACGTGACTCCACTAGCGATCGAATCGGTCACGGCTGTATCGAGCGGACCGTACGAGCCGAACGTGAAGCTACAGTTAGCTACTGCGAGTTGGGTCGGATGGTCGTTGTGGTAGGTCGTAATCCAGTCAATACCACGTATGACTCTTGAAGCTTGCAAGACCTCCTGATTGTTGCTGTCCTGATAAAAGACCTTTACCGCGCCGAGCGAAGCGGCCTTCGCGACTCCATAAGTCGTCCCGCCGACGACACCCATCATCGAAGTCCCGTGGCTGTTGCAGTCATTATTGGTGCTGGTGACAGTGCAATGGTCGGTGATGCTATCTGCAGCCACTTCGTCATCAGCAAGGAAGGCACGGGAGCCGAACTCTTGATGCGTAGTTCGAAGCCCCGTATCAACATCATAGACGGTGACGCCACTACCCGTTCTATTGGACGCGTAGCAGCCATCGAGCGGCAGGTCAACCTGATCGATGCGGTCAAGTCCTATCTGGTCCGTGATGGTTTGACCACAATCAGTCAAAGAGCCAAGGACATCAGACTCTACGTACTTCACTCGAGGATCATTGCTGAGCGCAATTGCGGCAGATTCACTTGGTAGTTTCACACAAAAACCTCTCAAGACCGTTCCGTAAACCGACTGGATCTCTGCGCCGACAGGCAGCATAAGTTTGGCTAGATCCGCGATGCGAGCGCGCCGTTGATTGGCCGTGCCGCTGGTGGACACTACGTCATCGTTGAGAACTACGATGTATTGGTTAGGAACCGCGTTTTCCAGTTTGGTGAATTTCGCGGGCGGGACAAGCGCTGGAGTGGGTGGACGTGGACGGGATGTTCGCGAAGGCGCGAACTGCGGTGGATATCCCGGGAATGGATACGTTTCGTTTTGGGCCAACATTGGTATTGAGAAAACTGCGAGCGCGAGAACACTCGCAAACACGAAAATCTTACTGACACTTTTCATGGTAATCCTTCCTTTCACTTGAATTACCGCCGCGCTTTGCGCTAAAGTGCCAGTTGTTCAGGCATGGCAACTTCGACGCTAACGCGGCGGAGATTGTTTTTGTCAACAAAGCCCCGTAGTCACCGGAAAGTGATTAGTCGCCGCAAGGAGACTAATCACCGAGGGGATTACGGGGCTTCAACTTGCGATAGAACTAGGCATGACAATAAATATCACGGGTCATGCGAATTTTGTTTGGTTCTGCGAGGCGTAAAGGTCTGGTTCGTCAGAGCGAAACGCTTGCTCGTAGAACGGGATTCTGAGACTTTTGACGCTAACTAAATCTGTTTGGGGAGACTCACCTTAAATCAAGGAGCTCAGCGATCAAATCTTCTTCCACTTGTCGTTTGCTTTATACTCCAAAGCATCACGAAAAGCAACAGTACGAATTTTTACGGCGTTGTGTTTTGGCAAACGGAACTACGAAGGCCAGGATGTTAGAATCCCCTTTGTTGCCTCGATAGTTAACTACAAACTCTCGCAGGGAATTCTCTCATGAAAGATTCGACCAAGCGTTTCTCAAGCCGGGTAGAGAATTACATCAAGTTCCGGCCGGGTTATCCGGATGCACTCATCGATCTGCTTACCGAAGAATGCAGGCTGACTCAGCAGTCAATCATCGCCGATGTAGGTTCAGGGACAGGCATTCTGAGTGAACTCTTCCTCAAGAATGGAAACCGAGTTCTTGGCATCGAGCCTAATGCCCCGATGCGAGCAGCCGGAGAGAAGTTACTCGAACGGTATGCGAACTTCACCAGCATCGAAGGCGCCGCAGAAGCTACAACTCTGCCGGACAAAGGCGTCGATTTCGTGGTCGCGGGGCAGGCGTTTCATTGGTTCGATCAGAAACTGACGCGCGATGAATTCTCCCGGCTACTGAAGCCGAGCGGCTGGGTCGTGCTGATCTGGAACGAGAGACGGGTTGATTCGACTCCGTTTCTGCGCGCTTACGAGCAGATGCTGTTGAAGTTCGGCACGGACTACCAAGAGGTTCGTCACGAACTGGTTTACCAGGACGTGGAGTCGTTCTTTGCGCCAGGGGAATTCAAGTTAAGAACTTTCGACAACCTTCAGAGCTTTGATTTTCAGGGCGTGAAAGGCCGCTTGCTGTCCTCCTCGTACGTGCCCGCTCCGGGTCATGAAGACTTTGAAGCCATGCTGGAAGAGCTGAGAAAAATTTTCGACGAACATCAAAAAGCAGGCGAAGTAGCGTTCGAACACGACACCAAGGTTTACTTTGGCCGACTGAAGAATTAGATTTTACCGAATGGACGACGAACGAAGATCGGACAAGCGCGTTGGCGTTAACCTCTCGACCAGGTGGCGCGGCGTAACCGGCTCTCATGAAGGCCGCATCGAGGACTTGAGCGTCAATGGCTGCTTCGTCAATACCACGGGCGCGGCGGACGTCGGGGAAATTGTCAGCTTGCTTATTAAGCTTCCTTCAGGCCAATGGTTGCCACTTCGCGGGAAAGTAGTTTCGACCCAACAGTTGGTCGGGTTTAGCTTGTCATTTTCGATTCTTGACGAGAAAGAGCAACAGTCTCTCCGCGAACTCGTTGAGCTTCACATCTGAGAACGCGCCGCACAAATAACCCGTTACTGAAAGTGAATTGAGAAAGGTTCTGAGGCCGGCTACTGTGTCGCCAGGGTCGCAAGTCTGGCCATCGCATGCGCCAAATCCAAACGCGTAAACGAACCTTGCGGATTGAAAGTCATGCCACTAGTTTTGATGAGACCATTCTGCACCGCCAGGGCAACATATCCTCGAAGTGAAGCAGGAATTGACGCCGCGTCCGTGTAGGTCAGGGTGTACGTTCCTGACTCGGCCTGCTGGCGCAACCCCGCGGCGCGCACCAGGGCGACCACTGCAGTCAAGCGATCGACAGCGGCGTCTGGCTGAAAAGCTCCGTCCGTCAACACACTTGGGAACAACGCCCCGTTGGGCGACGCTTGCGCGCTCTCGACAAAAAGCATCGTCGTCTTGTCGCGCACGTCGGTATAGTTTGATTGCGCGGGCAGATATTGCGGGACACGCCCTCCCAACACCAGTGCCCTGGCGAGATCCGAGCGGGTCACGCCAAAACTCTGACGGAAATTCTTTCCGATTGCCGACATCACGAGGCCGCGGAAGTTCTGATAGATCTCCGACAGGGATGACGGGTCGAGGGTGACAAGGTCGGCAAGCGTTGCGTAACGAGCGCTGGTTAATTGGATGACCCCCGTGTAGGTCTGCGATCCCGTTTGCATGCCGAGTAGTTGAAGCGTCGATGCTTGTGCGACGCTGAGCGGGCCGGGCAGATTCTGGACGCGCGCCAACCATGTTCCAGCGCTGGGATTTTGAGTGACCGTGCGTTGACGGCGACCGGTCAGTCCTAAGGGGCTCGCGGCCTTGGCGACGGGTTGGCTCGAGCCCTGTGGATCGATCATCGTCAAGTTGAGGTTGGCTGGGCTCTGCGTATCGCCCCACGCCACTTGCACCGAAGCGAGCAGGGCATTGGAGGGAATCGCGAGCGAAGACTGGTTCGAACCGCCCGGAGTTACACTGCCGCTAAATTGCTGGGGTGAATTAACAAACTGAACCTGATTTTGATAAGCGACGCCACGCCATCCGCCAAACCGCCGTTGTGAAAACGCTGCTTCCAGCACTGCGGCTTGCGCGTTCAGCATCCCCGCGCCGACTTCGTGAAGGTAGTATGGCGGTAAAGGCGTGGCGGTGCGCTGCAAGATGTCGCGAATCTGCGCGGGTGTAAGTTGCGGATTTGCCTCCAACATCAAGGCGATTACACCGGCGACCTGGGGCGCCGAGAAACTTGTTCCGTTGCCAGTCGTGTAATACGGCAATTCGGAGGCGCTTAGCTGCGTATCGTTGGCGCCCAGCCCGTCTATAGTCGTAACCGTAGCCAGCGTCGAAGCTCGCAAACTGATAGTGTTAACTCCCGGAGCGACTAGCGTCGGACGAAACAGCGGGCTGCCAAATTCACCACGCGAAGAAAAGCTGGCCAGCCGTCCCTGATCGTCAGTTGCGCCCGTGCTGATCACCCATGGCGCAACCGAGTACGGATTCAATGAATCCGTGCCCGGTCCCGTGTTGCCCGCCGAGAAAACTACGTTCACGCCATTGTCTGTCAGCATTTTCGTCGCGATGTTAACCGGATCGTTGTAGTCAAAAACCGTGTTGGCTGAAAAACTACAATTGACAACTCGAAGGTTATAGCTGGCGCCATTTGCGAGCAGATAATCAAGTCCTGAGAGCACAAAGAGCAGACTGGCGTCGCCGGCGCTTAATCCTAAAATATTCGCGTTCGGGGCAACGCCCGCGTATTTGCCGCCCGACTGCTGCCCGTTGCCGGCGATCACGCCCGCGACGAAAGTACCGTGCCCGTAAGCTTGATCGGTGTTCGGAAGGTTTGGCGCCGCAACTGGATAGTTGAAACCCACGCTAAGGCTTTGCGTGTCGGCGAGCTTGATGTTTTGCACGACGCGCCCTGACAAATCCGCGTGAGTGCCGTCGACTCCGGTGTCCAGCACTGCCACCGTCACGCCTCGACCGCTTTCGGGCAAGCCTCTGTTTGCCTTCATCAAATCGTTATTGCGCCGCGCGGGTTCGACACCAGTCAGATTTCGCGCCGCCGGCTCAAGATTCCATTGAAACGTTCGATTGCCATAGATGGATCGAACGGAAGCCAAGCGCGAAATTGCCTCGAGCTTCACCTTCGTTGTAGTGACGGCGATCATCGGCAGCGCTCGATAACGCGTGCCGCCCAACACACTCAAACGTTGCAGGTCGGCAATGTCGGCATCGGTCGGGACTTGGTGATAGACGATGACGGCGTCAACGTTGCTGTCGTCAGTCAACCGGTTGAGCAGCACGGCAAGTTCAGGATCGAAGCTCTGTAAACCGACTCTGTTCGTGCCGTAATTCAAAGCGGCCATGAGTGCGTTGGTTCCGGTCTGAACAAAACTATCGGCTCCGCTAATCGTGATCCCGTCAGCACCGGAAGCTGTAATGCCGCTCACTCCGCTGATGGTCACCGCGTTTGGAGTAATCGAGAAGACAATTCCGTCCGCGCCCGTGGCGGTAATTCCATCGGCGCCGTTGATGGCCAACGTGTTATCGGCTCCGCTGGCGGCGATGCCATCGGCGTGATCAATCATGCGTGTGTCGGCGCCGCTGGCCGTGATGCCATTCGTGCCGGTAGCGATGATGTTGTCTGCGCCGCTGGCCGTGATGCCGGTGGGATTTCTAACTACTACTGAATCCGCTCGATAAGTCGTGCCGTCGGCCCCGCTAATCGTAATTCCATCGGCTCCGCTGGCCGTGATGCCGTCCGCGCGCGTGATCGTGGTCGAGTCGGTGCCCGAAGCAGTGATGCCGTCAGCACCGCTCGCGGTGATGCCGTCGGCTCCGGATGCGGTAATTCCATCAGCGCC
>Ga0193747_1000239_pt1 | contig 22209 bp, 23 predicted proteins | sample L1m2metaG_FD_143048 | JGI IMG/M metagenome (GOLD analysis project Ga0193747, IMG submission 143048) | Soil microbial communities from a riparian zone of the East river system, Colorado, United States - L1m2 | ecosystem: Environmental > Terrestrial > Soil > Riparian zone | place: USA: East River...
GCTCCGCATGCTCGTATCGCAATCGACCGAGCACGGCGAGATCGAGGAGCAGGAGCAGGAGATGCTCTACAAGGTCTTCGACTTCGCCGACAAGGAGGCCTCGGACGTGATGGTTCCTCGGCCCGAGGTCGTCGCGCTCTCGATCGACCTGCCGCCCGAGGAGTGCCTCGAAGCGGTGATGGACTCGCCGTTCACGCGCTACCCGGTCTACCGCGGCTCGCTCGACGAGATCGTCGGGGTGCTCCACATCCGCGACCTCTTCCTCGCGCTACGCGACCGCGGCATGTCCGAGGTTCGAGTCGAGGAGCTCGTCCGGCCGGCCCACATGGTTCCCGAGACGAAGGATCTGGCCGCGCTGCTGACCGAGTTCCGGCGCACGAACCAGCACATGGCGATCGTCATCGACGAGTACGGCGCGATGGAGGGAATCGTGACGCTCGAAGACCTGCTGGAGGAGATCGTCGGCGAGATCGAGGACGAGTTCGACCTCCCGGACGAGTCGATCGAGCAGGTCGACGACCACACGATCCGCATCGACGGGACGTTCCCGATCGACGACTTCAACGAGCAGTTCCGCGCCGATTTGCCGGGCGAGGACTACCACACGATGGCCGGCTTCGTCTTCGGTCTGCTCGGCCGGGTTCCCGAGCCGGGCGACACGGTCTCGCACGACGGAATGCGCTTCGACGTCCTCGAGGTCGAGGGCTCCCGGATCGACCGGCTCGAGGTCACCTTCGAGCAACGCCGGAACCTGCGCGAGCGCGACGAGGCCGAGCCGGAGGCGCAGGAAGCCGATCCCGGCGCCGCGGCCTGAGCTCAGGCTACTCCCACACAACGCTGGCCCTGCAGCACGAACTCTGTTTGCCGAAGCTCCATCGTCTCGTGCACTAACGCACGTCGACGTTTTCAAGGGTTTCGGCCGGGGCTCTGGCCACAGGGCCAGGTGAACGATCCTACTCCTCTGTCGTAAGATCCGCGAGGAAATGACCGCTGAAGAGGACATCGCGAGCGTCGCCGGCCAGCTGGCTGACCTCACCCGCACGGTGGCCGAGATGGAGCGCCAGCTCACGACCCTTCGTGAGCAGGCTAATAGTCAGCAAGTGCGCGCCAACAGCCAGCAGGAGCGCACCGACATCCAGCAAGAGCGCATCGAACTTGCCTCGCGTGAGCTCGCCGAGGTCAGCGACCGTCTGCAAGCTGCGGCGAACGCGCTCCGAGAGTCGATCTGACCGCCCGCGACTAGCGCAGCGCGAGCTCCGAGATGCGGCCCGCCTGGATCGTGAAGGCGGCGAGCTCGCGGGTGCGCACGGTCAGGATCAAGTAGGGCTTGCCCTCCCAGAGCCCGATGTTCTCGACGTCGGTGCGCGAAGGGCGGGGCGGAGAGGAGAGGTGTGAGTGGAAGACGGCGAGCTCGTAGCCGTCGTCCTCGGCGAACCAGAGCTCGGGGTCGTCCAGCTCGAGCTCGAAGCGGTACGGCGAGGCGGCGCCGTTTCGACCCGGAACGTAGCGCTCGGCCGTCCCGTCTCGCAGCAGGACGAGCCCGCAAGCCTCGTTCGGCGCCTCGGCCTCGGCGTGCGCGACGAGCGCGGCGCGCAGCTCGGCCGGGATCACCACCAGACGGTGCGCTCCATCGACGCCTCGACGTCCTCGGCCTCCCAGAAGTCGGCGGAGAGGTACTTCCAGCCCGCGTCGGCGAGGATTGCGACGACCGTGCCGCCCTCGCGCTCCGCGGCGAGCTTGCGCGCAACGTGGACGACCGCGCCCGAGGAGACGCCGGCGAAGATCCCGTCGCGCTCGAGCAACTCCCGGACGGCGGCGACGGATTCCGCGTTCGAGACCAGCACCTTCCGGTCGAGCTTCGCCACATCGAGGATCGGCGGCACGTAGCCCTCGTCGAGCGACCGCAGTCCCATCACCGGGTCGCCGGGCATGGGCTCGGCTGCCGCGACCACGACGTCCGGGAAGCTCTCGCGCAGGCGCGCGCCCGTGCCCATGAGCGTGCCACCGGTGCCGAGGCCCGCGACCAGCACGTCCACGTGGTCGAGCGCCGCGACGATCTCGGCGCCCGTGCCCTCGTAGTGTGCGCGCGGGTTGGCCTCGTTCGCGTACTGGAAGGGCATGAAGTAGCGCGGCTCGCGCTCCGCCAGCTCGAGCGCGAGGCGGACGGCGCCGTTCGAGCCCTCGTCGCCCGGGGACGTGACGATCTTCGCGCCGTAGAGCTCCAGGAGCCTGCGCCGCTCCGGCGTCGCGTTCTCGGGCATCACGCAGGTGAGCGAGTAGCCCTTGAGCTTCGCAACGAGGGCGAGCGAGATCCCGGTGTTGCCGCTCGTCGGCTCGAGCAGCTCGCGCCCCGGCTGGAGCTCGCCCGCGGCCTCGGCCGCCTCGATCATCGCCTTGGCGATGCGGTCCTTGATCGACCCGGTCGGGTTCTGGCCCTCGAGCTTGGCGTAGATGCGCGTCTCGCCGACGGGCGCCAGCTCGACGAGCGGTGTGTTCCCGACGAGCTCTAGAAGCGAGTTCGCGGTTTTCAAGGTGCCGGACATCGAGCCGGTGTTCGCGGGGCGGAGCCGGGCTTAGCCCGGCGGGAGCCCAAGCGGGTGCAGAGGAGAGGGAAAGGGGAACCTAAGGTTCCCCGAAAGAAGGAGGGGGATGTCGGGGGAACCCTGGGTTCCCCCGAGGGTTCCACCGGCCATCGCCGGGAGAAGAATTACCGTGCTGCCTTCGCGCACCGCTGTGTCCATGCCGTCCAGCGTGCGAACGTCCTCGCCCTCGACGTAGACGTTCACGAAGGGGGCGATGTCACCGTCCTCGACGAGCTGCTCGTGCAACGCGGGGAAGCGGCCCATCAGGTCGACGAGCAGCTCGCGCACGTTCTCGCCGCGTGCCTCGACCTGCTTCTCGCCGCCCGTCTCTTGTCGGAGCGTGGGTGGGATCCGGACGATGCTCATGGCCGCACCGTGGGAGTTCCGGCGTGTCGACCGGTCGTTTCAGACGGCCCCGCCGGTAAAACCGGCACGGCCTGAAGGAGACATCGCAAGCGACGTCTCATGCCGGGACTCCCTGGCAGAACTCGACGTAGTCCACGTACTCGGTGATCGTCGGGTGCTCTCCGCAGACCGGACAGTTCGGATCCTTCCGGATCTGCACCTCGTTGAACTCCGACGCGAGCGCGTCGAAGAGCAGCAGCCGGCCGACGAGCGAGTCGCCGATCCCGAGCGCGAGCTTCAGCGCCTCCGAGGCCTGCAGCGAGCCGATCACGCCCGGAAGCACACCGAGCACGCCGCCCTCGGCGCACGAAGGCGCGAGCTCGGGCGGCGGCGGTTGCGGGAAGAGGCAGCGATAACACGGCCCGTCGCCGGGCTTGAACACCGTGACCTGGCCCTCGAAGCGGAAGATCGAGCCGTGGACGACGGGGATCCCGTGCCAGACGGAGGCGTCGTTGACGAGATAGCGCGTGGGGAAGTTGTCCGCGCCGTCGACGATCACGTCCCACCCTTCCGAGAGGATCTTGTCGACGTTCTCCGAGGTGAGGCGCTCCTGGAAGGTGCGCACGGTCACGTCGGGGTTCAGCGCTTCGAGCGCGCGACGGGCGGAGTCGACCTTCGGCTCGCCGATCGCCGTCGTCGAATGCAACACCTGGCGTTGGAGGTTCGAGGCGTCGACGACGTCGGCGTCGATCAGCCCGATCGTCCCCACGCCGGCGGCGGCGAGATAGAGCGCGGCCGGAGATCCGAGCCCGCCGGCGCCGACGAGCAGGATGCGCGAGTCGAGCAGCTTCAGCTGGCCCGCCTCGCCGACCTCGGGGATCAGGACATGGCGCGAGTAGCGGGCGCGCTTCGACGAGTCGAGCGCCCGGCTGACCTCCCACGGATGCCCCTGCGACTTCCATTCCCGGAAGCCCTCGGCAAGCGAGAGCACGTTCTCGTAGCCGAGCACGGCCAGCGTCTTCGCCGCGAAGGCCGACCGCGAGCCGCTGGCGCAGTAGAGGACGATCTCGCGCGACCGGTCTGGCTCGAGCCCGTCGATCCGCGATTCGAGATTCCCGCGCGGGATGTGGACCGCGCCGGGGATGTGCCCCTCGTCCCATTCGCCCTGCTCGCGGACGTCGACGAAGACGGGCGGGTCGGCGCTCTGCAGCAGCTCCGTCGCGCGCGCGGGAGAGACCTCTTCGATCTGCGCCCGCGTCTGGGCCAGCAGTTCTCGGTACGTGGCCATTGCTTTCCAAAGTGTAGCGAGGTCTGGGCCGCCTACGCTTGGGTGCGTGAGCGCTCGGACACGTGTGTGGATCCTCGTCGGCGCCGCGGCGGCCGTCGTGGTCGCGGCGGCGGTGCTCGTCGTCGTCCGGGCGGGCGGCGAGACCTCGAGCGCGACGACGCCCACGCCCCGAAAGGGCGCGCCGCTCCTGCTGCTCGACACAGGGCTGCGGAACGACGCGGACACCCGGGCCCTGAGGCGCGCCTCCGCGCTCTACGCCAAGGGCCGGCGCGCCGAGGCGGGCCGCATCTTCGCCGCCCAGCACTCCCTGAACGCCGAGCTCGGCGCTGCGTTCAGCGCGTGGCCCGACGGAGCGCTCGTGCGCGTCACCGAGCTTGCGCGGACCCACCCACGCAGCGCGCTCGCACACCTCCACCTCGGTCTGGCCCTGATCTGGACCGGACGGAATGCCGACGGCGTGGCTGCGCTCCGCGCGGCGGAGCGAATCGAGCCGGACTCCCCGTCTGCGGTCCGCGCCGGCGACCTGCTCCACCCGCGCGTCGCGCCCGGGCTGCCGAACTTCGTGCCCAGCTTCAGCGTGCCGGCCCGGGTCTCACGGCTACCTGCAGAGCAGCAGCTCACGGTGCTCGGCCGCGCCGCGCGCGCGCGCGACGTGCGCGCGAAGCTCCTGTACGGCGTCGCGCTGCAGCGGGTCGAGCGCCCGGTGTCCGCCGAGCGGCAGTTCGCCGCCGCCGCAGCGCTCGCCCCGGAGAACGCGGAGGCCCAGGTCGCCGTCGCGGTCGGCCGGTTCGACAAGGACAATCCGTCCGCCGCTTTCTCCCGCCTGGGCCCCCTCACCAAGCGGTTTCCGCGCGCCCCGACTGTGCGCTTCCACCTGGGTCTGCTGCTTTTGTGGCTCAACGACCTGCCCGACGCGCGGAAGCAGCTGCGCCTCGCGCGCACGGAGGGACCCGGAACCCCGCTTGCACAGGAGGCAAATCGCTTCCTTGTCCGACTTTCGTCGATTGGGACCAAGTGACCGCAAGATGGGCCGAACGGCTCATAGCGGTTGTCCTGAGCTACTGGCAGACTCGCGCCACATGAAACGGCCGAGACTCCGCCGAAGGAGCCAGGCCTGAGCGAGGGGGTCGCGTGAGCGCAGGGGGGACTGTCGCAATGAAGCCGGAGGATCGGCTGGACGTGCTCGACACCGACGAAGCCAGGCTTTTGCTCGACGCGGGCCGCGAGGCAGGCTCGCTGACCACCGACGAGATCGCGCTCGCACTCGAGGAGCTCGATCTCGACACAGCCCACCTCGAAGAGCTCTACCACGCGCTCGAAGAAGCGCAAATCGAGATCCTCGCGCCCGTCGAGCCCGACGAGGTCGAGCAGGTCGAGGAGCCCCGCGAGGTCTCGACCGACGCGCTGCAGCTCTTCCTCAAGGACATCGGCAAGGTCGAGCTGCTGACCGCCGCGCAGGAGGTCTCGCTCGCGAAGCGGATCGAGCGCGGCGACCACCGCGCGAAGCAGGAGATGGTCGAGGCGAACCTCCGCCTCGTCGTCTCGATCGCCAAGCGCTACCGCAACCAGGGCCTGCCGTTCCTCGATCTGATCCAGGAGGGCACGATCGGCCTCGTCCGCGCCGCGGAGAAGTTCGACTATCGCAAGGGCTTCAAGTTCTCGACGTACGCGACGTGGTGGATCCGCCAGGCGGTCGCCCGCGCGCTCGCCGACAAGGCCCGGACGATCCGCATGCCCGTCCACGTCGTCGAGAAGCTGAACAAGATCGTGCGCGCCGAGCGCAAGCTGCGCGCCGAGCTGGGCCGCGAGCCCTCGTCGGCCGAGGTCGGCATCGAGCTCGAGCTGACCGTGGACGAGGTGGAGCAGATCCGCCGCAGCGCCCAGACGCCGGTGTCGCTCGAGAAGCCGGTCGGCGACGAGGAGGAGTCGGAGTTCGGCCACTTCCTCCAGGACGACAACGCGCCGCTGCCCGAGGAGCAAGCCGAGGTCGCGCTGCGTCGCGAGTCGCTGATCAGGATCCTCGGCACGCTCTCGGAGCGAGAGCGGAGCGTCCTCGAGATGCGCTACGGCCTCGACGGGAAGCATCCGCGCACGCTCGACGAGGTCGGGCGGACGTTCAACGTCACGCGCGAGCGGATCCGTCAGATCGAGAACGAGAGCCTCAAGAAGCTGCGCGCTATCGCGACCGCGCAGCAGCTCCGCGAAGTCGCCTAGACGCCGCGGCGCTGGTGCGCTCTCAGCGGCCGCGGGCTTCCCGCGGCCGCGTCTGCGCTCCCTTACCTGACCGCCGTTCGTTAGCGCGCACCTTCGCGCAGCAGCTCCGCGAAGTCGCGTAAACCGAGTTAACAGCTGAGCGAGTTCAGCGCTGCGTAAGGCGGCAGTGCTGAGCTCGACAGCTGAACGACGTCTACGCGCTTGCCGCTCTTGACCGCGAAGAAGAGCTTGCCGAGCCTGTAGCCGACGATTTTCCCTTGGAGCCGGAACGGCCGCAGGCCCGTTCCGTAAGCGCGCTTAACCTGCGCGACACTCGAGCACGGGCCGACACGCGCGGCCGTGCGGTACTGCTCGCCCCAGACGACGATCCCGATCGCGCCGCCTCCGCTGGAGCGGAAGAACACCGAGGCGCGGCGCGGGAAGTCGAGCCGCGTGAGCCCGCCCTCGAGCTGGGCGACTTTCGGCGCGCCCCCGAACGGCTTGCGGTACGCGGCCCTGGCAAGGCCGAGCTTCGCGCCGGCGATCGAAGTCTGCGTGATCCGGAAGACAGGGGCGGTTGCGGTGGCGCTGCCCGCCAAAGCCAGCGAGCCCACCGCGACGCAGGCAAGTCGGAGCACATGGTCAAGCTACTAGACTGGCGCGTCCGTGACCGAGCCCTGGTTCGACGAGCTCTCGGAGCTCCTGCGCATTCCCTCGATCAGCGCCGATCCCGCGCACGCGGGCGACGTGCTGCAGGCGGGGGAGTGGGTCTGCAACGTGATCCGGCGCTCCGGCGGCAAGGTCGAGCTCGTCGACTGGCACGGCCAGCCGCTTGCGATTGGCGAGATCCGGGCCTCCCGCGATCCCGAGAGCGCTCCGACCGTCCTCTGCTACGGGCACTTCGACGTGCAGCCGCCCGACCCCCTCGCCCTGTGGGAGAGCGACCCGTTCGAGCCCGAGATCCGCGGCGAGTACGTGTACGCCCGCGGAGTCGCCGACGATAAGGGCCAGCTGTACATGCTGCTGAAGGCCGCCGAGGAGCTGGCGGCCGCGGGCGAGCTGCCGGTGAACGTGCGCTTCTGCTGCGACGGCGAGGAGGAGTCCGGCGGCCACTCGATCGTCGAATTCCTCGAGGCCGACGAGCGCGGGGCCGACGCGGCGGTGATCTTCGACAGCGGGATGATTCGGCGCGGTGTGCCGGCCTTCAACGTGGCGACGCGCGGAATCGTCTACTTCCATCTCAAGGTGCGCACCGGAGCCCGCGACCTGCACTCGGGCATGTACGGCGGCGCGGCGCTCAACGCTCTCCACGCGCTGACCGCGATCGTCGCCGCTCTCTCCCAGCGCGACGGCAGGCTGCCCGAGCCGCTGCGCGCCGGCATCGCCGCGCCGACCGAGGAGGAGCTTGCCGGCTGGCGGGAGCTTCCCGCGGGCGCGGACGAGCTCCGCGACCAGGGCGCCCGCCCGGCCGATCCCAAGGCCGCAGACGAGTTCTACCTCCGTACCTTCGCGGAGCCGGCGCTGGACGTGAACGGGATCGAGGGCGGCTCCCCACACGTCCAGAAGACGGTGCTGCCGGTGGTCGCCGACGCGAACCTGTCGATCCGCCTGGCGCCCGGGCAGGACGTGGACGAGATCGCGGCCGCGGTCGCGCGGCTCGTCGAGGAGGCCACTCCGGAGGGAGCCGAGGTCGACCTCGAGCGGCTCGCATCCTCCCCGCCCGGGCTCGTCCCGCCCGACTCGAAGGCGGTCCAGCTCGCGCTCGACGCGTTCGAACGAGCGCTCGGCGTCCGGCCGCTCCTGGTCCGCTCGGGTGGCACGCTGCCGATCGTCCCGGCGCTCGCCGACAAGGACGTCCCGACGGTGATCACAGGCTTCTCGCTGCCCGATGCGCAGATCCACTCTCCGAACGAGCGCGTGCTGGTGGAGAACATCCCGCTCGGGATCCGCGCGGCGCGCGAGCTGTTCGTCGAGTGGGCGAAGCTTGGCTGACGAGCGGTACAGCTCCGCGCTGGCGGAGGAGCTCGCCGCAGACGTCCTCGAGCGATTCCTGCGGTACGTGAAGATCGACACGCAGTCGGGCGACGACCTCGAGGCGATGCCGACAAGCGCCAAGGAGCTCGACCTGTCGCGACTATTGGCCCAGGAGTTGCGCGAGCTGGGGCTCGACGACGCCGCCGTCCACGAGCACGGCTACGTGCTGGCCACGCTGCCCGGCCTGGGGGCGGAAGGCGCGCCGACGGTCGGGCTGATGGCGCACGTCGACACGAGCCCCGACGAGAGCGGCGCGAACGTCAGGCCGCAGGTCGTCGAGCGCTACGACGGAGGCGACATCGAGCCGCCGGGCAACCCCAAGCAAGTGCTTTCGCCGGACGAGAGCAAGCTGCTTGCCGAGCGCATCGGCCACGACATCGTGACGACCGACGGGACGACCCTCCTCGGCGCCGACGACAAGGCCGGCGTCGCGGAGATCATGGCCGCCGTCTCCTACCTGATCCGCTCCGACGAGCCGCGCGCGCCGCTTCGCGTGGCCTTCACCGTGGACGAAGAGGTCGGGTCGGGCGCGCTCCACTTCGACATCGACGCGTACGGCGCCGACTTCGCGTACACGGTCGACGGCACGGAGATCGGCGGCATCGACGACGAGACGTTTTCCGCGTCGGAGGCCGTGATCGTCTTCCACGGGCGCGGCGTCCATCCCGGCTCCGCCAAGGGCAAGCTCGTGAACAGCCTCAAGCTCGCTGCGCGCTTTCTCGCCTCGCTCCCACCTGACACGAACTCGCCGGAGACGACGGAGGAGCGCGAGCGCTACGTCCACCCGATGCGCATCGACGGGAACATCGAGCAGACGACGATCAAGATGATCCTCCGGGCGTTCGGCGCGGATGAGCTGGCGGAGAACGAGGAGCTCGTCCGGCGGCTGGCCGAGGACGCGGTCGCGGACGTCGAGCAGGCGACGGTCGACGTCGAGATCCGCTCGCAGTACCGGAACATGAAGGAAACGCTCGACCGGCACCCGCAGATCGTCGCGGCGGCGATGGAGGCGGTGCGACGGGTGGGGCTCGAGCCCAAGCTCGGCGCGATCCGGGGCGGCACCGACGGCTCGATCCTGACCGCGCGCGGCCTGCCGACGCCGAACATCTTCACCGGCGGGAACGAGTACCACTCGGTGCGCGAGTGGGCGAGCGTCCAGGACATGGCCGCGTCGGCCGCGACCCTAGTCGAGCTCGTGCGCCTCTGGGCGGAGCCGGAGTGGCGACTGGCTTAGCCGATGGCGAGCGGCTCGGCCTCGCCGAGCCACTCGTGGCCGAACTCGCGCATCGCGTCGATGATCGGCAGCAGCGCCTCGCCCTTTGCGGTCAGCTCGTACTCCACGCGCGGGGGCGACTCGGCGTAGCTGCGGCGCTCGACGATTCCTTCCGACTCGAGCACCCGTAGCCGCTCGCTGAGCGTGCGCGGGCTGATTCCGGTGCAGGAGTGCTCGAGCTCGGAGAAGCGCCGTGCTCCCTCCGAGAGATCGTGGACGAGAAGCGCGGTCCACTTGGCGCCGATGATCTCCGCCGTCGCCGCGACCGAGCAACAGGTCGAGTCGTGGATGGGATTCATCGTGCGCATGTCAGACAAAGTCTAGCCGGAGGAGTGCACGGCTTCTATGTCCCGCGGCACGGCGTTTCGGAACAGGTCTGGGGGTCAGGCCCCGGGACGTGTCCGGGCCGGCCGGTTGCCCGCATTGCAGGCCGGCTCAAGCCCGATCGGCGCGCCGCGACCCGCGCACGCGTCGTCCTCTCGGGTGCTGTCCCGGTGCCAGACCCCCGGGCATGTCCGCTAGGGACGGAACGGCGTCGGCGTCGCGTCGAGCTTCGGGATCGAGAAGCGGGCGATCGTGCCGAAGCCGGGCGCCGGCTTGCACGCCTGGGCGATCCCGGCGTCGCACGCGACGGACAGGAAGATGAACGCGTCCTCGATCGAGAAGCCGTGCTCGTCGACGAGCAGGCGCGCAGCCTCTTCCGAGACGAGTGCGAGCGCCTCCTCGAACTCGGGCGCCGTCGCGTGGGCGACCCAGCTGCGCTCGAGCTCGGTGACCGGCCACGTCGCCTGCTTGCCCTTCACCAGGTCGAAGCGGACGTCCACCTCGCCCGCGATCTCGACGCCGGTGAAGCAGATCTCGCCGTCGCCCATCGACGCGTGCATGTCGCCGACCGCGAACATCCCGCCGGGCTGCCGCACGGGGAAGAGGATCTTCGCGCCGGCGCCGTGCAGGTGGTTGTCGAGATTCCCGCCGTGGCGGCCGGCGAGGCCGTTCGACAGCGACTCGCCGTCGGTCGCGACGCCGACCACGCCGACCATCGGCCGGGCGGGGAAGCGCACGCGCTCGTTCATCTCGATCCAGCCGTCCCGAACGTCGAACAGCCGCGTGACCGGTGCCTGCACCTGCTCGATCAGCTGGCCGAAGCCGGGGATCAGCGTCGCGAAGCCGACCTCGGCCGGCCGGACGTCCAGGATCTCCGCGACCAGCGAGTCGCCCGGCTCGGCGCCCTTGACCGCAACCGGCCCGGTGGCGGAGTTGACCCGGTCGAAGTCGATCTCGGTGACGAGATCGTCCTCCGACCGGATCTGCCCCGTGAAGCAGTCGTTGGTCTCGAACGTGACCGTGTCGCCCGGCTCGACCTCGAGCACCGGATCCAGGTCGGGCCCGAAGGCCCAGATGATCTGGTCGCGGCCGAGCCGGTGGGTCGTTGCGACTGCCATCTACTCCGGAGGCACCGCCGGCCCGGCCGGTCCGACAGGCGCGACAGGACCGACGGTCTCGTCCTCGACGTACACGCGCTCCATGTCGCGCAGCCTCTCCGGCCGCGTTATCGAGAGCACGATCGTGAGGACGATCCCCCCGACGATCCAGACGATCGCCGCCCAGTTCGCGTACTTGATCGGATACGTGGGCGGCGTCTTGTAGTACTGGAAGTAGAGCGGGAAGAAGAACAGGATCGCGCCGGCGAGCGGAAGCACGAAGTGGAGCAGCGCGTTGAACTCGCTGCGTCGCTTCGTCCAGTAGTGCCACATGCAGCCGAAGCAGATCAGGATGTACACGACCACCACCACGATCACCGCGAGCGTGGCGATGAACGCGAAGCCGATCAGCGGGCCCCACTTCCAGCCCAGGATCAGCGACGCGACGAGCGCGAACGCGGTCATCCAGATGATCGCGATGTGCGGCGTCTTGAAGCGTGGATGCGTGCGGCCGAGCGGGCCTGGCGCAAGCCCGTTCCGCGCCAGCGCGTAGAAGACCCGGGTCGCGGCGTTCACGGCCGCGTTCGAGTTCGCCGCGATCGAGTTCACGATTGCCGCGAAGACGAGGATCCAGCCGGTGCTCCAGAAGACCTTGCCGAGGTTTCGCCACGGATCCGCGCCGGTCGCCTGGTCGACGAAGTTGTTGAACCCCGCGCCGAAGACCCACGCGTACGAGCAGAGCACGTAGAAGAGCCCGATCGCGAGCGCCGAACCGACGACGGCGATGGGGATCGTGCGCCGCGGGTGCTTGGCCTCCTCGCCGAGCGGCGCGGCGGCCTCGAAGCCGATGAAGGCCAGGATCGCGAACACCATGCCTCTGCCGATCCCGCTCCACCCCCCGTTGGCGTTGTTCGGGTTGAACGGCTGGAGGTTCAGGTCGCCTGCGTTCGAGAGCAGCATCCAGATCGCCAGCGCTCCGAAGACCGCGATCTCGAACGCCCCGAGCAGCACGCCCGCGGTCGTCGAGAGCCGGATGTCCCGGTAGGTCAAAAGGAACACGACGGCGGTCATGACGCAGACCCAGATCCACCACTGGCCGCTGTAGTGCCACACCCCTTCGGCGCTCATCACCTCGTGCATCGCCCAGCCGAACTCGAGGTAGAGGAACGGCGCGACGAGCGGCTCGAAGAGGATGAACAGCCACGCGATGAGGAAGCCGGCCCAGGGTCCGAGCGAGTTGGCGGCGTACGCGTAGAGGCCGCCGGCCGACGGAGTCAGCTTCGCGAGCTGGCCGATCGCGGTCGCCGCGCAGAGGCAGGCGACGAGCGCCAGCGCGACGGCGAGCGGCAGGGCCTGCCGCGCGTCCGGAACCGAGATGTAGATCGAGTACGCCACGGCCGCCCCCGGCGCCATGTGCGTGATCGACTGGAAGAGCACCTGGGGCAGGCCGATCGAGTGCTCCCGCAGTCGATCGAAGGAACCGCCCTGAGCCGCGTTCGCTGCCACCGCAACCTCCCGAAGTCGCGTTACCCCGCGGGCTTGATGCTTTCGGATTTGAAGCCCGGCTGCAACCCCCTCGTGGGTCAGTCCCAAGGTGGCGCGTTGTGCGTCCAGCGTCCGGAACACATCGTCGCGACCACATTCACCGACCGCAGCTCGTCCGGCTCGCATTCGAAGGGGTCGCGATCGAGCACGACGAGGTCGGCGTAGAAGCCGGGGATCAGCTTCCCGCGCCGGCGCTCGTCGCGTGCGAGCCACGCGGGCGTGATGCAGGTCGCATGGAACGCCTGCTCGAGTGTGACCCCCTGTTCTGGGTGCCAGGCCTCGCGGTCGTCGATCGTGCGCAGGACGCCCGCGCAGATCCCGGCACACGGCTCGAGCTCCTCGATCGGCGCGTCCGAGCCGTTCGCCAGCACGGCGCCCGAGTCGAGCAGCGAGCGGAACGCGTAGGCGCCGTCGGTCTTGCCCGCCCAGAAGCGGTCGGCGAGGTCGCGGTCCGAAGGCGCGTGGCTGAACTGCACGGAGGACGCGACGCCGAGCTCGGCGAAGCGGGGGAGATCCTCGGGCGCCAGCAACTGCGCGTGCTCGATCCGCGGGCGCAAGTCGCGCGCCGACCACGTCTCGCGCGTCGCCTCGAACGCGTCCAGTGCGTCGCGGTTCGCCTTGTCCCCGATCGCATGCACAGCGACCGGAAAGCCCGCCGCCGCCCCGCGCAGGATCACTTCTCGCAGCTCCTCGCCGCTCGTGATCTCGACGCCCGAGCCGTCCAGCATCAGCGCGGTCTGCGAGCCGAGCGTGCCGTCCATGAAGGCCTTCAGGTAGCCGAGTCTCAGCATCGGATTGCCGTATCCGCTCTCCAGCCCGAGCTCGGTCGCATGCTCGACGAGCTCATGGGGGATCGACTGCCAGACACGCAGGGGTAGCGCGCTGTCGGCCGCGAGGCGCTGCCAGAAGCGGAGCGCGCCGAGCCAGCCGTCCTTGTCGTGGACGGCGGTGACGCCGCGCGACGCGGCCAGCTTGACGCCCATCCGCATCGCCTCGAGGAACTCGTCGTCGGTCGGGTGCGCGTAGACGTCTCGGAAGTGCCAGGCCGAGGTCTCGCGGAGCACGCCCGTCGGCTCGCCGCGCTCGTCCGTCTCGACGACGCCGCCTGGCTGCTGCAGGTCGTCCTGCGCGAGCGCGAGCGCTGCGGAGTTGAGCCAGAGCGAGTGGTAGTCGCGGGCCATCAGCGCCACCGGCGTCGACCCGGCGACGGCGTCGAGGTCATGTCGCGTGGGCTCGGTCGGAGGATCCCAGTCGCCGCTTCGCCACCCGAGCCCGCGCAGCATCCGGTCGCGCGGAGCCGTCTCGAGCGCGCGCGCGACGACCGCGACCGCCTCCTCGAGCGTCCGCGCGCCCTCGAGCCGCACCTGGCCCTGCGCCACGGCCCAGGTCGGGAAATGGACGTGCGAGTCGTTGAACCCCGGAACGACGCACCGCCCGCCGAGGTCGATCGTCTCGGGCGAGGCCAGCGCGGTCTCGTGCACGCCGACGCCGCCCGCGATCCATTCGCCCGCGATCGCAAGGGCGCGCGCAGTCGGGAGCTGCGGATCGAGCGTTCGAATCGTCCCGCCGGTCAGGATCATGCGCAAGAATCTACGCGTGTTCGATCACGTGACGATCCGGGTCTCCGACCGTGCCGCTACGGAGCCGTTGTACGTGACCGTGCTGCAGGTGCTCGGGATCGAACAGTCGCACTCCGATGAGCACTACGCCGAGTGGAACGACTTCGGGCTCTCGGAGGCGACTGAGGAGAAGCCGGCGACGCGCGGACTCCACATCGGGTTCCGCGCACCCTCGCGAGAGCACGTGGACGAGTTCTGGCGCGTCGGTCTGGAGGCCGGCCTACGGAACGACGGGGAGCCCGGCGCGCGGCCGCAGTACTCCGGCGACTACTACGGCGCTTTCCTGCGCGACCCCGACGGCAACAGCGTCGAAGCGGTCCATCACGGGTCGATGAACACGCCCGGCTGGGTCGATCACCTGTGGATCCGCGTCGCAGACCTCGAGGCCTCGAAGCGCTTCTACGAGGAGGTCGGCTCGCACGCGGGGTTCCGCCTCAGAGGGGAGCGGCGGGATCGCGCCACGTTCTCTGGCGGTAGCGGCTCCTTCTCGGTCGTCCACGAGCGGCTTCCGGTCACCGAGAACCTGCACATGGCCTTCCCAGTCGGCGAGAACGGCGCGGTCGACCAGTTCCATCGCGCGCTGACCGAGGCCGGGTACGAGGACAACGGCGCGCCCGGCGAGCGCCCGATCTACCACGATGGCTACTACGGAGCCTTCGTGCTCGATCCGGACGGAAACAACGTGGAGCTCGTGAACCACAACCGCTCTTGAGCGTCGCCGGGCCCGGCTCGGTCGCCGTCTTCCTGGGACTCTGGGTCGCGATGAGCGCTGCGATGATGCTGCCCTCCGCCGCGCCGACGATCAGCCTCTTCGCGCTGGCGCGAGGGGACCGGGACCGATCGGCGACGCTCTCGACCGCCGTGTTCGTGGTCGGCTACCTCCTCGCCTGGACCGCGGTCGGGCTCGCGGCGTACGCGGTCGCGCGCGCGCTCGGAAGCGCATCGCCGCTCGACGCGATGTGGAGCCGACGGTTCGAAGCAGGGGCCTTCGGCGTCGCCGGCCTCTATGAGCTGACGCCGCTGAAGTCAGCGTGCCTGAGCCATTGCCGGAGCCCGCTCGGCTTCCTGGTGCGGAAGCGCCGGACCTCGGCGCTCCGCCTCGGGGTCGAGCACGGAGCCGTGTGCGTCGGCTGCTGTGCCGGCCTGATGCTCGTGCTCGTCGCCCTGGGTGCGATGAATCTCGTCTGGATGGCGCTCGTCGCCGGGTTGATCGTCCTGCAGAAGGTGCTCCCGCACGGCGACCGGGCGTCCGTCCCGCTCGGGATCGCCTTCCTCGCCGTCGCGGTGGGACTGCTCGCGTGACGGAGTGGAGCCTTCGCGGCACGTACTTCGAGTCGTGCAACTGCGACGCGATCTGCCCGTGCCGCCGCATCGATGGTCAGGCCGGCGGCCGCTCGACCCACGGCGTGTGCATGGGCCTGCTGAGCTGGGTGGTGGCCGAGGGGGACGCCGCCGGTGTCGACGTGGGCGGCCTCGCGGTCGCGATCGCTTGCCGCTACGACGACGACGAGGCGGGCTCGCCGTGGAGCTTCGTCCTCTACCTGGACGAGCGCGGCGACGAGCAACAGCGGCAAGCGTTGGAGGCCATCTTCGTGGGACGACTCGGAGGCAGCGCGCTCGTCCACTTCCCGTGGGCCTGGAAGCCGAGCCACCTGATCGCGGTCCGGCCGGCGCGGATCGAGGTCGACCACACCCCGAGACGGCAACGGCTGCGGATCGGCAAGCAGGTCGAGGTCAGGATCGCGGGCGCCGCGAGCGACGGCCACGTGGTGACGTGCGTCATTCCGGGCCACGAGCGGAGCGGCGAAGAGCTGCACGCCGAGCTCCTGCGAGTGGAAGACGTCGCTCCGTTCGAGTACGAGTACCGCGGAGTGTGCGGCTACGGCTCCGACTTCGACTACAGCTCGGAGGAGCAGGGCTAGGTCGAGAAAGGCGACGAAGTCGACATGGTTGGTCGCACTTTGCGTGGCTAGCGTCGAGAGATGGCCCGGCGTCCGGCTGCTCCGTCACCCTCCTCGACTAACGTAGATGGCCGGGCGAGGAGGGCCCAAGAACTGGACGAGCAACACTTCAGCGAGATCGACGTTGCAATGCTTTATGTGGAGGAGGCGCGGTCCCGTGCGGAGCGCGCGGCGGCATCGCTGCGCGCCGGCAACGCGGATCCTCATCTGATCGAAGCGCTCGAGCGAACGCAGGAGGAGCTGTCGGATGTCGGGCGCCGCTTGCGCCAGGGGACACTGTTCGCGATTCCCAAGGCGCAGCTGAGTCTCTAGGCTCAGGCCGTGTCGCCGCGGGCGAGGAGATCGGCGTCTTCTGGCCGGGTTCGACGACCGCCACCCTGACCGAACTCCTCGTCAACCACGATCGCTGACTGCTTTTGAGAGCCCGACCGTCCAATAAGTAGCGTGGCGGGTCGGCGTCGCCGTCTTTGCCGTCCGGGGCCGAACCTAATGTGGTCTGCGGAGTAATGGCTGAACAGCCCCGAATCTACTTCCGTCCTGACAACGGCGATGCTGGCTACATCGGTGGGCTGACCTCTCCAATCTCATTCGATGGTGGCGTTGTCGCCGCGAGGTACTTGGCGGCGTATCCATCTGGCATGCCCGACCGCGGGCGGTCCGCCCTGGCTGATGCGCTCGATGCGCAGCACCTCCCGTTTCTAATCGACCCGGGCACGCCGGAGTTGCGACGACCTAGCGTTGTTCGAGCGAAGCGTCGCCTACTTGAGAGTCCGATCGCCCAAGCTCTGCCACTGCCCCTCAAGCTGAGCGACCTATCGCGACCACCGGCTCTTCGCCATTTTGTCGAGGTGGTTCTGTCCACCCAGACGCGTGCGCGCGGATTGGTGCCTCCGCACCTGGAGCTTCGTTGGAGGGACGAGGGCGCGCTCGCGCTAAACATCGCCATGCTCAAGCGCGCGACGCGCTCCGCCGGGGGCAAGCGAGTCGTCTCGTTGATCCAATGCACCAAGGCCGCGTTCCGCGATGGTGTATTTGAGCGAGTTGCTCCCCAATACGGAAGGGTGGGGCACGGCCGCGCAATTCTGAGGGTCCGCAGCCTTACGAACGAGGCGGTAAACACCTCCGATTTCGAGCGCTACCTAGCTGCAATTGAGGCATTCGAGTCCGCGGGCGTTAAGGTCATGATCGACTGCACTGGCCGGCTTGGCCCAGCGCTGGTCGCCGGTGGTGCGCGCGGCTTCGTCTCAGGTTGGCTCCATTTTCGAAAGGTCGCTCACAATCCACTCAGCGCCGGGGGCGGTGGAAGCGAAGAGGGACGGTTCGAGGTTCCGGGGGAATTCCGCGACGTCGCGGCTTCAGCTGCCGTCAGGTACGCCGGGTTGTGCTCCTCCCCTTCCTGCGACGCGCATTCCAGACCGACTCCGGCGGCACTCAGAACCCACTTCTTTCATGTGCTCCGCCACGAAGCCGACCTTGCGGCTGACCTCGGCCCCGCACGTTATGGAACGCGACTCATCAAGGCCGGCGACCCCTACGCTGGCGCCTGGGGCCGAGTGCTCGTTGCCCGCGCCGCGCGCGCTGCCTGAACCAAGACCCATTCGCTTAGGTGTCGGCCGGCCTCCGCGGCGGCCGCTTCCCATAGTTCGCGGCCCGGGGAAGTCCGTTCCGCGACAAACGCGACCCACTGCTCGACTCTAAGCTGCGCGTCGGCGGCAGCGCGCGCCCAACCCGCTGCGGTGGTGTGCGCCGGCTCGAGAATGACGGGGCTAGTGATGGCCTCCGGAACTGCGAATTTCGTATGTCCGATCCGCAGCGCCGTCGCATAGTCGGCTAACCGACGCTGCAGGGGCGGATTGAGTCCCGTCGGACGGGGCGCCAGTGCCTCGGCTTCACAGGCGGCGATGAGAGCCGGGCCGCTTACACCGGTCTCGAAGGTAGCGGTCGTGAGGGCTCTCTCTGCGTCAATCGCGATCACAAGCCACAGTTCGAGAGGTAGTCGCGCTGCTGCAGCCGTTCCTTTCGCACTCTTAAGGCCTTCGTCGGAGATGGCGAGCGCGACGGGCTCCGTGAGCTCACCAGGCCGCTGAGGTTGCACTCCGAGGTCGAACGAGGGCGGCTCAAACGATTCCCGTTCAACTGGACATTCGTTTACCAATCTAAGATGGACCATTACGATTGAATCGTAGTTCACCTAAAGGACGACGCTGCCCCGGTACGGCGACAATCCACCCGAGTTCGAGGCTTTCGCTGACTGGCTACTTGGCGGCCATCGCAAGCGCGTGGTCATGCAAGCGCTGGCCGAGTCCGTGCCGGGCGTGAACTGCAGAGCACTTGCGGACTCTCGTGGCTTCGGCGAGTCGACGGTGTATGAGATCGTGCGAGCCCTCCGAGACGGCGGCGTCCTCGACCCGCCTAACGCGGGTCAGTACCGGTTATCGAACACCGGCGTCGGGGGCGCTCTGCGCAATCTTCTCAACGCCTTGAGCGACCTCGATCACGTGCCGGTGAGCAAACCCCCGCGGCCTAAGGCCGCACGGGCACGCCTGCATTCGCCAGACGCCCCGTAGGAACGCGAAGGTCTGCCGCTTTATCGCACGCGTTTCCCATCACCGCGACGATGCCTAGACTTCTAGAATGCCGGCCGATCCGCTGACGGACGAGCAGCGCGAGATTCGCGACCTCGTGCGCACGCTCTCGCGCGAGCGCATCGCCCCGCGCGCCGCCGAGATCGACAAGAGCGCCGAGTTCCCGTGGGACGTCGTCGAGCTCTTCCGCGAGAACGACCTCTTCGGGATCATGTACGACGAGGAGTACGGCGGGATCGGCGAGAGCTCGCTGATGACCTTCGTCGTGATCGAGGAGCTCTCGAAGGTCTGCGCGACGAGCGGCTTGATCATCGCGGTACAGGAGCTCGGGTCCCTCGGGATCAAGCTCGCGGGAACGGACGAGCAGAAGCGGCGCTGGCTGCCGAAGCTCGCCTCCGGCGAATGGCTCGCGGCGTACGCGCTGACCGAGCCCGGCTCCGGCTCCGATTCGGCCGCCATGCTCTCGACCGCGCGCCGCGAGGGCGACGAGTGGATCCTCAACGGCGGCAAGCGCTTCATCACCAATGCGGGCGTCGCCTCCGCTTACGTCGTCTTCGCCAAGACCGACCAGCAGGAAGGGCACAAGGGCATCTCCGCGTTCGTGGTCGAGGCCGACTCGCCCGGGTTCAAGGTGGGCCGGATCGAGCCGAAGATGGGGATCAAGGGCTCGACGACCGGCGAGATCTTCTTCGACGACTGCCGGATCCCGGCCGACAACCTGCTCGGCGAGGAGGGCGAGGGCTTCGCGATCGCCATGCGCATCCTCGACCGCTCGCGGCCGGGGATTGGCGCGCAAGGTCTCGGCCTCGCGCAGGGCGCCACCGACTACGCGCTCGACTACGCGAAGAACCGCGAGACGATGGGGAAGCCGATCGCCGAGCACCAGTTGATCGCGGGGACGCTCGCCGACATGGAGACGAAGTGCGAGGCCGGACGCGGGCTCCTCTACAGGGTCGGACAGCTGATCGACGAGGGCGCCGACGGCCAGGAGCTCACCAAGCTCTCCGCGATGGCCAAGCTGTACTGCACGGACATCGCCATGGAGGTCACCACTGATGCGGTGCAGATCCTCGGCGGGTACGGCTACATCTCCGAGCATCCGGTCGAGCGGATGATGCGCGACGCCAAGATCACGCAGATCTACGAGGGCACGAACCAGATCCAGCGCCTCGTGATCGCGCGCGAGATGCTGAAGGAGAACCGCGCCTTCCTGCTCGCCGGCGTTTCTTGAGCGACCCGCTGGCGCAGGTCTTCGGGCGCGCCGCGGAGGACTACGAGCGCGGTCGTCCCGACTGGCCGGCCGAGGCGCTCGACCTCGTCACTGAGAAGCTCGGCCTCGAGCCCTCGGCAGAGGTGGTCGACCTCGCGGCGGGCACGGGCAAGCTGACGCGGATCCTCGTCGAGCTTTTCGCCCGCGTGGTCGCGATCGAGCCCGACGACGAGATGCGCGCGCTGATCTCGGGTGCCGAGGCGCTCGCCGGCACCGCGGAACAGATCCCGCTGCCCGACGACTCGGCGGACACCGTCTTCTGCGGCGAGGCGTTCCACTGGTTCGACGGGGTCGCCGCGCTGGCGGAGATCGCCCGCGTCCTCAGGCCCCGCGGCGGGCTCGCGCTGATGTGGAACGCCCGCTGGGATTTCGAGCCTGAGCTGCCGGCGGCGCTCTACGACCGTCTGGGCGAGATCTACGAGCGCGCCGGCCGGCCCGGCGGACCCAGGTACGAGTCGGGGGAGTGGCGCAACGCGTTTGCACGCTCGCAGTTCGAGCCGCTTCGGGAGCGCATCCTCAGCCGGGTCGTCGAAGATGTCGACCGCGATCGCGTCGTGTCCCTCTGGCTCTCGGTCAGCTCGGTCGCATCGCTCCCGGAGCCGGAACGGCGCGAGCTCGCCGCGTATCTCCGCAGGGAGCTCGCGCCGATGTACCGGATGCCTGTGACGACAGACGTCTACTGGACGCAGTTGTCCACAGCCTGTGGATAACTCAGTCGCTCCAGGTGAGCGCGGGCGAGCCCCTTCTTGGACAGCATCACGCGCGAGCTCTGGATCCGATGTTCTCGCAAGCGCGAATCGGAAGAAGTCTCCGCCCCGCTTATGCTCGAGCTAAATCGGAGCGACGAGGGACCGGCCGGAGCGATAGATATAGACGCCAACCCAGCCTCTTAACCAGGTGGTCGACGAATTGCTTCGCTTAGCAACAAGTGCTCGCCGTCGTTGGCCGCGCCCTGCTCGCGCTCGTTAGATCCTGCAATGGTCCTGCTTTGGTTGGGATTTTCCTAAGCGTTCGCCTGCGCGAGTGTTCAGGGATGGTCCCTGACCGCCGGGTGCTCGAATAGAGTCAAGCCAGCCGCAGGCTTCGCGGCAGCTATCGACTATAGAAGGCGACGACCCTCGCGTAGTCGGACTCGTCGCGTAGAGGGCCTTCATTTCCTGCGGTGTGAACGGGAGAATCCGATGAAAGCGATCGTCCAAGACAAGTACGGCTCACCTGATGTCCCGGGCGCTACGGGACGCAGCACACGATGAGGGTTTGCATCGTCGGGGCCTCTGGGAAGCTCGGGCAGTACATGGTGCAGCACGCGCTGGATCGGGGCTACGAGGTGGTTGGCGTGTGCCGGGCGGAAAGCGTGGAGAAGCTCAACGCGTTCAAGGGGCGCATCACCGTCATTCCGGGAGCCACGAACGACGCCGAGGTCATCAAGAGGGCGCTCTCAGGGTGCGACGGGGTGCTCGTCGTGCTGGTCCCCCGAGGCGTCCACGGATACTCAACGGGAACGGCCCAAGCGGTGCTCGACCACGCGCCTCCGGGCGCGCGCCTCGTCTTCTCGTCCGGGTGGCACATCACGCGCGACGGCCAGGACGTGTATTCGTGGAAGCTCAAGGCCATCGTGAAGGTCTTTGGCCCGCTCGCGCGCCTCGCTCGCTTCGCCGACCTCGACGACCAGGTGGAGGCGTGCCGGCGGGTGTTCGCCAGCGACACGCGGTGGACCGTCGTGCGCGGCAGCGACCTCGAGGAGGGCGAGAGTCAGGGCCTGCCCGTGTGGAGCCGGCACGTGGGCGACCCCATTCTCAAGAGCAACATCACGCGCCGCGTGGACTTTGCCCTGTTCATGGTGGAGGCCCTCGAGAACGATGAGCTCGTCCACGAGGCCCCGGCGATTGTCGGCTGCCAGACGCCCTCGGCACTCGCGCACGCCGCCAGCGAATGAACTCTTAAGGCGGCCAGTGTTCGCGAATGACGCCCGAGCGGCGTCGGGAATGTCCCCTGGCGCTGTCGTGACGGCCAGGCTGAGCGCGCTTACCGACGGGCCACGAAGATGTACTCACGGCTGTCGTCGTCGAGCGGTTCCCCGGCGAATCCGCCAT
>Ga0193747_1000240_pt1 | contig 22171 bp, 23 predicted proteins | sample L1m2metaG_FD_143048 | JGI IMG/M metagenome (GOLD analysis project Ga0193747, IMG submission 143048) | Soil microbial communities from a riparian zone of the East river system, Colorado, United States - L1m2 | ecosystem: Environmental > Terrestrial > Soil > Riparian zone | place: USA: East River...
TATTTTAGTATAAGGATTAGACCTGAATGATGTATTGAGAGGTGGCTGACATACCGGACCTCCCTTTGGCCAAACAAGGAGAATTATCCTATAACTGGGCCTCCAGTCATATGACTATTCTGCAGAAAATCAGAAAAAAAAAGGAGAACGAAAAATCTCTTTTAGGTCTCAAACTCGGTTTATGTCTACATATTACCAAAGAAACCTCAGTTTTAGTAATGGTACTAAAAAGTTTGGGGGCTGAGATTGCAATATGCTCTGCGAATCCTCTATCAGTACAGAACGATATTGCTGCTTTTCTTTCCTCTGAGGGGGCGAGGGTTTTTGCGTGGAGAGGAGAGACAAAGGAAGAATATAATGAATGTATAAGAAGCGTTCTCAATTATCATCCTGATATTATCACCGACGACGGCTCTGACCTACATGTTGCGGCACACAACGCCAAGGCGAAAGGAGTACGCGGTGGAACAGAGGAGACAACCTCAGGAGTAATGAGGCTCAAAGCCTTAGAATCCAAAAAACAGTTATCTTATCCTATAATAGCAGTAAACAATGCTTTCACAAAATTTCTTTTCGATAACAGATACGGAACAGGCCAGAGCACTATAGATGGTGTTATCAGATCAACCGGCTTATTTTTAGCAGGTAAGCAAGTCATTGTTTGTGGTTACGGATGGGTAGGCAAGGGAGTAGCGGTTAGGGCTAAGGGAATGGGAGCCATAGTCACAATAACTGAAATTGATCCGATAAAAGCCTTAGAAGCACATATGGATGGTTTCGATGTAAAGCGGTTATCTAATGTTGCTGCAACAGGAGATATTTTTATTACTTGTACCGGACAAACCCATGTCATAAGGAGAGAGCACTTCCTTAAAATGAAGAATAATTCGATACTTGCGAACGCAGGTCATTTTGACGTAGAGATCGATATCAGGTATTTGCAATCTCAAGATTCATCTCCTACCACCATACGACCGAATGTAGAATCCTACAACGTTTTGAATAAGAGGGTATTCCTACTCTGCAAGGGTAGAGTAGTTAATCTTGTAGGGGCTGAAGGGCACCCGTCTGAAGTGATGGATCTATCTTTTGCAAACCAGTTGCTATCGATCTTAGATGTTTCTAAAAACTATCTCAAAATGGATAATACTGTATACGACGTTCCCACTAGAATCGATTCGACAGTTGCAAATTATGCTCTTGATGCTATGAATATAGAGATTGATACAATGACAGATGAGCAACGGAAATACATCAACAATTTGGACTGATTGAGATGTATTGAGTTTATTGGATCCTAATTACCATCGACTAACCGTTCTGTCCTTATTTATACTGAGCGGGTACGTCTCTCTTCATCAAATTAAGATCAAAAATTTTGCAAAAATTAAAGATTATTACTCAATACTTACCTTTTCCTTGCTATTTTCCTTGCTATTTTCCCTTCCCTCCAACTTATTTAATTCGGTTATTAGAAAATCCTTATACTTATTCCGTTCTTGCACTGTCATTCTGTCGAGATTTGAACTAAGTGCCGCTCCTACTGCAGAGATTCTATCTATGAGATCCAATGCCATAAACTTGCCTACATTTCCCACTCTTAGCACCACGTCTAGTTGTTTCTGCATTATATTATGTACAGATTCTATGTCTGAAGACATTTCCATACCCTTAGTCGTTATTTTGTATCTTCCATTATCGGTTTCATCTATGAGTCCTTCCTCTAACAATCTGCCTAAGAGAGGATAAATTAAACCAGGTGAAGGTCTCCACTTACCACCGCTTTGCACTATGGCCTTGTCGATAATTTCTTTCCCTGTCATGGGCTGCACTTTTAATAATCCTAGAATGTAGTGCCTTGAAAATCCCCGTGGAATTGCGCTTCCTACACGTGAAAACCATTGCGATAGCATATCACTAGTAATATCACTAGCGAGTTATTAAGGTTTCGATCGGAGCAGTTCTGGTAACTTGAGGGGAGATTTGGAAAGGTGGTAACTGGCGGGAGATATAAAAGTTTAGGCAGAACCTCATATATACTACAAATTTTATAACTATTGTATGACTTTTATAACATCTTTACCAAAGAATACAAAAAATTACATTTATATAGAGAAGTTTTTAGTGAGAAGTTGAAACAATTATGACCCGTCCGAGTTGCAGCTTGAGGTCAGTAGTACACGCTGGTGTTCGGATGCAAGTTGGGACTTGCCTGTTTCTGATGTCTGACTAGTACGCGGACTAGTAGCGTATTGGTATAGTACGGTGACGGCGGAATTGAAAGTATAAGAGAATATGTTGTTATAGGACCAGGTGAAGCCTGTTGGGAGGTTCTTTTTGAGAAAATATTGGAATAAGGATATGAGTATGGAACAAATTGCTGAGCTAGGATATTTTGTAATCAAAACAATAGAAACATACAATGTAGACGAGACTATAGCTCTTAGTAAGAAAACAGGGGATAGCTCACTGGTTAGGGTTTCTCTGTCTTGCATAGTTCCATTTAGGGCATTTCAATATGTCGCATAGATTGGATGTGTGATCTGCACCTAGTCTCCAGCCCAAAGACGATTATTGGGTCTGCTCGCAGTAGCCCTTCCTGCGAAACGATCAACAATGTCGATAGGGCTTCTCTTTAGTGTGAATAGATAGCTAGGAGGCTAGAGGTAACATTCATTGGATCGAACTCCCCAGGCAAACTATGCAGGCGATTCAACTTATAATCTAAAACATCAAGACCACAAGCCAAGGCTTCCAAAGCAGTTTTGCTTAAGTTCTCTAGAATGTTTCCATCAACATATCTTACGTCAAGGTATATTCCATATTTTTTCAAAAAGGCTGGCATGTCAGCGTAATCTATCGGATCTCTGATCCGACTATAAACGTCAATGTCTGGCTTCACATTATGTTTCTTACAATAATTGAGCGTTAGCTGTATATCAGTAGCTTCCGTATCCATAGCCAATGCCCGTGCACCTTCAGGTCTGGGAGAAGAAATCTTATCGGGCGTGAAATGATCTGTGTCGATCGGATTTGGAAGATAAATAGCACTACTAGCCAGGGACAATAGATCCGGGGTAGAAACAATAACTGCGTCTGCCAGGTGTTGAGCCTTCGAATGAATCCTTTTTTTTATCAGTAATGCGTCTCTCACCCTTCTATATGTAAATATACCTCTAACAGCCAGGTCAGATAGTTTCGATCTGTGGGGCAGCTTCTGCTTCTTTATTCTGCGAATATCTGTGCCATGATAGTGAAGCACGATCTTTTTTGATCTCCCAAATTCTTTTCTGAACTTTAAAACCATGTCGCTCCTGCTATGTATGTGTAGAATATCTGCAGAGTGCGCTTCGTCCATGCTTTTTTGAAAAAAATCCTTCAGCGTGACATTAATAACATACTCTTTGTAGAATCTACCTAATCCATATTTATCGTATTCTCTAACCATGATTGCCTTCGAATCGTGGCCCTGTAATCTTTGATATTTTGCCAGGACAAATGCTACCCCCGCCTGATCCCATACATGTAGAATTCGCATGACCTTTAGTAGAATTGAATAGTGTGTTTTGTGTTAATCTGTTTTTTGAATATTTATCTTTGAATTGCTATCCTGCTGACCTTCAATCTTATCTACTCCGCCATAGGGTCTATCAGCTTGTCTCATTATTTTTAAGAGGTATTTCCGCATGTGCTGTTTCTCTTCCTCCGTCACCTTTCCATCAATCAAATCAATCAAAAAGAGATTTATTGTTGCGCCAATTTGGTTCTGGTTAAACAAAGCTTCTGCTTCAACACTGAATTGATTTTTTCTATGCCAGTATCCAATTATCATGCCGACGGGAATATATATCGCCACAAAAATTAAGGCGAAGATCCAAATATTGATATTGAGCGAGTGAATTGCCGGCACCCTCTGAAGAAGCAATTGGTATTGGATTGTTACGAAATTAGCAAATGTCATGAGAAAAATCAAATAGATGCTATGACCGTTTCTGAAGTCAAGCCACCGTCTCCTAAGCCAGTTATGACTTCTGAAATTGAGAAGTCTTGGATTCTTCATTCGAATATCGTAAATATGATGTCATCATCGTATATATAACTCATTTACATCTTACTCGCTTACAAAATAGCGTGCTTGTAAAAAATCCTACTTTGACTAGCTGAACTGAACTAAGCCAGATACCAGAACAATCAATCGTATCTTTCCAATCTTAACTTAGGGAGCGATGTCACATGTGTTTTCTAAATCCCTTTCATAGTATAAAGCGATTTAGAATCCAATTTTCTAGAGAGCTCCAATAAATAAATATCGATGCCTACATAAGAGAGCGTACTAAAAAATAATTTAACCTGCAATATCCCGCTTTTTCTTTGTAATATTGCAATATCCGAAAGAATGACTCCTTTTAGACAAAAGACGGTGATGAGACTCGACTAATCAAATTATGAATAATTCTTCTGGATTCTCTTACCTGCTTAGCTGAAAGCAAATAATAATTTTAGTTATCAGTAGGGGCGATACGGAATCTGAATTTAATGAAAGCATATTAATGGTTCTCTCTAATTGTTTTCTATGACAATGAATTGCCCTTTATGCGGTACAATGATGGTATGGTTGAACGGCTCTATTCTTCATGAGCGTCTTGTAAAAAATTATCACTGCCGTGTGTGTGATGTGAATGTTATAAAAAATTATGATGGTTCTTATGAATTAGCAGAAAAAAAGATTGAAAAACTGAAGAAAGAAAAGTAAAGTAAATTACAAATGTCCTAGCTACTAGAGAAGGACAAATATAGGAACTATTTGCGACACTGCTAAAGTGAAAAATTAAATCCTCCTTTATGAAGAACAAGATCAACGATGGACGAAGGTTCAAGTTCAAAAGTGATCGCTTCTATACCCTAATTAATACCCCTACCTTATTCCATTTGAAATAGCCTTCATACAAAAATTGGGTGTTGTATTTGTGTAACTGCTTTTTTTTGATATTACCTTAATAATTCCCAAGTCCTGAATAGTAGGTATAGAAAATGCAAAGTACAGAGAAGAAAGCATCTTTAAGAAAACAAATTGAAGATAAAAACAAGATTATGGTCTTACCTGGAGTCTTTGATGCGCTGAGCGCAAGAATTGCAGAACAGGTGGGATTCCAAGCAATATTTCAAACAGGATACGGTTCTGCGGCAGCGCTATTAGGTATGCCTGATTTTGGGTTTTTAAATGCCGGTGAAACAGTAGACAATGCAAGAAGGATCATTCGTGCCGTAAATATCCCAGTAATTATTGATATCGATACCGGTTATGGTAATCCACTTACGGTTTGGAGGCTTGTCAGCGATTTAGAAAGCATGGGCGCAGCTGGAGCGTTCCTGGAGGATCAGATATGGCCAAAGAGATGTGGTCATATGAAAGGAAAGGACGTAATACCGAAGGACGATTACCTACAGAAATTAAAAGCTGCCTTGGATGCACGTAAAAGCAGTGATTTTATCATAGTAGCAAGAACTGATGCTAGGGCGACTCTTGGCTTGGAGGAAGCTATTAAACGCGGGAAGGCTTATGAAAAAAACGGTGCAGATGTAGTCTTTATTGAAGCACCAAAATCAGAGGTGGAATTAAAAACAATAGCTGACCAAATTAGCGCTCCATTAGTCGCTAACATGATAGAGGGAGGTGCTACACCATTTCTTACTGCCAAAGAACTCTTTAAAATAGGGTATAGGATAGGAGTGTTCCCTCTGTCTGGTCTCTTTGCTGCTACCTATGCTATGAAACAAGTATTCACCGATTTAAAAGAAAAGGGAACAACTGCAGCATCACATGAATTGATGACTACATTCGAAGAATTTAATAGATTTGTAGATTTGCAAAAATACATGGATCTAGATAGAAGATATACACAAAAAACTTTATGATTATCATAACTCACTCACAAATCGCCATTAGCTAATTAAAGAAATTGAAATATTAGATGAAGATAAACTATGATCAATTCAATTATTTGCAATAGACCAAATGCCATTACCTGGTAGACTCATAGCTAGAATGATACATTGCTATCTTCATTGAAAGAAACCATATAGGTTAAAATAGAAGAGGGCATGATTTTTCTAGCACGAATAAATTATCCTTATGAGGATAGCACACATAAATAATATTTCTGGCGTCGCATCCCTTCTTGCAGAAGAGCAAAGCAGATTGGATTATCAAACCGATGTGTTTGTATTCAATAAAAAGATTTTCAAACAATTCGGGAGAAATCAGATTAAATATAATTATAGATCTCCAATTTCTAGATGGAGATTTTTCAGAAAATTAGACGGTTATGATATTTGGCATTACCATTACCCTTACGGATCATTAAAACGTAGTTTAGAAAAGCGATATTCAGATAGAATATACTTAAAACATTACCATGGTGATGATTTAAGAGGAAGACAAGAAGATGATTTCTGCGTTGTTTCCACTCCAGATTTGTTGAAGTATGCCCAAAACGGGAAATGGCTGCCTAATCCCATTAAAGTCCCTGATCTGGCTCCTAGATCTACGGAACAACACAATAGGATTCCTCGAGTAGCACATTATCCACATTACAAAATGTATGCAGCAGAGGACTACTATAGCCATGCCTTAAAGAGCCTAGAAGACAAAAAAAAATGTGAGGTGATCAGAATATTGCATCTGCCCTATGACCAAGCTTTGGCAACAATATCTACCTGTGACATAGTAGTAGGGAAGATCTTACCAAGCATTGGCTGGATAGGGAAGTTCGAACTCGAGGCTATGGCACTAGGTAAACCAGTAATTGGGTTTGTCTCTGATGAATTATATGAAAGATACAAACCGCCTTTATATAGAACTACTAAAGAGTCATTTAGGACAGATTTAGAAGCCTTGTTAGAGGACAAGAATGAAAGAGATAGGTTGGCAGTAGAAGGCCCTGCTCATATCCAAGAGAATTATAACGTACAAGACATTGTGAAAACCTTGCAGACTTATTATGATAATATTGGATAAAATTTTTGGTGGCTATTAAGAGAGAAACTAACAAGAACAGAAACAACGACAAGCAGATTGACAAATGAATTGGCAAGGCATGTCCATTCCAAGTCAACTGTCTTTAGTATTAGATGATAATTAAGAAAAGCAACCTTGTTGATACTTAGTTGAACAGATAACTCGAAGAATCTACATTGTCTAAGGGAGGAACAGATGTAGCTGAGTTTAATATACCATATACTTTTCTAAAGTATGCGGACAGATGAAAAGATCATTTGTAAATATTAGCAATTTATTGACTTTGAGATACGATCCAACGGGTTCTATTCCAAGCACAACTAACCTTCGAACCATAAATATTGAGGAAATCTCCGAATTGAGAAAAAATTCTGGTTCATATATACCATCATCTAAGGACATAGAAGATGCGATTCGGCGAATAATAAGAGTAAAAATCGACCAATCACACATCAATCATGTTTCGATCTCATTGAGCGCGGGTATAGACTCTAACGTGATATTCTCATTAATTCGTAGAGAATTTCCAAATTTAGATATAGATTGTTTAACTGTCACTTTTGATGATTCAAATGAGGCTTTAGACGCAAAACGAATAGCGGAAGGTCAAGGAGCTGGATTTCATCAGATTCATGTACAAAACCCTTTGAAAGATTTGCCTATGCTTCTGAGTATTGTAAAGGAACCAAGATGGAATATATATCAATACTATTTTATCGAAAAGGCAAAGTCCCTGTCAAATTTATTATTCACTGGTGATGGCGGCGATGAACTATTTGCAGGCTATTCCTTTAGATACAAAAAATTCTTCGAGAATATTGCAACCCACTCTTCCTGGTTAAAGAAGGTTCAAATGTATCTTCTCTGTCATGAACGAGACTGGGTGCCTGACCAAGAGGATATGTTTGGAAAGAGAATAAAATTTTCCTGGTCTTCCGTTTACAATATACTCAAAAGATTTTTTGACAATGATTTGGACCCACTGGAACAGGTCCTGTGTGCAGATTATCATGGCAAATTGATATACGATTTTGCGCCTACTAATGAAAAATATTTTAAATACTTTGATATTGATGGTGTGGCTCCAATGTTGGACAGTGAAATAGTAGATATGTCCATAAGAATTCCAGCGTCTCTAAAATATGATTTTGCTAATAATATTGGAAAATTGCCATTACGTGAAATTATTAGTCGAAATATCACATCGTATCATATAGAAACTAGGAAAGTAGGCTATGGCATGGATTTGATTCAACTGTGGACCAAGGTTGGCAGAGACATCGTGACTTCTAATTTGGAAAGAGCCAGGATATTCGAAGACAAGATAATAAACAGAGAATGGTATCTCAAAGCGATGAACAGAATAGATCAAACTCCTGACCCACGCTACATAAGTAAAATGCTTCAGTTACTAAGTTTGGAGGTTTGGTATAAACTCTTTATTACATCAGAAATAAATCCACAATCTTATATTTGATATCTGGGCTCGACATCAAACTCTGGATGTCCATTACCAAAAATAACGGCGGCATATCTTCTCCATCTCTATTTATCTTTAACTAAAAATGACTCTGTCAAGTCTCCGTCGGATAGAGGATTGTAAATAAGGTGTAAAAAAGCGTCGGATATGGCCCCACCATTTTATAAAGCAGTATACAAGACCTTTTCCGATGAATATGGATTGGAGTGACTTTAGAAGTTGGCTGTCACTAATAGTATCAGGGCTAGCATTCGTAAAAGGCGCAATGGGTTTTTTAGAAGAGCACGACTTCATATACAACATAACGAAAGAAGGTATTCAAGCATATATGCCCCTGCCAGAACATATCCCAATATCGGGATTTCAAGAAAATATCTAAGAATACAAGTTAGAAATAGGGGTAAGGAAGTCGCTACAAATTGTGAGGCGAGGCTGATCGTAATACGTACTATTGCACAGCAATCTCCGGCAATTGAAGAGGTGATATTAGGATGGGAAGGCACAGTAGGAAATGTAAACAAAAATATTCAGAGAACCCAATTTATTGATCCAAAATCAAGGCAACTTTTGCATATTGTGTTTTCAGATTCGACTTTTCCCACCATACAAGTAGATCCCCCTAATCCTATTCACGCAGTTATTTCGTCAAAGGCAACACTCGATTCGTTTATTAATCCACGTATTATTGAACATGGGTTCGTACCTGGACAATTCATTGTCAAGATTACTGTGACTTCTGAAAATGCAAATTGTCATGAATATTTCAAAATCGATGTCAATAATCAATGGGATAAGCTTAGTATGAAAAAATTATCTTGGCTCGAAAAACGTAAACTTAATGATGATTCTTAGATGCATTCTCTATTATCGTTTTCCACTTATTTTCACCTTCAATTTTAATACCGCAAATTTCAGCAGGTGTTTTGCCTTTTAATGCCATATGAGGTCTGATATAATTATGAAATAGTTGATAACCCGGTAGAATTGGAGTTGTTGTTATCTTCAAGCTCCTCATAACCTTTTCTCTATCTCTTACTTCTCCCTTGAGTCGTTCCATCTTGTTATTGTTATGGTCTCCTTGCCAACGGACATGTCGGATATGTTTAGTTCTTGGGTTGGAGATAGTAAAAAATTCACCCTTGAAAGCATCAAGGATGTTTCTAGCACCATCGCTAATCAGGGTATTAGGCCTTTTGCCAGCGATTTCTTTTCCTTTCTTGAATAGTGGATTAATGTCCGCTGTATTTTTCGTATCTAAAACTTCTTGAGCAATCCAGAACCTAGTATCGTCATCCATAAGCGCATAAAGATATTTCAAATTACCTTTTACTTTCAAAAATAGTTCGTCTCTTCTCCAAGCATCGCCTACGTTAGGCGTTATTTTCTCCAAATATTTCTGCATTAGATTTGTGTATTTTTCTATCCAGTTGTAAACAGTTTGATGTGTTACATCCATGCCAATTAGTTTCAAAGACGTAGCAGTATTCCTTAGAGATTCGCCACTAAAGTAAAGTTGCATTGCTGTAGTTATTCCTTGGGGATTATGTTTCATCTTTTCGAAGCCAATATTGATAGTGAAGTATTTGGAGCAATCTTTGCAGTTGAATTTCTGAATATCGCCACGTTTGTTATGTCTTAACCCATCTTTTACTATCCTAACAGATTTACAATAGATACAACTCTGAATATTTAGGATAGCTTCAATCCTTCGTATTTCTACTGCTTTTCGTAACGCAAACGATATTTCTGTAGCCCAAACATGTTTACATTTAACACCTCTAAATTTGTGGTCAGGACGTGAGCAAACCCATCCTATTTCAGTAGAATGAACTTCGTAATTAGAATTGCCAGACTGAGAGATAACCGAATAAGTAAGTTCATTAATACGTCTAACTGAACCGTCGCTCTGTGCTATTATTTGGCCTTGTTGTTGACGTGCGTTGGTTTCATTCATACTACTGTACTACTAGTAGTATAACACATGAACTATTTAAGTGTTTACCACTAGTATTATATACCACTAGCACTATAATATCGATGTGACTCCAAAGGAAAAATCTCAAATAAAGAGAGAGCCGACATCGATAAAGATAGACCCTCAATTATGGAAGGAAGCCAAAATTGAGGCAATAAATAGAGATATGGATTTATCAGAACTTGTCGAAAATGCGTTAAGAAAAGACCTTAACAAGCTAAAATCATTATCGGAGGTAAAGGAGAAATGAGTGAGGAAATCAAAGAACACACAAAAGAAATATCCTATAAAGGAAATAAGAAGGCACAGCCTCAGTTTGGTGTGTCAATGATACGAGATATGTCCATATTATTATCTGATGATGTTAAGGTGTTCATGGACGGAAGTACTAAACTTGGTACGTTTATGTTCTTTCGAAAACAGATTATTCCTAGTAAAGGTAGCGCTGAGCGAACTATACAATTAGGCGGCATCAACCACGAATTATTCTTAGAAGTTAAAGTTCCGTTTGCAGCCATATTACCATTATTGGTGTATATGAAAGAACATATTAAAGATATGCAAGATGCTAATTGGATGAATGGTGCTTTGGGCCCAATAGAATTAAAATAAAATTCACATGTCTAATATCCACAAATGCAAAAAATGTGAATTATCAACAAACCTAGGAGAAGAGCATCAATGTCCGTTAGAAGGTGCTACCCATATTGGATATATAATGATAGACGGTCATCTTTACATCAACTGGGTTCTCATAGGAAATATTTTCAGAGATTACAAATCAGAGACTATTCCGCCTATCCCTATCCCGACCTATTTAAGACCATCAGACGAAAATTTACAGTCAGATGAAAAAGATACAACCGACGGAGACTTGATAGAGCCCCTAAAAATCAATTATTAATAATCTATGATTTTTGTTGTTTAGTCATGGTCATGATAGTCACCCAATAAGCGAAGATAATTTATCACAAGCGTAGATAGAATCAAAAAAATGGAGACGTTATTGATGGTAGCGGTATGACAAAACATACTCTTGAAAACTACGGCAAGAATTTTGTAAATCAAAGAAAATATTAGGGCATTATCATGGTACAGATATTCGCTTTTTATTAAGACATAAGCTTTCGCTGGGATCTTGTCTATCTGATGTTGCTATTAAAGCAATCTGGACCTATCAGAGTATAAGAAATGCTCAATACTTGCAAAGTGAATGCATATACAAGCTCAAAGGGAATCATACGAGTCAATGCCTGATCTTTTAGGACACAGATAATACTCGGAAGTACCATAGACTGATTTCATAACGAGCTGAGCGCAGATTAACTCAACATTTAACGTTGCTAAATGAAGTGTTATCTTTATTAAAAGACGATTATCCATTAAAGTTATCTCATTGAGAATCCTCCACTTGTCACATGAAGGGTTGCCTGACTGGAGAATTGAAAAATCCGCAATCACAGCGACCAATAAAGGCCATGAAGTGTTTTTTGCTGGAGGAGATCAAGAAAAATATAACAGAAATTCCTTCTTGAAAAATTATAATATATTGTGGACAGCTAAGGCTAGGCTTGGCATCCCATACTATTGGTATATAGTTAAAAAACAATTTGAAAGGATACTCAGAGAGATAAGGCCAGACATAGTTCATGCTCATAATATCTTTTCAGCAAAGATGATATCGGAATTCAAATTGCCATTTGTTTATGACGATCATGAATATTGGTCAAAATCTTCAAGATTTCTATCTGAATTAACAGCCAAGTTATCGTGGCAACGACGACTGGATAGAAAGAATGTTAAAGTATTCGCAGTTGATGCGCCACTAAAAATTAGACGAAATGTGATAAATTATTTTGCTATACGTTTATGGAGTAAATGGGAGCAGGAAGTAGTTTCGTCTTCTCCTACGATCACTGTTTCTGACAAGATTGCTAAGGAACTAAGAACCATAGCTGGCGCTTCTGACAGAGTGTTTGTAGTTCCAAATTTTCCTATGACATCCGAGGTTCAGGGTGTACAAAAACCCATTTTTCATGATAACTTGTCATCAGTCTATGCAGGCAGCGAAGGGCTTAATACCGACAAATATCCTTTTCGGAATATTGAACTTCTTCCTGATTTTTTTGAAGAGCGTAATATTGGTGGACTTACTATTATTGGATGGGAAGGCAAATCTTCGGCTAATGTTACTTACAAGGGATATATGCCAAGAGAAGCAATGTTTGAGGAAATGGCTAAACATTCATTAGGATTGCTTCCATGGACCAAACACTGGTCACATAGTTTTTTAAATCCAAATAAAGCATATGAATATGCCCACGCGGGTCTTTTTGTAATATGTACGTCTACTATAACGCCTGTGATTGAAACACTTAAAGAAAATTGTGCAACTTTTGAGGATTACGCTGACCTAGGTTCACAGATGGAATATTATCAGGAAAACCTAACTCTTCTCCACAATAAGCGACTGAAACTATTCAAATTTGCTCGTGACAATCTTATCTGGGAAAGGTTCGAAAAAAATATCTTTCATGCTTACCAATCTTGCTAGTCTGATCTGCTTCTTAAAAGCTGAATAAGCACTGTATACTTTGATAGCTGTTACGTCATTTGAGCTATCCCACTAACCTATTTGGCCGAAATGAATTCTAAGTGGTCTCGCTCCAGCTTAATATCTTCATATTGAGTATATTGGAAAAACTTTAATTTAATATGGCATTCTCTCGACTATATTAACGTGGGTACCTACTTCACAATTATCACGTGTAGGAATTCTGAGGATAACATCACCCAGGCATTAAAATCAATTAAACAACAAACACTAAAGCCGGAATATATTATTGTCATAGATGATGGCTCAACAGACAAAACTCCTGAATTACTCCTTGATCTACAAAAGGATTGGGATTCGCTTCATATTATTAGTCACCCAGCTTCAGAATATGATATTAGGAGAGTAGTAAGAAATTGGAACGAGGCTCTAAAACTGGCAAGAATAAAGGGCCTCTCCCAAACGGATTACCATATGATAGCGACCGATGACACGGTCTACTCTCATAGTTATGCTGAAAAAATAATTAGTTACATGGATCTGAATGCTCAGCTTGGAATTGTTTCTGGGACTTATTCTAAATACGCCCCCATAATGCCACACGGGGCAGGTAGATTTGTAAGAAATTCATTCTTCGAAAACTCATGCTGGAGTGGATATTATCCAGAACAAATGGGTTATGAATCTGCTGTACTGTACGAAGCTAACCGTTGTGGGTTTGGATATGCAGTATTAGATGATGCTACTTTTGAGCATACAAAGGCTTTGGGAAAGGATCACAAATTCTACGAATTCGGTGCAAGCATGCATACTCTAGGTTATCATCCACTGTTTGTTATTGCAAGATTTTTAAAGTATTTTACAACAGGTAAGGTCACTGGTAGATTAGGATCTTTATACATGCTTTATTATTATTTTAAGTATAAATCAAAATCGGAAGGATACGACAGAATGTACGATGAAAAGATTCGAAAATATGTACGGAAAAGACAGGTAGATAGGCTGCGAAGATTATTATTATTAAAGCTCAGATAGCTCATTACAAAAAATCATGGAAGAGCTAGCTATTAAAATCAATTAGCTTCCCTGTATCTACCTAGATTTTTCAACCTCCGATCTAAAGAAAAAATTACTGAAACCTAACGCCATTTCTAAAATCTAGCCATCGCATTCTGAGCCAAATTGCCATTGGATTACATTCAAAGTAAATTTTTCCGTTATTACTGAGACTCTCAATCTGAATATATTTGAGTAATACCGGTTTCTTCTTAGGACCAATCAGACGCTAGAAAAACAATAATAAGAAATGCAAAATGCGTGAGTAACACTTTTTATACTAAAGGAAGAGATGTTTTTTGAAAATGTCTAGCAAGGAAAACTTATTAATAGATGTTATTGTGAGAACTAAAAACTCTGAAGAATTACTTAAAGGATGCTTGCAGTCCATAATTAATGAAATTCCAGTTAGACAGATAATCATAGTTGACGGAGGTTCTACAGATAGAACATTAGAAATAGCATCTAATTTTAACAACGTATCCATATACACAAAACCGGAGTTAAATCTAGGACAGGCAACAAAATTTGCGTTCGAAATGGCAAAGACTGAATGGGTGGCAATCATAGATTCAGATGTCCTCCTGAGAAAGGGGTGGTTTGAACAGATGAAAGAAAACATGTATGAGGCAGATGCAGTTGAGAGTTGTCGAATAGATCATTATGTATTTGATACACAGGCAGATTGTACAAAAATGAGCTATGCAAGATTTGGCCAAACGATACTGAAAAGGGAACCTGTACTAGACATGGAGCTGGATTTGCCGTTTGGAGAGGATGCCGCGATAAAGATGAATTTTGATAAACAAGGGAAGAAATGGAAGAAGGTAGCGACTTATTTAGCTGATCATTATACTAAGATTGAAGGTTCAAGGCAGACACGGACGGGTATAATCTTTAGACCAACCCCACATGTAATACATATACCAAAAAAGGTTCAAACTGAGGAAGGACATCTTGCAAGGAAGTTTGGTACAATAACAAAAAAGCAGGCTGTCAAAAGACTGATGTTGCCACCAATTTATGAGGCTTATTGGGCTTTTAAAAGAAACTTTTGGTTTGTCTTGGCTTACTTCCGTATTGTCTAATTGCTATCTGCGCAATACTTAAAATATGCAAAATCACAGGTTACTGATCCATTGAACTCTTTATCTATTTTTTTGAAATATGCAAGATTTAGATATATCTTACATAGAGTATTATTGCGTATCAAATTAGGCAAGAAAAAGAGGGACCAATACTTCCGTGAAACGGGAATATCGCACATTGATTTTTTACCTGAAAGAGCTTATTCTATGGATGGCATCAGAGTAATACCCAGAAAAGGGACCCATGATTTTTACATGTTCTTTGTGCCAAGAGAAGGTGACGTTAAACCGCATCTCGGATTGCAGGAAAATGAGACGTTCTTAGACATAGGGGCTAATATAGGATCTTATTCTCTCAGAATTGCGAATGACTATAAGGAAAAGGGAGTAAATGTAATATCGATAGAAGCTCATCCAGATAATTATAAAGCATTGTGCAGAAACATCGCATGTAATAAACTAAAAAACATAACAGCAATCAACAAAGCAGTATCTGCAAACAAAGGAATCGTAAATATCCATGAACGTTTTCATAGTGGTAAACGCGTTGGATCGGATCTTTACAGCATGTACGACACATTTCTTCATCCCTCTAATGTCATAAGACCAGATGGAAAAGTAATTCAGGTTGAATGTGACACACTGGATAGTATATTGACTCTTTGTAGCACTAAGGTCGATGTTATGAAAATGGACATCGAAGGGGCTGAAGTATTAGCATTGCAAGCTGCACCGAAGACGTTAAGCCAAGTACGAAAGGCAATTGTAGAAGTACATGGAGAGAATCTTGAAGCAGTTAAACAGATTTTTTCATTACATAACTTTAAAATCGAGGTTACCGACGCGGAAATGAAACATGTTGTAGGAACTAAACAGATGAATGGACAGGCGTAGGTGGATAATAATTATACTGTCAAAATCCGACCAGTTACCAATATTACATTTATGGCAGTTGACGAACCCAAAAACCTAGAAACAAAACATCGAGGTAAAGATCCTGAATTGTAGACTAACTAGAAAGCGGCATATTTTAACAGTAAAAGCGAACAAACATTCCATTGTTATATCAACATTCAAACATGAAAAGACTCCCGATTAGTAATACATAAATCCCTTTATCTGATAAAGATAGATTTAAGTTTCATGCAAAAGCTTAAAGTGCTTTGATAAGCCTCCTCATTTTATCGAGGTTAATTTCAAAACCGAAACGCATTTCTTCCTTCTTCATATTTCTATACATGCTCATCAGCAATTTGATATGTCTTATCGTACTTAACTTGTTTTGCATCTTCAACCTGACGATCCTATAAACGTCATCATAATAGCAAAATTTTTTCAGTACTCTATCTCTATACAATTCGCGATTGAATCTTTTGCCGAGCTTATTATCTTCTAGAACCTCTAAGAAAATATCGCAGCAGATTAGCGAGGGAATAATTCCCTCACCTAGCATTGGGAAGACACATCCAATAGATTCACCTACGCCTATCACATTTCTCTGATAGAACGGTTCCATCCTTTTAGGTGGCGCAAGACGTATGGGTCTACCTATTTTTTTTACAATTCTACATTCAGGATGGCGCTGAAAAAATTCACGTATCCCGTCATACTTTCTGTCAATATCACCAGCTCCAATATAGCCGGTTTTATGATCGAGTGGGAAATACCAGAAATAGCCTCGGGCACCTTTGTAGCCAATAACATAAAATTCTTCTACAGCATTTACGTTTTCAAGGAGATATTCATAGGCAGGGATAATGAAATCTTGTTTTGACTTTGGAAGGAGAGTTCGATGAAGCCCTGTGCAATCAAGAACATAGTCATATTCTAAGAATGGAAAGTTTTCTTGTGTACATTTGGTTCCGTAGTTGACTTTAACATCTTTCAGTAAATCAGATTCCCATTTCTGCTTATTATAAGTAACCAGGCCATTAAGTACCAAAGTCTCCCTCTTATTATTTGGAAGCTCCATTCTTAGTGCCTTCCCAACATGGAAAACGTAGTCATCAAATTCTAGTCCAGCTCGTGCTGAAAATTTTCTTAGCATATGTTTTGAAGCTCCCCACGCACACACAGCCCAGTGGTTTTCTTTCTTTGACGATTCGAAGACCTCTACCTCATGACCTCGTTTTTGAAGTAAATGTCCAAGATAACTGCCAGCAACTCCTGCACCGGCAACGGCTATCTTCATATTGTAAGTAACCGTGAGTTTATTTATAATCCTTGTTAGGCTATTTCACATGAAAGGCCAAAACGAATATGCGTTTATTGGTTGATTAAGCATTTCGATTCCCATCTATATAAAGGCAGTCAAGTATATTAAATCCAAACCGAAATTTGCTTTGCTGTTGAATGGAGTAAAGAAAAGTTGTTTTAACAGTTTACTCTTGTAAACAATATTATTAATGTATCATTCTGTGGTGACTTATTATCTAGAAATCCTTCTCTAGATCACCAAATGCGAGAGTTGGATAATTAATTTATAAGAAAAAATTTAGATGCTCTTCCGCAGGTAGAACTATTACTTATACTTATACATACTTACAACTAATAACGTTAATACATACTTATATTCAATAAACACGAATTTGAAATTTAGTACAAATAATAGTTTCACATAAATAGCTTATATTCTAGCCGTATTCTGAATGAAACGAACTATAATGTCATACATGGTAGCGACAATACTGTCCATCGCGGCAATAGGAGGAGTAGCAATGCAGCCAATACCTTCAATGGCACAAACACAAGGCAACCAGTCAGTACCTTCAATGGCACAAACACAGGGCAATCAGCCAGTAGTATCAACCCCTACCTGCGGAGAGGTAGTTCAAGGAATTGTAAATTTGACATCCAATCTCAACTGTAATGGGGATGGATTAATTGTAGGAGGCGACAATACAATCATACACTTGAATGGGTACTCTATAAAAGGCCCAGGCCAAGAGAGTTCTAAAGTTGGTTTAATGATACCCAATAACGACAACGTAGTTGTTGAGGGTCCAGGAGACATAAGTAACTTCCAGGCTGGAATATTAGTAACTGGTGCAAGCCACGTAAAGATGTCCTCATTAATTCTAGAGAAAAACCAGATTGGAATGTTCATGACTGGTTCTGACAACGCACAGGTAGAACAAAACATCATAAAGGATAACAATTTGGGAATCGCATCACACTCGAGTAAAAGCGGTATCTATACATCAAACCTCTTGAATGGCAACGTGTTAGCGGGAATTACATTTGTAAACACAAAAGACTCCACAGTGTCTCAGAATAATATAGATGGTAGCCAGAATGGTATATTTGCTGACGCCCAGAGTTCAGGCAACACAATCTCAATGAATAACGTCCTGCACAATGTTATCGACCTCAACAACGCTAATGGCCTGCCAACAAATATCAATAGTAACTCGGCTAGAGACAACAACTGTCAAGTGAGTAACCCAAGCGGCCTCTGTATCGGAAGGTAGTACTATAAAAAACAAGTAGCTAAGAGAAGAGACTCATCGTACACAGAAAAACGCCGTCCCTCTATCTTTTTTGTCTAAATAGATGTCAGTTACGATTTCAATATGAAAGAATATTTTATATTAACGCTATTTTGGTTCCCAAAAATTAAATTTCTAGTTCACGGTTTTAGTAATGCTTGCAACTAAAACCCGCTTTATTGTAAAAAATTAAAGCGATTGTTGTTATCATTGTTACAACTTAAACTTTCACCTATAATAGAAAATAGAAATGAATAAATTTCATGGAGGTTTTCCATAAACAATGGCTAAAAAACAACATAGAGTATCATGGTCTGCAATGGTCATTTCAGCAGTGCTTGTCGCTTCATTACTTATTTTCCCTAGCAACCTTGCGCCCAAGGCTTTTGGACTACCAAATCAGACTTCTAAGAATGCCGGGATACAATCCGTTCAAAACGCAACATCGTTAGGTTCTCCCCAATCTCTGATGGAATCCGTGATTAAAAAGACAGCTAACACGAACGCGACAGATTTTGCCCTGAAAAATCTTATTAAAACCACTTCTGGCAAGGATAATACGACTGCTGCAAATAATACAGCAGCCGCAAATAATACCGCAATGAAAACCGTACTTAATGCGACACGCAATACAAACGCTACAAATTATGGGGTACACAATGTGATAAACGCAACTCCACCTAAAAGTCCTATATCCTGACTTTATGTCGAAGCAGTAAATAGAAACCATCGTAAATAGCGTCAGAAATCTAACGGATTGGTATGGAGTTGTGCGATTTACGAGAGCTGACTGCCTAAATTTAGGATTATGCCGAGCCTAATTTTGCGAGGTCTAGTCTCCTCTCCTGGTTTTTTTGTTCCAGAGTATGGAAGAAATCTGCCTTAGATCTTATGAACAGCACAACAATTTCTACTGCTTAGTCTATCAAGATGGTCAAACTCCTTTAGAATCATTGCTATTAGGTACCCATTAAGTTTGGTCAGCCTTATCTTCTAGATATCGGTCAGGAATCCTGTACCTAGCATATTTGTCGTCAGGGGAATACCTCGCTGGGTGTGGATCAACTGTAGCCGAATTGCATACGGGGCATTGTTGTTTTAGGGTAAATCTTCCGCATAATGAACATTTTCGCATGAGGTGTTTCATAAACAGATTTTATCCTTGCTGATGTGTTTTCTTTGATTCCTGACGAATATAGTTGAAGCTTCCATGATGTTTGCTGACAGCAGATTGGATTCTTTCTAGTATGCTATTCATGGCTTTTTCAGCCACCTTGAAATTTTCTGCGGTAACTACGACTCTATACCTCGGAGCTCCAATGTAAGTGACATTTACAGTTGCACTACTCTTACTCGTTTCGACTTGCACCAAAATATTTTTAATTATATCAATAGCATCAGGTTTTTTCAAAGAGATCTCTACTATTCCCCTAATTTCTACATGTGGGACTTGTATCTTATTACTCTCTTCCTCAATCGCCTTTAGGATGTCACTAGGCAACTCCAGATTATGAGCAGATTCAATCCCCTTCTTCGCAACAGCCTCAAAAAAATCGTAAATGTAATCGTACTTTTGAAGGATTTTTTCTTCAAGCTCTTCTATCTGAGTGTCGACCATTGATGTTTTTCTCTTTATGATTTCCATAAATACTGATGCCTTCTCGTTCTTTTTCACTTCGATTAGTTTAGACTTTCTTTCTTCCCCTGAGACTTGTTTTAGGGAAAGATCAACTTCACTTCTTGCTTGGTTTACCCTGATTACTTTTAAAACTGTCTTTTGTTTGGGTCTCACATAACGTTCTATATTGCGGATCCATCCAGTAGCAATTTCTGATATATGAAGAAAACCTGTTGTTCCATTATACTCGTCAAGCTTCACGTATGCTCCGTGACCCGTAACTTCCCTAACAGTGACAATGACGATTTCGCCTGCTTCCGGAAGCCGCTTTAATTCAGCCGTAACCATTAATAATGGTAAACGCTACAGGGCACATACTTTAAGGTTACCCTATTCTATTACAAAAAAATATTTGTTAATTACGTTCTTGATCCTTTCATAAATTGATAATTCAAGTGAGTAGTTAATATCGCGTCTCCTGCTAGTAGTCGATTCCTTTTTTTGCCTTGTTACCTGATCGGTAAGGGTGCTTAATCTCGATCATCTCAGTTACCAAATCTGCCTTGTCAATAATTTCCTGTGTTGCGTAATTTCCAGTAAGAATTAGTGTCGTTCTGTTTGGTTTTGCATTTATAACATCAAGTATATCCTGTACAGATATTAGATTTAACTTCGCGGCGTAGTTTATTTCATCTAATATTATAACTTCATACCTGTCCGACGATAGTCTTTCCTTGGCGATTGAGACTGCTTCCTGCGCTGCATTTTGATGAACCTGAATAGGATGGTCATCATCTAGTATACCTACAAATCCTTTGCCCGTAGCAATCATTTCAAATTCAGGCTCAAGCCTCTTTGAACTCGTAAGTTCTCCGTAGTACCATTCTCCTTTGATAAACTGAATCATAGCTACCCTATATCCATGCCCTACTGAACGCAAAACAATCCCCAATGCGGCAGTAGTTTTTCCTTTTCCCCTTCCTGTAAAAACAACGACGAGACCTTTTTCTAATGACATATACTATTGCTGGTTATCATTAGCGAACAGTCCAACTATAAAGATTATTTGTTACCATTCTTCTATCCAACTCTGGCTACTGCTTCAAATCTGAAAACGACCCCTTGCCAAGATATTTAACGGCTATTCCTACAATGCGAATGATGCACCTTGTTATTTAGGTCTCACAATTCGATAATACCTTCGCAATATATGCAGTCCAGGTTACCGAGAAAACCAAATGAATTCCTACAAGTCAAGAATGTTATAGAACTGCTACCTTTACAATGACATTCTACATTTTTGTGTCAGTATACAACATATTTAAAAGAGTCAATGTGTTTTGTAAGTGGCTATGAAATCAGGAAATATAAAAAAACATGATTATCAATGACCAAATATCTATTGTAGTGGGTGTTTATAATTTCTGTACGAAATAGGGCGAGTTGGATGCAGCCTAATATCTCAACAATAGATAATAATCAATTTTCGAATTTATATGAAATTTTCTATAACCGTTTTGAATGCATAGGAAAGAATCTTTTGAAGGAGAAGGAAGCGGCTTTTATCAAGATAAATAGAATAAACTCTAAGCGGAGAATTATCTTAGATGGACAGTATTATTAGATACGCTGCAGGCAAGTTATGCGAGTTTTTGATACCAGTCAAACATAGCTACTATGAAGGAAAGGGAACAAAGGCAGCCATTTGTACATTAGGTAGCCTGGACCTCCTGGAAGCTATCTCTTATTCTCAAGACCTGATGGCTAATATCTCAATTGTGGGAAGATTACTGTCAGAAAACAATGGAATCGATGCGATGATTAGGTACGTAATCGGACATCCTCTCTTAAATTGGATCATACTATGTGGGAACGACATAAAAGGACATAATGC